>JAEEGK010029596.1_pt1 | contig 10906 bp, 8 predicted proteins | sample 8958771 | NCBI WGS metagenome assembly JAEEGK01 (sample SAMN16246547, study PRJNA631951) | gut metagenome | biome: gut microbiome; feature: rumen; material: SC-attached | host: Bos | place: Iran: Karaj | collected 2018-10 | reverse complement strand
AAATTGGGGATTGGGGATTGGGGATTGGGGATTGGGGATTGGGGATTGGGCCCAATCCCCAATCCCCAATCCCCATCATAATTTTTATTAATTTTGATTTTATTTATTATTAATTTATATATAATAAAATATTAAAAATAAAAATTTATAAAAATATTAATTTTAAAATAATATGCAATTGCAAAAAGAATTTTTTTTTTCTTCATTTTGTAAATCAACATCTCTAATAATATCACTATTAACAATATTTGAATTTATAGTTGACAATTTTGAATATTTGTTATAATATTTATTACTATCATCATATAATTTATTCATTAATCTCAATCGATAGCCATATTTATTAATATTTAAATCATTTTTTAAAATTTCATCAGTCAAAGGATTTTTTGATAACATTTGCATATATAATAAATCTAAACTATGATAACCATTATAAAAAAAATATGTGAAATATTTATGTAATTTTAAATAATGTAGCCATTCAAATAATTCATTTAAATTTTTATCTTTTTTATAATTTTCACTATTCACATTTGAAATATAAAAAATTTTTTCTTCAGGTAAATATGAATTAAATTCAAAATCTTTGTCTTTTGAATCTAATTGAAATTTTATTAATAATTTTGCTCTATCTCCAGCCATTGAAATTCCTATGTTTTTTAAATATGAATCTGTTATTATTTCTTTTCCTTTCATTTGATCTGTAATGAAAACTACATCATCAAAACCTTCATTAATTAAAGTTTCTGTGTATTTTTCCATTTTAAATTCTGATAAATAATCATAAATTTCTTTTCGTTCTTCTTCATTTTTTGAACTTTTTGTTATCATTTTCATATTAGAAGAATTGTTTAAATAATTTTTATTTATAATATTAATATTATTATTATTATTGTTGTTATTGTTAAATTTATTGTATGAATTTGTTGTTATGCTATTTATATCTTCATTATATATATTAACTACATCGCTTTTGTTATTATTTTTATTGGTTAATGAAGTTCTAAATGATTTTCTTGTGTTTAAAGTATTATTTTTCATTAAAGAATGATGTAAAATATTTTTTGATTCTTTATTATTTTCATATTGATTATTATTAGATATTATATCATTAGGTTTTGATACATAGGTTATTAATGATTTTGAATAGTCATAAAAAAGATGATCGAAACTTTTTTTAAAATTAATATTTTTATTTGACAATGAATATTCAGACATTTTTTCTTTTTTAGAACGATTTCTTTTCAATGTGTCTCTTAATTGAAAAGGAAGTTTTTCAGTTTGAGAATTTCTTTCTATATTTTTTTCTTCGTTTATATTATTGTAATATAATAAAATATTATTATCAATGTCTGATAATTCATTTCCATTTTCTATTAATAAAAATTTATTATCGTTATTTGTAAATTTTATTCCATCAAATTCATTTAAAAAATTTGAATTTTTAAAGCAAGATTTTTCTTTTTCTTCATTAATATTAAATATATTATTATTTAAATTATCTGAATTTTTATTTTCTTTTTTTGTTACTTGTCTTAATAAATTTAATTCATTATCTAATTTTCTATTATTTGAATTATATTCATCTAATCCATTAACAACAACATTATTATTATTATTATTTATATTATTATATATATTATTATTTATATTAATATTACTATTATTATTAAAATATGTGTCGTTATTAATATTATTAATATTAATATCAGGCATACTACTTGTTTTATTTATAGTATTTATAATAATTTTTTCTCTTTCATCTGATTTATTGGTTTTTATATTAATAATTTCTTTATTCTTCTCCAATTCTTCTCTTTTTTTTTGTAAAATTGCAACACATTTCATAAAACCTTTTATTTTACAGCAATCTTCTGCAGTAAAATTATTTTTATTTTTAATATAAATATTTGCTTTATATAACAATAATAATTTAATAATTTTACAATCTCCAACATTTGCTGCAAAATGTAGTGGAGTTTCATTTAATTTATTTTGAATATTTGTATCAGCATTATTTTCTAATAAAAGATTAATTAATTTATAGTTACCAATTTCAATTGCTTTATGTAATGGAGTATCTCCTTCTTTATTTTGAGAATTTATATTAATTTTATTGCTTTCTAATAAAAATTTAGTGAGATTATAATTTTCTGATTCAACACTTAAAATTAATATATTATTTCCTGTTAAATATTCTTTCATATCATATATTTCTTTATGAGATGATAATAATGATTTTTGATGTGTAAGATCAAAGTTCATAAATTCTTTTAATAAATCATCAATTTCTTTCATTTTTTCTTCGTCTAATTTTTCAGAAGAAGTTGAATTTTTATTTTGATACATATTGATATGTAATATAATTAAAATTATTAATAATATATTATTATTTTTAATAATAATAAAAAATAATTTTTTATTATGAATAATTAATAAAGATTTAATATTTAATTATTTTCAAAAATTCTTTTTATTGTATTTGCTAATGATAATAATTCATCTATTGTTGATTTATTCATATTTTTTATATCATTGTGAGTTAAAAATCTAATTTTTCCAGTCAAATTTCTAATGTCATTTTCATTTATGATATTTTTTCCAATTTTATTATTGTTGATATTATTGAAATCAAAATTATTATTTTGATAATTTCTTAATGAATTACTTGAATAAGTTCTAATTCTACTTGTTTTTTCTTTTGGTTCAAGATTGAATTTTTTAATTGAAAAATCAGCAAAACCATCTAAACCATCGTCTTTATTATAAATGTTATTATATATATTATTTTTATTATTATTAAAAAGAATTTTATTATTATTATTACTATTATTATTATTAGAATTATATTTATATTTATTACTAAAATCAATATTGAAATTATTTTTACTTGAATTAAATTTTGGAATTTTATAATTATTATTATTATTATAGATTCTTTTATCTTCTAATTTTGATGTTAAATTTTTTATTTTTTCTTTTGTGGTTCCTATGTCATTATTATTATTTAAAGTATTAATATTTGAATAATCTTTTTTTGGAATAGTTGAAAATTTATTATTTTTCATTGAAAGAACATTCATTAAATCTTTTTTTTTATTTTTTATATTTTTTTCTCTTTCATTATTAAAACTTTCATTTAATCTATTGCTATTATTATTATTTGAATATAATTTTTGATTATTATTATCAAATAAATGTTCATAGTTTGTTGTTTTTGATTTTATTATTTCATTATTATTTTTATTAAAATTAAAATTTAAATTATTATTACTTAAACTTTTTTTTTGATTTTGAGAAAAATTTTGTAAATTATTTAAATCATTTTTAGCAAAATTATCAACCATATTTTGAATATTTCCTTTATTATTTATTAAATTTTTCATATTAAAAATATTATCTCCACTATTAAAATTAATATTATTAATATTATTTGATATTCTATTATTTTTTGTACTTTTAGAATCTATACTATAAATAATATTTAAATTTTTAATATCTTTATTAATAAAATTTTCATTTACATTATTTGTATACATATTATTATTATTATTATTAATATTAGTATTAATATTATTATTATTATTAATTGGAATTCCATAATTAATTTTTTCATTATTTAATTTTTCATTAATATTAATATTATCATTATTGTTATTATTTTTTTTAAATTTATTAACTAAATCCATATTAATTTCAAAATCTAATTCATTTTTTCTTTCTGATTGTTCTTGCTTTTTTCTATTTTTAAATTCCGAAATTTTTTCTTTAATATTATTTACTATATTTTTTGTAAATTCTTTTTTATTATTCATTTTATAATAATAATATTTAAAAGATAGAAATTTAAATATAAAATTTAAATTTTAATTTTTTCAAATTAATTTTTTTATTTTTATTATATTTTATAAAATTTTATTAATTAAAAAAAATATAATTAAAATTATTAAAAATAATTAATAAATTGATGACTACTTCCTTAAATCCACTTTTTTATAATACTTTAAAAAATAGAGGGGATAATATAAATCTAATTTCGAATTTAATAAAATCAAATAAAAATATAATAAATCAATCTTTTGAAATTACAATAGATAATAATAAAATCATTCATTCTCCTTTAACATATGCAATTTATAAAAAATATTCAAATATTGCTTTATATTTAATTGAAAAAGGAGCAGATATTAATTTCAAAACTATTCCTGATGAAAATACTCCTTTACATTTGGCATGTAAATATGGGTTGGAAGAAGTAGTTAAAAAATTATTATCTTTTCCTGAATTAAATATAAATTGCTTAAATAAAAATAATGATACATGTTTTAATATTGCTATTATGAATAATCCCGAATTATATAATTTAATTAATAATTTTCTCAATAATAAAAATAATAATAGTGATGAAAATGATATTAATGATATTAATGATAATAATAATAATATAGAAAAAAATTTTGAAAATGAAGAAAATAATAATAATAGCAATAATAATAATAAATTTAATAAAGAATATAACATTAATAATGAATTTAATATTATAAATAATAATAGTACAAACATAACAAATAATATTAATTTTAATAATAATTATAACATTAATATCAGTAATAATAATAATAATAAAAATGTTTTTGATTCAAAAAATCTTGATATTACAAATACAGCAACAACAATAAAAAATAAATCATCAAATGAATTATATAATTTAAATAAAAAAAATTTAATTCAAAATAATATAAAAAATTTAAAGAAAAAATATTCTTTAACAAATAAAAAAGTTTCTTATTTAGAAATTCCTATTTCTTTAAATTTAAATAATAAAGAAATTAATTCAATAATAAGTAAGAAAATTTTTATTTAATTTTATTATATTATAGAAACTGGAAATAATAGCAATAATAATAATAATTTAACAAATCCTGTTTTGTATATTGATATGTCAAATTTTGAAAATGATTTAAAATTAAATGAAAATAAAAAATTAAAAGAAAAAAATTCAAATCTCGAAAAAGAAATTGAAATTTTAAATAAAGAAATTCAAAAATTAAAAGAAAAAATAACTGAATTAACAGAAAAAATAAAAATTATTCAAAAAGAAAATGAAAAATTAAAAAATATAAAAAAAATTAAAAATATAAATAAAAAATTTGAATTTAAATATGATTTTTTTTCAAATTCTTTGGATATTAATGAAATTAAATTAAGTTTACAAGAAGATTTAATTGATTATCAACAATTCACAAAAAATAATAATAAATTAAATCCAAATGTAATAAAAGAAATTACTGATTTTTTACAAGATTGTGTAGATCAATGTCATCCAAATTATAAAGTTAAATTATATGGCTCAAGAGCAACAAATTTATGTTTAATGTGGTCAGATTTAGATTATGTTATTGTTAATGAAAATAATAATAATAATATTAATAATGAAATAAATTCATATAAATTTTTAGAACTTTTAAATGAAAAAATTTCTAAACAAAATTGGGTTTATAAAATAAAATTTATAAGTTCAGCAAAAATTCCTATAATTAAAGTAGTTACAACTGAAAAATATAATAAAATTCCTATTGATATTAGTATGGAAAATTCAAGTCATTTTGGATTAAAAAGTGTTGAATTAGTAAAAGAATATTTAAATAAATATGAAAGTTTAGAACCAATTGTTTTTGCTATTAAAACTTTATTAAAATTATCTAATTTAAATGATCCTTATTCAGGAGGAATTTCTTCTTATGGAATAGTATTAATGATAGTTAATTTTTTAATAAATCAAAATAATAAAGGAGAAAAAATTTCAATAGATAATATTGGAAGTTTATTTTATGAATTTTTATTTTATTATGGAAGTAGAATAGATACTAACTTTATTAATGTAACAAGTGAAGAATTTCATTTTGGTATAGAAAATCTATCACCTTTTCAATTATATATTGTTGATCCTTTAAATTTAAATAATAATGTAGGAAAAAGTACATTTCATTATTTTAGCATTAAAACAATGTTTTTGTTAGCACTTCAAAGTTTAAAAGAAGAATGTTTTTGTGAATGTCATTATAATATAAATTCTAATAATAACAACAATAAAATTGAAAATTATTATAATCATAATTGCCTTAAAAAAATGTTTAATGCAGTTAGACGAATACCAATAAATTATAATATAGGGTTTTAAAAAGATTAATTAAATAAGACTGTAATAAATTTTTTTGTCTATAGATATATAAATAAAAATTAAAAATGATATAGAATATATATCGATGCTTATATATAATAATATATTAAAATTAATATGATATAAATAAAAAGTATATAATTAAAAAATATAAAAAATATAATTATAATATTTATTTATATATGAAATAGATTATTTATTTTATTTATTTAATATATATAAAATAATAGATTTTTATATTTATATATATAAATTATTTAATTTAATAATAATATTATTATTAAGTTAATTAAAATTATAATGGAAAATAAAATCGAAGAACCTAAAAAATATAAATTAGCTCAGAAATTAGGAAACATTCCAGGTTTAATGGAAAAATTTTTAGTTAGTCCTGCATTTAAAACTGTTTTAGATTATATAAGAAATATGCAAATAAGTTCAAAAGGATTAAAACGTAGTCAAATAAAACCCTCAGAAAATGTATGTATTTTAGGTTTTAATGAATTATTTGATAAAATCGAAGAAATATTTAATAATAATCCACCTAAAAAAGGTCAAGAAAGATATGATGATCCAGTATTTGCAAGATTTCATGAAGAATTGACAAATAAATATGATGATTTAATAAAATTAATATTAAAACCAAATTATGATGCAGATTTAGCATTAGAAATTCGTACATATTTTTTAGATAGTTTTGGTAATCAACATAGATTAGATTATGGAACAGGACATGAAATGAATTTTATGTTAACATTATTAATATTATATAAAGCAGGATATTATTCAGAAGAAGATTTTGCATATGTTTCAATTGAAATATTTTATAAATATACATTATTTGCAAGGAAATTACAATTAGATTATATGTTAGAACCTGCAGGAACAAGAGGTGTTTGGGGTTTAGATGAATATCAATTTTTACCATTTGTATTTGGAGCAGCTCAATTATATGGGAATAAAGAAATTAGTCCAAGTATTTTAAGAGATAATTATGGTTTATGTGATTATGAAAATGAATATTTATTTATTAGTTGTGTTAAACATATAAAAGATGTTAAAAAAGGAGCATCTTTTTCAGAATATGCTCCTATATTATATTCTATTTCTAAAGTTAGAAAATGGGAAAAAGTGGGTGAAGGATTATTAAAGATGTATGAAGATATCACTACAAAAACTAAACAATTTACAACTTTTAATATTTTTATTAAATATAATTATAATTTTATGTTTTCCTTTATTATATACAAAATTAAAATCTAATTTTATTTTTCCATCTAAAAATATTTTTAATATTTTTGAATCTTTTAATTGTTCTTGAAAATCTTTATTTATTATATTACTATTTGGTTCATCTTTTTCTTTATTAATATGTATTTCAATTATTTGTTGCTTATTAAAAGGATGATTAAAATATTCATCCCAATTAATTCTTTCATTAGGATTTTTAATTAATAATTTACTTATTAAATCATCTAATATTTTGAAATGGGTTTTTTTTAATATTACATTCTTATTTGGATTAAAATAATCTTCATCTTCAATGAAAGGCAATTGATTAAAATATAAATAATATAAAATTAATCCAATACTCCATAAATTAGATTTCCTATTTCTTTTATTTTGATAAACTTCAGGTGCTTGATAATAAATACTTCTATTATTTATAAATTTTGAATTATTATTATTTGGAAAATTTTTTGTTAATATATAATCTGATAGTTTAATATAAAAATAATTTTTATTTTTTATTAAAATATTTTCAGGTTTTAAATTTATGTGTTCTAATTCTTTTGAATGCATCAATTGTAATACTTCATTTAATTGAAATATAATATCAAATATTGTTGTTATATCTAAATTTCCATTTTTCTTTTTTAATAAATCATTCAAATTACCATCACATAATTCAAGAATCAAATAAAGATAATCATTTTTTTCTATTAATTCTATAAATTCAATAGAATATTTAGATTTCATAGTTTTTAGAATTTTAATCTCATTATTGACAAATTCTTTATTTTGTATATTTATTTTCTTAATTGCATATAAATTATTATTATCATTTGCTTTATAACATATCCCAAATTCATTTTCATCAAAATTATCTTTTAAAATGAAATTATCTATTTGCTTTATCATTTTTTTATTTATTTTTTGATTTTAACTAATTAATATATTATTCCACCAATTGAGGAACATAAAAAAACAAAAATTGAAGGAAATCCTAATTTGAAATCTTTTCAAGAAACAGTAATAGCTAAGTCAAATTTAATGAAAGCTGGATTACCTAAAAGACAATTTGATAAAAGTATTCATAAATCTTATGCAGAAAAATTAGATGATTTTATGACAAAATCAAATTTAAAATATATTGAAACTGAAGTTCAACAAATAGAACAACCTCCAATTATGATAAATAATGAAGGAGAAGGTGAAATTCCAAATCAAGATTCAAATAAAATTCCAGAAAAAAAATAATAAATAATTTCTAATAAATAATATTTATTATATAATATTGAATTTGACAAATAAATATAAGTATTTTTATTTAAAATAATATTAAATATTTTTTATAAAATATTATTAAGTTAAAAAAAAATTATAATATTATTAATAAAAAATGAATAAAAAACCTTTAATAATTTTATTTATAAGTGTTTCTATTGCTATAATTTTTTTTTATGTTAATAATAAAGATCCTGAGTTAATAAAATCATCAAATTTTAGTAAATTAAATTCTTTATTAAATAAAATTTATAATAATGAAAATAAAAAAGTTAATAATGAAAAAAATAATAATAAAAATAAATTCAATGATTTAAAAGATGAAATATCTGAAAAAAAAGTAAATAAAAAAGAAAAAATAAAAGATAATAAAAATGAAAATAATGTTAACGAAAAAAAAATAAATATAGAAAATAAAAAATATGAGCAAAAAGAAGAAAACAAAGAATCTCAACAAAAAAAAATTAAAGAAAATTTAAAAATTAAAACTAAAAATTCTGATGTTAAAAGAGAAATAATTGATGAAAAAAAGGACACAAAAGAAAATATAAAATCAGTTAAAGATAATATAAAAGATGAATCAAAAACAAGGATGTTATTTGAAAATGAAGAAGAAGAATATGATATTATTGTTGTTGGTGCAGGATTAGCAGGTGTTACTGCAACATACGAATCATATATAAAATCAAAAGGAAAATTAAAAATTGTTTTATTAGAAAAACAAAAAAATTTTGGAGGAAATTCAGCAAAAGCAACAAGTGGAATAAATATATTAAATTCACCATTACAAAAAGCGGAAAATATACAAGATACATATGACTTATTTTTTTCAGATACTATAAAAAGTGGTAAAGGACGAAGTGTTCCAGATTTAGTTAGTTCATTAGTAAAAGATAGTGTATCTGTTTTTGATTTTTTTACAAATATAAAAGCTGATTTATCTAAATTAGGTTTATTAGGGGGTCATAGTGTTCCAAGAACATGTAGACCAACAAACGCAACAGTTGGTTATCATTTAACAAGTACAGTTTATAAAACTTTAATAAATTCAACAACAATAATTTTTTCACCAAATTCAACAGTTATAGAATTAATATATGATGACAAAAAAAGAACAGTTAATGGGGTCAAAGTTCTTATAAATGGAAAAGAAAAAATATTAAAATCAAAAACTGTAATATTAACTTGTGGAGGATTTGGACATGATTTTGACAGTAAAGATTCTTTATTAAAAGAATATGTACCAAACATAATGAAATTCCCTACTACGAATGGACCACAAACAAGAGGAGATGGTATGAAAATAGCAAGAAGTATTGGAGCTGATTTAGTTGATATGGATCAAGTTCAAATTCATCCAACAGGATATGTTGATTTTAAAGATAGGTTTTCTAAAAATAAAATATTAGCTCCTGAATTATTAAGAGGAGTAGGAGGAATATTAATAAATCAAAAAGGAGAAAGATTTTGTAATGAATTAGGAACAAGAGATTATGTTACAGAACAAATATTAAAAAATTGTGAAAAAATTCCAAATGAGTTGAATATTGATCAATATGAATCATATTTAATTTTAAATGAAAATTCAACTGAAAAATTTGGAAAAAATATAAAATTTTATATTGGTAAAGGATTAATTAAAAAATATAATAATTTTGAAGATTTTGCTAATTCAAATAAAATTGATTTCAAAAATTTAGCAAAAACAATTGCTACATATAATGATTATGCCACAAAAAAACAACCTGATCCGTTTGGAAAGACAATATATCCTGAACAATTTAAAATAAATCAACCAGTTTATGTAGCAGTAATTTCTCCTGTAATACATTATTGTATGGGTGGAATAAAAATAAATAAAAATACTGAAGTTATAAGTACAAAAAGAAAAAAGAAAAAAAATTTAGTTATAAAAGGTTTATTCGCTGCAGGAGAAGTTACAGGAGGAGTTCATGGAGGAAATAGATTAGGAGGAAATTCATTATTAGAATGTGCGGTTTTTGGAAGAAGAGCAGCAAAAAGTGCAATTAAGTATATTGAAAAATTAAAAAAAAATAAATAATTAGTCAAAATTTATTTTAAATATTATTTAATATTTAATTAATAATTTAACTAAAACAATATTAAAAATTGATTTTATTTAAATTAATTTTCTTTTTTTAGAAATAAAACTTGTTTCTTCTTCAGATAAATTTTTTTCCTCTTCTTCAATTT
>JAEEGK010029594.1_pt1 | contig 10907 bp, 6 predicted proteins | sample 8958771 | NCBI WGS metagenome assembly JAEEGK01 (sample SAMN16246547, study PRJNA631951) | gut metagenome | biome: gut microbiome; feature: rumen; material: SC-attached | host: Bos | place: Iran: Karaj | collected 2018-10 | reverse complement strand
AAAGTCTTAAAATAAAAAAGACAAAAAATATCCTCATTTGAAAATGCAAATAAATATAAATTTCAAAAGATAATAATAATAAAGAGTAATCATTCTTCTTGAAAAGTCTAAAAACTTTTTGAAGTAATGGATAAATCATTCTTTTATTAAAAGAATAAATGAAATAGAGTTTTTTTAATAAATTTTAGTGTTAGACTTAAAAAACAATAATAAACAACAAAAAATCCCTAAAAAAAATGAAATAAATAACTCATCATGTGACAAAACTGATGATTTTAAAAAAATGTAAGTAATTATTTAAATCAAAAAATTAAAAATACTTTACCAAACAAAATTATCGAAATAAGATAATAAACAAATTTTTGATATTAGGAAAAAACATAATAATTTAACCAAATATCATAGAAAAAAAAATTATATAAAATTTAAAAATTATTTGGAAAAAAAAATTAAAAATAAATAATCTATAAAATAAATTTATTAAAGAGATTTATTGATTAATCAAATAAATAATTAAAATAATACAATTAAAAATTTTAATATAAATCAAGTACTTTCATGAAAAAAGAAAATAATATTCTTTTATATTTTTTTTTTTTTTATTTTATTTCATCATCTCAATAACTTAAAGATATATTCTTTTACTTTTTTCCTTTCATAAGAGAATTTTTTTAATTTTCTTTTATTTTTCACATTTTATTTACATTTTTTTTATTATTTCTAACTTTGATCATTTAATAAAATTTAAATATATATACAATTCATTTAAATAAAAAAAAATAAAAAAATTAAAAACGTATAAATTAAATATATTAAATCATTTCGGTACAAAAAATAATATGATTCACACCTCCAAAAATACTTTTAACGTTTTTTAATTCTAATTCAGAAATACATCTCATTTTTTTTTCATTATAATCATGAATTTGACTAATTTCATCTTTAATAATAAAATCGCAATTTCCCCAAGCATAAATATTATTAGTATCAGTGATCAATAAGGAATAATCTGCTCCTGCAAAACAATCTACAATTTTTTCTTTATTATTACTTAAATTTATTATATTTGGTTCACATTTAATATCTTTTCCAAAACATTGACCACTGGAATTTTCTCCAAAAGCATATAAATCTCCTTCCTCACATAATATTAAAGTGTGTCTGAAACCAGTTGAGATTTTTTTTATTTTTTTATCTTTAAAATAACTTAATTTATGAAATTTATTTTTATTATTTGTTTCTAAACCTAATTCCCCATATTCATTATTTCCCATCGTTAATAAACTTCCATCTTCTAATTCTATTACTAAATGACCTATTCCAGTAAAGAAACTTTTTATGTTTTTATCAAATGTTTTAAATAATTTATATGTTCTATTATAATTCATATTAAATAATGAACCTTTAATGTAAATAGAATTTGCACTTGTTAATATTATTCGATATTTCATTGCATAAATATTTGTTATATTATTTATAAAATCTTCATTACAATTTTCAATTTTTATTGGATTTATTTCTTTAGCTAAAACAGTTCTAATTTTTAATAATTCTTCTTCGTTTAAACCAAATTTAACTATATAAGTTTTATTTAATTTTGTATCTCTAACTAAAATATAGGAAGTATTTGCTTCTGTTGAAATATCTAATATTGTTTCTTCTGGTCTAAAAATATTAATAAGCATTAAATAATCATAAAAATTATCTGGATTATTATTATCATCTGATTCATAATATTCTGTATTAACATTTATTCCTAATTGACCTGATGAATTATCTCCATAACCAACTAAATAAGTTTTATTATTATCTTCGATTAAACCTAAAAAATAATTTTTTCCAAAAACTATTTTTTTAATATAAGCTGATGCAGAATTTATAACATCCTCAATAAAAATTGATTTTATTTCATCATTATCATGTGAATAAAGAAATAACTGCTTTTTATGAGGAATATTTTTAGACTTTATAGAACCCATTGAAAGATATGGTAATAAGGTTTTAGAATTATTATCTTTTTTTGTTTCAGTTAAATTTTCATTTATTAAATTTTCTCCAATTTCATTTTGTTCACAGCATAAAATACGTCCAATATTACCCATATTTAACTATGGTTTCTATTTTATTGATATAAATTATTATAAAAACAATTAAATTTTTTAAATTAATTTAATGTTTACTTCATATTAGAAGAATTAAAATAAAATCGAAATTCTGAAAATAACTCTAAGCTGTTAATTTTAAGAATTCTCTTAGAATTATTTGTTTAATAAGAAATAAATAAAATCATACTGACTGATTTATTTATTTATTTATTGTTTATTATTTTTTTATTATATGCTTGAAAATTTAGTTTCTTGTTTAAAGGTTTAGTTTATTTTTATCTTAAATTTAAATTATATTAAATATAATTTTATTATGAAGGAAAAAGTCAAATAATATTATTATATTATACTAAAATTTTATTTCGACAAATTCTTCAAATAATATTCAACATCAATTGAAGTTTTATTTGAATTTTGAAAAACTTTATTAACACTTTGAATAGAGCTATTAAGTATAATATTATCATAATCACTTTGATTAATTTTTTGTAAATAAATTTGAGGTTGTAATAATTTTATAGGTAAAATACCAATAATAGGTATTTCAGCATTAGGACTTTGATTATTTAAACTTTCTTCTCCGAATTTAAATTGATAATAAGTAATAAATGAGGTATTTAAAAAACAATTATCTTGAGATTTCAAAGGAGTGTATAAAACACTAAAAAAAGATTTCCAAAATAAATGTTTTAAACCAATATTACTTATTATCGGTAAAATTGAAGTTACTTCTTCCAATTGTTTAATTAAGATTTTTCTTAAATGAGGCGGTTTATTTTCATAATATTCAATAATTAAAGCACATAGTTTTTTAATAATAATTTTAAAACAAGGATTTTTTTCATTAGGAGTAAATTCAATATATTTATTTTGTTGGCAAATTTCATTTTGTCCTTTTGAATTAATATTATTTTCAATTAAAAGTTTTGTTTTGGGTGTACATACTTTTAAAGCAATTAATTTATCTATTATTTCTAAAATTATATCTTTATTTGTTATTATGATTTCAAAAGATGAAATTGAAGGAGTAAAAGTTGTTTCGCAAAGTTGTAAATCTTTTAAAAAAATAACTTTAAAACCAAAAAGTGACATTTTAGTGAAAGCAGAAAAAAAAAGTTTTAAATTTGATTCTTTAAAATTATCTATTTCTCTTTTAGAAATATATGGAGTAGAATTTCTTAAGAAAATTAAAAAATTACTTAATCCATCATAATGTTCAATAAAAGCTTGTTTATTTAATTCCTCAGTTTCATTATTTTCATCAAATTGAATATTTTCTTTAATTAATTCTTCTTCTTTTTCTTCATTTTCACTTTTATTAGTTTTTTCCCAATCCATTATTTTTTTATGTATAGTAGGAATACCTTGATAAATTTTTTTATCAGATTTAGGACTTAAATAATTCCTATTTAACATTCCAATATTATATTCATCAAAATAACTTCCTCTTCCATAACTTCTAACAGATAAATTAGTTTGATTACTTAAATTAAAATTCATAATTGAGTTATTATTATTATTATAATTATTACTTCTAGCAGAATAATCATAAGATAAAGGAGTTCCATTAAATTTATCAAAAGAATTTTCACTTAATCTTCTTGGTAACATTGATCCTATTGAATAATCAAATTCTAAAGGTTGAAAATTTTGCATAAAATTTCTACTTTGAAGATAATAATTTTGACCATAATATGATAAACTATTCGGACTAAAATATACTGAACTTGAATTAGTAGTATTTATTCCACTTAAATTATTTCTTCCAAAAATTGTTGGATGAGAAAAATAATCAGGAGAAAAATAATTATGTTGAATAAGAGGATTACTTCTTTTATAAAATTGTTGAAAACTTTGATTGCTTGGACTATTATATAATTTTTCTTTTAATATTTTAAAATCACTTTCACATAAAGGAGGAATTTTTATTGGTTTATCTTTTAATGATGATTTAGAATATAAATTTTGATTATTAAGGGAATTATTATTTTTCATATTTTCATTTTGGGATTTTTTAAATTGATCTATTTCAATATCTTTAACTTGGTCTTTGTTTGTTGATTCATTTTTTAATGATGTAGTGCTTAAAGTTAATCCATTATTTAAAAAAATTTTAGGGATACAAACTTCTAAAAATAATTTATTAATCACTATTTTAGAATTTACAATTGAGTTAAAATTTGTCATAAAATTTTCTGGTTGTTTTGAATTATGACATGGTTTAAAAAATTCAATTCCTAAATTTGTATTTGATAAAACTTTAGCAAAAAAATTTGTTTGAATTTGATTATTATTATTATTACTATTTAATTGAGAATCTTGAATTAATTCATTTTTATATTTATCTAATTTAAATTGAATACTTTTTATAAACTTTCTAGTTTCAACAGAAAATTTTAAATCATTAGTAAATAAAGGAGTATTATGAATATAACCATTTAATCTAAAAAATAATTCTCTGTCTACAGCATCATTATTTATTTCTCTTATGATTTTTAATTTTTCTTTTTTTTGTAAATCAAATTCAATGAAAAAAATATTATTTAAATTTTCTTTAATCCCTAAATTTGCATCAATTATCATATAATTAAATTTATTGTCCAATGGAAATTTCATACTTAAAACATCAGAGAAATCTTTATCCATTTGAGATATTGACATTTCATTTAATTTTGAATTCTCAATTATATTCTTATCATTAATTTTTTTACTTTGTAAAATATTTAAAATACTTTTTTCTAAAGAACGAAAGAAAGTATTTCTTCCTTGAATATTCTATAATTATTTAATTAATTATTTATCTTACATAAGAATAAGTAGTTTTATTTTGACTATATGATATCATTAATTCCCATTCTACACATTTATTAAAACATAAAGGTGAAATTTTATGTTTTTGCTCTTTTTTTATTTGATTTTTATTATTCTTTTTCATATTGCTATTTTGGGTATTATTGGATTTTTTCTTCATTTATTTTTTTATTTAATTGTTTTTAATTTAATGTCATTCATTACTTTGGTTTTTGTTTAGGAAAAATAAGATTTTTATTATGAGTTATTTTTCTTGTTCTATTAAAATACTTTTTATGTTTTATGGTTTTTTTATTTGCATATGTGAAGAGAATAAAACAATTTTTTTAATTACTTTAATTTTTTGATGATTTTTACAAGATTATCATGAAAATTGAAGTTGAAATAAAAATAAAAAATAATCATTAAAAATAATTATTTTTATAATTACATTAAAAAATATATTTAAATTGAGTATTTGAAGGGTATCAAATTAAATACAATAGTCATTTCAATTTTTATCATTTTTTTATTCATTAATATAATTTTTAGTAGTTCCATTAAATTCACTTATTTCAAATATATTTAAAAACTCCAAAATAAAAAAATAAAATAAAAACTTTAATAATCTTGTTCTTTATTAAATATTTTTTATCAACTTCGAAATTTATTTCTAATTTTGTTCTACTTTTGAATTCATGTATTTAAATCTTCAATTATTATGATTATTATTATTTATATTGAATTAATGATATATAAAAATAAAATAATAGGAATTAAGTGAATATATGCAATAATTAATTTTTTTTTTTGATATCAAATTAATCCTTGAAAAAAAATTAAACTATTTATATTTTTAGAAATATATAAATATTTTTTTTATAAATGTTCTAATAAATAATAAAAAATGAGTTGTATCATTATTCAATTATTATTAAGTATTTAAATAATATAAAATTTTGGGATTTGTTTTTTCTAAAAGAGAACACCCTTGACTTCATGTCATACAATAATTCATTTTTAGTTCTTAAATTACTTAAACAATTACAAATCTATATATATAATCTGCCTTAATTAGAATATCATCTTTTTTAACCCAATATATATAATCATTATTACCGTTTCCTAAAGACAATTTTTTATATTATTATTTATGAAATTTAAATACATTTAAATAATATTTTCAAAAAAAATTTTTAAATAAAAAAAATTTATTTTTTCAAAAGCCCATTCTGATATTCAACATTTTCACTTTTTCCATTTTCAATCATAACACCTTTTCCTTCAAAATAATCATCTTTAAAAGAACCATGAAATTTTCTCCCAGCTTTAAAAGTGAAAACTCCTTTCCCATTTTTAAAATCATTATCAAATTCTCCTTCATATTTTTCTCCATTAGCATAATATTGAACTCCTTTTCCTTTTTTTTTCCCATTTTCAAAGTTACCTTTATAAATCACTCTTTTTAAATCATTACTATAAATAACACCTTCACCATTAATATATCCATTTTCAAATATTCCAACAAATACACCAGAAGAAGTACAAAGAGCTCCTCTTCCTTCTTTTATATTTAAACTATTTACTTGACCTATATATTTTCCTTCTCTTGAATCTCCTATTATCCAACTTAAATCTTTATCATTTGAAACTGGTTTTAATTTTAATATTAATTTCATTATATCTGGTTGTAATTTTTGAACATTTAATATTGTCATTCTTGATATATTTAATGTTAAAAATTGTAAATCTTCTTTTGCTTTTTCTAAACTCATTGATATGGAATCATAATAATAATTTTCATTTGAATTATTTACTCTTGATACTGAATCATTTACATATAAATCTAATATTATTTCTGGCTCTTTTTGATCATAATCTTTTAGTGGTATTGCCTTTGCTTTTAAACCAAAAACTCCTTTGTTAACAGAATCTATTTTAAGACCTAAAATTAAATTAAATGAATTTGGAGGAATATACCAATCAAAAGTTTCTTTTTTATTATATGGTGATAATACAAACATATTTTTTAAAAGAGGTAATTCTTCAGTATATTTCATATAAGTATTTCTATTATTATAAACACAACGATGTCCAATTCCAGTTTTTTTATAAGAACTTAAGAAAGAACTAAATTTTTCATTTTTTTTTGGATTTTCAGTATTAATTATATCTTGAAGAATCATTTGTTTTAAAAAAGGAAATCCATGTGAAGGTTCATCAACCATAGTTTTTCTAACTTTAAATTTAATACTTGAATCAAATTTCATATAATAAAATTCTTCTTTTATTCCATCTGAATGTAATTGATCATGATAACAATATATTACATAATATCCTTCTTTTAATTCTTTTGTAATTGTACAATTATCATATGAATTATGCTCACCTTCTAAATCAGATAACATTCTATTTGGTTCTGCTGAGGGATCATACTTCATAATTAATAAAAATGAAGGAATTAAATTTGAAATTTTATCTTGATTAAATTGAAAATTTTTTCTAATACAACTAGCAGAAAATAATCCATCTTCATCTAAATAAATATTAAATATATTACCAAAATTTAAATTATCTCCAGTAATTTTAAAAGATTTAGTATAACATAGATATTGAACATAGCAAATCACACTAGCCATAAAATATTTATAATAATCTTCAAAACTCATATAAAAAGTACCATCATTTTTATCTTTATAATCAACTTGCTTTTTAGTTTCTTCATCCCATAAATTAGACTTATCACTCCAATCTCCATTCCATTCTTTGTAACCCCAAGGATTTCTTAATCTTACAACTCTATAAGCTATTTTATTTTTTCTTATAATATAAGTTCCAATTAGAGTATAAGCATGCATATCAACTAATCCAGTTTCAGTGATATTTGGATTAGTTGAACTACATAAAATACAATTTTTATCATTTGCATAAGTTAATTCTGACCATAATTTATCTAAATTATATGTTTTATGTAACATAAATTCACCTGGGAATCCAGTTAAAGTTTCTAAAACTTGATGCATCCATCTTTGAGTTATATCATTATAAGAACCATTTAATTTCGCCCATGCTTTTTCTAATAAACAAACCCAAATTTCATTATTTTTATTCTTTGCAAATGCTAATTTTCCAGTTGATTTTAATACTGGAAGATAATCATCTATTACTATTATTTGATATTCACCGTCTATAAAAAATATTATTTCATATAAACCATTTTGACTTGTTATTTTTGTTTTAAATAGTTTAAATATTAAATTTGGATATTTTGATAATGCTCCTAAACCTGCAAGAAAAGAACAATCGTTAATTTCTCCTTGGATTATATCTTCTATTTCTATTTTGTTTTCAAATAAAAGATAATTTTTTGCTCCAAAAATTTCTGATGGTCTTTTCCATTCTATTTTAGATGGATCTATTTTGTTTTCTGGATGAATTATAATTTTATTTTCTTTATTTTTTTCAGGATTTCCTATTATTGATTTTTCATTTGGTGGGAATAAATCATCAGTAAATAGTTTTTCTTTTAAATTGGGATGTTGATCTTTCCAATATTTTAATTTTCCTCTATACATATTAATAAAAATAAGTAAAAAAGATTATTTTTAATATTTTTTATAATATTAGAATATGAAAAATAATTAAAAAAATTATATTCTGATTGTGAATATCATCTTATGATCTTGAAATTCTAAAAGATAATTTTGAATTGACATGTTCTATATAATATTCTAAATCATTTCATTATATTGATAAAATATTATACTAATAAAAAATATAAGATTATATAATAATTTAATTGATTATATTTCTACCGAATTACCAAATTCTTGGCAATGTTATTAAATATAATAATTATTAAAATTATAATTTTATTTTAATTAATTTATAAATGATAAAATTAAATAAGTTAAAATTGCCATATTTTTATGACTCCATCTCTTGAATATGAAGCTATAGTTCCATCTTTTAAACCAATAAATCCATAAATCCAATCTTCATGAGCATAATTACAATTTGAAATTAACTTAAAATTATCACATCTATAAATTTTAATTGTTTTATTTTCTTCAGTCAAAAAAATTCCTTTCTCTTTAATTAAATATATCCCATGACATCTATATCTATTATCGATAGTTGAAATAATCTTTTTTTGAGAAATAGAAATTATTCTCATAAAATTATCATATCCTCCAATAATGATTTGATCTTCATTTAATCTATTTATTGAATTCCACCAATCACATTTTGCTTCTTTAATAGAAGTGATATAGTTATTATTATGTAAATTAAAAAATATTGTACCATTTTCTCCTGAAGTTATCATAATATTTTTATCATATATTAAATAAATTGATGCTATTGAATAATTATTTACTATTGATGTTATAGATTGGTATTTATAAGTAATTTTATTTTCTTCCCAAATTTTTATTGTAAAATCATCTGAACAAGAATATAAATTTCCTTTCAAATTATAAATTAATTTATTTATTCCGCTATTATGAGCTTTTATTATATTATGAAATATTATAAATTTATTATCTTTTTTAAACCAAATTTTAATATTTTTATAAGAACATGTTGAAAACTTTTTTTCGTCTTTAATACAAACATAACTAATAATATTATTATGAGCATTTGGAATAATTTGAATTATATTACAATTAATATCAAATATCAAAATCATTTTTTCCGCAACTAAAATAAATTTACCTGAAGGAAAAATTGATACACAAGTTATTAAAGCATAAATATTTAATTGTTTGATATTAGTAAATTTAGAGATTTTTATTTTATTCCCAATTTTTTCTATTGATATTGGAATTTTTTTATAAAAAATTAATTCAGAAATGGTTATAAAAAAATAAACACATCCAAAAAATAATATTAGGAATAAAAAAGGGAAAACAAGTAAAAATGCAAAAAATTTGATTATTTGAATTATATTAATTTTTAAATAGATAAAAACTAATATAAAAATATTCAACGTAAAAAAAGAATGATAATTTTTATACATTTTTTGAATTAACATTAAATAAATAAAATTTTTATTTAATTTTAAAAAAAATGATTAAAAATAATCCTTATCATAAAAAGTCCAAAATCTAAGAAAAATGAATAAATATATTTTTTAATGAAATATTTTTTTCTTTCAGTAAATAGATTATTTTTCCTGAAATTATATATTATTAAATAAATAATAATTAATAAAAAAAAATAAATATTTTAGTTTATTATATTCATAAATAATCCTATAATTCAAAAAATATATATAGTACACTAAAAATGAGCAACTTTCATAAATATTAATTATCATAAAAAATTCATAATCACAGTATATACCTTTAAAAAAAGTAATATCAAATTTATAAATATTAATATTTTTACATCTAATTAATAATTATTTTTACATTTTTTCATTTTTTTAAATACTTTTTTGATATGTTTTTCTAATTTATAAATATTTTTTTCGAGAATAAATTCATTATTTTCACAATTTCTATCAGAAACAATAATTATATAATTATCATCAATTTTTGTTTCTTTATCTTTTGTACTTCTTGTATCAATTGAATTGCTTTCAATATCTTCAATATCTTCAAAATCATCATCATCAAATTCAATTGATTTCAATGCTTCATTTTTTTCAGATAATATTTTACTTGTATCCAAAATATTAAAAGTTTTTGGTTTTTTACTTTTAATTGTTAAACTTGGACTTTCTCTATGAATCATAAGTGATGACATTTATTTTTTATTATTATTAATTATTTGATGATATAAAGATCAGTTATAATATTTATTCTTCAATAAAATAAATTTTTATTTATTAAAATTTTTAAGTATATTATATTAAAATTTGATTAGTTGAATTTAAATAATATTACCATAAAAATATAAAAAATAATACTAACATTATTCAAAGAGATAAAATCAATTCAATTAAATAAAAACTACTTTATTAAAAATAAAATAGGAAAATATTTTAGATTAGAAAAAAATGAATTA
>JAEEGK010029593.1_pt1 | contig 10907 bp, 8 predicted proteins | sample 8958771 | NCBI WGS metagenome assembly JAEEGK01 (sample SAMN16246547, study PRJNA631951) | gut metagenome | biome: gut microbiome; feature: rumen; material: SC-attached | host: Bos | place: Iran: Karaj | collected 2018-10 | reverse complement strand
GGGCGGCAGCCTGGGCTTTCTTCTCCTCCATGCGCTGCTTGTAGATTTCCTTGTTGGCAATGACAGGCTTTGCTTTCTTGGGAGATGTGGCGATGGTGCTCTTCACACCATGCTTCATCATCTCTCCTTTCGATGCAATAACAGCATCCTGTTCCTTGCCCATAATATAATTCTCAATGGCCATAGCCATCGAGGGGGACGACTGCGTAGGAGCACCGATAGTAAGTTTGATACCCTGCTCCTTGAGAGCAGCATGGGTAGAGGTACCAAAGGCTGCAATAGTGATATCGCGGTCTTTGACATCGGGAAAACTCTTCACCAGACTACGCACCCCAATGGGAGAGAAAAGGGCTATGGCATCGTAGTCTTCAAGCTTGAACTTAGTGAGATCCTTCGGAGCCGAAGTATACATCGGAGCCTTAGTGTATTTGAATTTCGCTTTGTCAAGTGCTTTGGTGTACTCTGTCTGTTTCTCGTCACTGCAAGGGAAAAGAAACTTCTCTTCACGATGTTTTCCCATCACTTCCAACAAGTCAGAGAAATACTGATTGCCGAAGAAAACCTTACGCTTGCGGTACTGGATGTAGTTCTGCAGATAGAGGGCAATGGCTTCTGTCGAGCAGAAGAACTTCATATCCTCACTGATGGTCTCACGCAATTCTTTGAGCATGCGGAAGAAGTGATCGATGGCATTCTTACTATTGAAGATGATGGCAGAATACTCACTGATGTGGATACGAGTCTTTCTAAACTCGGATGCAGGAATGCCGACTACTTCAAAAAATTTAAAAAAAGTAATGTCGACGTGATGTTTGTTGATGAGATTTCTGTAGGGCGATTTCTCCAAATCGGCAGGTGCCGGTTGCGAAATTAGTATTTTTTTAATCTTCATGATCTCGCTTGGGTATTACTCAACTTATTGGTTTACTTATCAAAAACCACTTTATGACTACTAAGACAGGTGCTATTTCCACGATGCAAAGATAGTAAAAAAGATAGAAATTGGAACCATTTGGGTGTGTTAAAAAAACTTTCATGCCTCTAACGAAGCGTATCAAAAAGGCAAAAATCAAAAAAACTAAGATAATGTAGAGCATCACCATTTTTGCTCCTGGCAGATAGAAGAAGAGAAACAACATTACAACGACAAAAATGCCTTCAAGTTGATGGTATACATAGTTGCTAGCAATGTAGAGGCTCACTCCCTGTTTGTTATCGAAAATATTGCCCAGAAATCGGAACAACCGGTTACGCAAAATATAGAACAATTCGGCTGCAGCCATTATTGCCAAATTGACCAATAATCCGGTGTCGGGCAGCAACATACTCTGTGAAAGCAGGACTATCGGAGAAACCATCAGCATTCCCATCGGAAGCCATAGATAGTTAAAGTTCAAGTTACTATCGCGCTTCAAGCGGTCAAGTGCACGAATATCCCCAGCGGCCTTCAAGAGATTCAGCATTCTGAGTTTCCTTATCCGAAAGTAAAGGCACTGCAGACCTACAATGAGCAACAAAATGAAGAAAACCCATGTCGGTGCCGACCTATTCTCACGTGGTTGGAGTGTGGTGTGATCCACCTGTAGCAAGTGGTCCGTGAACATTGATTGCCGGTATATCGTGTCGGGCATTTCATGGACTGGATATATTGAATCGGAAGGAATACCAATATTTGAGCCCTCACTTTCTGGCTGAGAATATTGCCACTGCCAGAAAGGAAGAACATTCATATCTAATGTATCGTTAGTCTGCTGAGTCATGGTAGAGTTCATTATTTTATGATTATTTTTTTGGTCACAGTGCCCTTGTCTGTGATGCCTGTAGCGAAATAGAGCCCCTCGGGTGCCCTCCATTCCACAGTCTCGTCACACAGCAGTAACAGTGTGCCCACACAGCGTCCCAGAGCATTGGTGACATACACCGTCATCTTTTCGTGCGACAGCAGGTACACCCGTCCATTGGAGGGATTGGGGAAAACCTCTATACTCAATTCGCCACACTCGATTCTCCCGATGCCGATGCCAGTACTCAAAGGAATTGTAACCACTCGGGGTTCAAGGTTGATGCCCGTGGCGGTAACCACCAACGGAAGCGTGTCGATCGCACGCCACAACTCGATGGTAGCACGTCCCAAATCTCCGATGTCGACCACTCCTAACAATTCGTCGCCCTGCACGACGGTAATGCGGGCACCAGATGTACATTCCACGGACACTTCTCTCTGCCCGATTTCCACACTGTCCACCACTAACATCATCGGCTGCGGCACCCCAATCCAAGGTTTCAGCGACGGGTCTCCGAGGAGGCAATAGATTTCCCAATAGTATTTGGCATAGTTTGTTCCTGAGGCCATCACCGCCATGTTACCGTTGCGCAACAACTCACCGAGGGTCGCCGTTGTACGCTCGGATCTCACAAGGCCATCGAACGCACCGGGTGCAGCGCTATCGAAGACTGGTTCGAGGCTGAAAGGATTTTTCGGCCCCACAGACCAGTAATAATCCTCAGCCCAGAGTGTCGAATTGGTGGCGCCTATCACTCCTACCGCGCCACCCACAGGCATACGCAATAGCTGCTCACCAAAGCCTGTACCGGTAAAGGTATTGCTTTGGCAGCAGTTATTCACGTAGATGGTAGGCTGAATCGCTTCTAAAGTTGCTATTGCATTGGCGTTCATCATCGGATGGCTCCATCCGTCAACAATTCCATGACCCGTATAGTTCAACAGGCAAGCACCTTGTCCGATGGCACTTGCAATGGCGGCTCCAAGGCTATCTGAGGCTGGGTTGTACCAGCAAAGAGTGTCCATCTCGGGATGCGCGCACTTCACCTCGCGCTTCAAGTAATTCACCTGACCGTTGGTTGTCGTTGGAGCAGGAGCACCATATTCGCGTCCGGCCACCAACAAAATACGTTGCAACTGAGCAGTGTCCATATCGACAAACTGCTCATAGCGAAGCGTTTTCTCTACCACAATGCGCAACTCAGCAGTATCGTTCACAGGCCAGCGTCCCAACATCGTCTCTGGTAGATAGTCACCCATAAAATCGGCATAGGGAAGGTCGGTAAAGTGCGACTCTCCATTCATAGGCATGCTCCCATGGAAAGCTTCCAGTTGTTCGTGGTCACCTACCAGAAGGATGTATTGGGGCATGGAGACATGCACGTTTGTACTGTCGAACAGAGGTCGCATCATTTCTTTCACAAGAAAACAACTGTTGGTGTCGACATAGAGTTCCTCCACTTCGAAACCTTCCTGTCGCTTCCATTGTACAAAAAGTTGCAGCCCTTCGCGGAATTGGGGACGCGACACAATGAGAAACGTTTCCTTTTTCGCCTCTTGAGCAAAAGCAGTTATGCACGGCAACAAGCACAGCATCAACGTTATATATCGTCGCAACAACATCTTTTTTATACAATGTTTCCGCTGCAAAAATACGAAAAAAATCCCATATTTTTCGAAAACATATCCATATCTCCCCCCATCGGAAGACCGGGAGAAAATATTTTTTGCCATATCGCGTTTTCTTTGTATCTTTGCAGTTTCAAAAAGAGAAGTAGAATGGCTACCGTAAAATGCTCAATTCCCAAGGGTACACGCGATTTCCTGCCTGTGGAGATGGCGCGTCGCAACTATATTTTTGACACCATCCGCTCGGTTTTTCGTGCCTTTGCCTTCGAACCCATCGAGACTCCGTCGTTGGAGAACCTCTCCACGCTAATGGGAAAATATGGCGAGGAGGGCGACAAACTGCTCTTCAAAGTGCTCAACTCGGGCAACTTCATGGAGGGGGTGGATTTCAACCAAGACTATCATAAAGTGGCACCGCAGATTTGTGATCGAGGCCTTCGCTACGACCTCACGGTGCCGTTTGCCCGCTTCGTGGTGCAACATCGCGACCAAGTGGTGTTCCCTTTCCGCCGCTACCAACTGCAACCTGTTTGGCGCGCCGACCGCCCGCAGAAAGGGCGTTACCGCGAGTTCTACCAGTGTGACGCCGATATGATTGGCAGTCCCTCGCTGCTCAACGAACTGGAACTGGTACAGATGATTGACACAGTATTCCACAAACTGGGTATCAATGTCTGTGTAAAAATCAACAACCGCAAGGTACTGGCTGGCATCGCCGAGATGATTGGAGCACCAGACAAAATGGTGGACATCACCGTAGCCATCGACAAGCTGGACAAGATAGGTCTCGACAATGTGCGTGCCGAACTTGCGGAACGAGGCCTCACAGCAGAGCAAATCAAAGCCCTCGATCCCGTGTTCTCACTCAGCGGCACTGCGGCTGAAAAGATTTCTGCCCTCGAGGAGATGTTCGCCAATGTGGAGACAGGCCTGAAAGGTGCTGCCGAGTTGAAGGAACTCTTCGCCCTTATCAACGCGGCAGGCCCGCGTTGTACAGTGGAACTCGACCTCACGCTGGCGCGTGGCCTCAACTACTATACCGGCGCCATCTTCGAGGTGAAGGCATTGGATGTGCAGATTGGCAGCATCTGCGGTGGTGGTCGCTACGACAACCTTACCGGTATCTTCGGTATGCCCGACGTGAGTGGCGTGGGCATCAGCTTCGGCGCCGACCGTATCTACGACGTGCTCACCGAACTCAACGCCTTCCCTGAAGGACTGGAACAGGCCGCCCGTGTGATGTTCATCAACTTCGGTGCCAAAGAACAGGCCGCCTGCATTGGCATCGCGGCACGACTCCGTTGCGCCGGCATCTCGACACTCATCTATCCCGATGCTGCCAAGATGAAGAAACAGATGGATTTCGCCAACCGCAAACAGGTGCCATTCGTAGCTTTTGTGGGTGAGAGCGAGATGCAAAACGGCACCATAACCCTGAAAAACATGTCTGATGGCAGTCAACAGACAATGACCGTCGACGAGATGATTAGCCAGATGAAATGAAGCACCTACTGCTCATAGCATTGTTATTCCTGCCTCTGGGCCTCAAAGCTCAGCAAGATTCCATTGATGCTTTAGAAGCCACAGAAGCTATGGAGACCAAGGCCTCTCGACCCTCCATCGACACCGTCTACGTGCTCCGCAGCGACACTGTACGGCTCTATCGCACCGACACACTACACATCTACCATACCGACACCATCATCCGCCGCGAAGCCGACACCGCTGCCCTCAAGGCATTGCAGGAAAAGGAGGTCTTCTATCGCGAGATTCTCACGGCCAATGGTGTGGACAAGGAAAAGTTGGAAGCCGAACGCAACTATTACATCCGTGTGGTTGACTCACTAAGGTCATTAGTGCGTATTGCCGAATTGGAGAATGTTCGCAAGGAGGAGGCTAACAAATACCTCGCCGAGCGTGCCAAAGCTGCCGAGGAGCGCGTGGCTCAAGCCACAAACCGCAAGAAAAAGATACGACCCATTCAGGGTGTAGCCATGCGTTTCTACCGCACTCCCGAATGGGAGATACGTCTCAAAGCCGGTGCCACCACAGGTACCTACGACCGTTATATCAGCAACCGAAACGCGGGAAGCATCGAGTTCGACTACGTCACCGGCGCATCGGTAATGCTGTGGGACTTGACAAAATACTTCAACAAAACCCATGGTAACGACAGCAGTGCAATCCAGATCCGTGGATTTGACCAAGAATTTGCATACGACATTGGTCTTTATGTAGGCTTTGGCGGCAGCAATCTGTTCAAGAACTTCTATGTGGGTGCCAGTTTCCGTTTCGTGGATTTCTTTTATCTTACACTGGGCATGAATATTGCCGAATATCAGGTGTTGAAGAGTGGCTACAATAACAACGATATCATCGGGAACACCCTCAGCATCGACGATGTGACAGCCAAAGCCTGGCTACTGAAGCCGTTTATATCACTAAGTATCGACCTGGATTTCCTCTCTTATATCAAGAAGTAGTCTCAGCTCCAAATGCTGAGTTTGCTGAGGAACGAGATATTCTCACGAACCGAAGACTCGATGAGTGTATCGAAGTCTTTGTCATTTTCTTTATGGAAGGCCACCTCGATGGGTAGGACATGCATGGGCAAGCCATCAGCGAGGCCACGCAGACGCGAGGCATCTTTCTCGGTGGTGACAATAATATTGTTGCTCCCTGACAGGGCAGCAAAAGTTTCCTTGATGCGGACAATATCACCAGAAGTGAAATCATGGTGATCCTCAAAAGGAAGGTGCTGCACCTTGGTATAGCGCCGAAGCTCAGCAACCATAGGCTCAGGATGGGCGATTCCCGTAACACAGAGGACATTGTCCATACGACGCAGGTCAACAGAAGCGGCACGACCATCGAGGGTTTGCAAATCGCCGTACTTAAGGTAGGAGAAGAATACCTTCTGATAATTCTGCAAATGCAGATCGTGAAGGATATTGTGCTTTTCCACAGGGTTGAGGATAGCAGGACACTTGGTGACAATGACAATATTGGCGCGAAATCGGGACTTCTTGAACTCACGCAAGTCACCAAAGGGCAGGATATGGTCATCATAGTAAGGATGACTATACTCCGTCAACAATATGTTGATGCTGGGCTTGATGGCACGATGCTGGAAGACATCGTCGAGGACGATGAGCTGAGGTTTCTCCTCCTGTTCCATCAGCCTTTTCACTCCCTCCACACGTTTCTCACAAACAACCACCTGCACCTGCGGGAACTTACGGGCTATCATAGCAGGCTCGTCGCCAAGCATGTCGGCATCATGACTGCCGTCGTCGGCTTGAAATCCTTTGCTCTTACGTTTATAGCCCCTGCTCAGCATAGCAGTGGGATATCTGTCGGAGAGCTTGCGCAAGAGGTATTCCACATGCGGTGTCTTGCCAGTACCGCCAGTGGAAAGGTTCCCCACACCAATCGTAGTGATGTGGGGAGCCTCCTGTTTCTTGATACCTAACGCATAGGACAAATTGCGAAAACGCACTCCTATCCCATACCACATCGTGAACGGGAAGAGAGCATAGGAGATGTTCTTTCGTAGCGACATCTTTCGGTAGTTAAGTAGATAAGGAGTTAAGTAGTTAAGACAATACCGTTTTTGCGTCTGCGTGATGCGTCAGCCCTACTTAACTACTTGACTACTGCCTACTGTCTACTTGAAATAGCGATTCAGCAAACCTTCAAGTGCTTTACCGTGACGAGCCTCGTCGCGGGCCATCTCGTGGACGGTGTCGTGAATGGCGTCGAGGTTGAGGGCTTTGGCGCGCTTGGCGAGGTCGGTCTTGCCAGCAGTAGCACCGTATTCGGCGTCGACGCGCATCTTGAGGTTCTCCTTGGTGCTGTCGGTCAGCACTTCGCCCAGCAGCTCAGCGAACTTGGCGGCATGCTCAGCTTCCTCGAAGGCGGCTTTCTCCCAGTAGAGACCCACCTCGGGATAACCCTCGCGGTGAGCCACACGAGCCATAGCCAGATACATGCCCACTTCTTTGCATTCGCCTTCGAAGTTGGCGCGGAGGTCCATCTTGATATCTTCGGGGGCATCCTTGGCCACGCCGACGATGTGCTCGGCGGCCCAGGTCTTGATGTCCTCTTTCACTTCCTGCATGGGTTTGCCGCAGATGGGGCACTTCTCGGGCATCTCGTCGCCTTCATACACATAACCGCACACGGGGCAGATAAATTTTTTGCTCATAATGGTTTTAGTGTTTTATGGGTTAATATGTTTTTTTCAATCGAGCACCAGGCTGGGGGCGCTGTAGGTGCGGGCGGCGAGTTCCTGGTTGAGCATGTAGAGGCTCTTGGGGTCGCTGCCGAACAGCTCCATCTTGGTGATCATGTCGCGGGCGTTGGTCTCCTCCTCGCCCTGCTCTTTGACGAACCAGTCGAGGAACTGCATGGTGCGGAAGTCCTTCACCTTGTAGGCGGCGTCATAGATGGTGTGGATGCTGGCGGTGACGTACTCCTCGTGCTCCAGACCGGCTTTCAGCACATCCATGTCTTTCTTGTATTTTTTGTCGGGCTTGGCGATGGCGTTGAGGACGATGGGACAGTCGTTGTTCTGCATGTACTTGTAGATGAGCATGGCGTGGTCGCGCTCTTCCATGGCCTGGATCATGTACCAGTTGGCGAAGCCGGCGAGGCCGCGCTTGTCGAAGTAGTTATTCATGTCGAGATACAGATAGCCACTGTAGAGCTCCTTGTTGATTTGCTCGTTGAGCAGGTCGGAAACTTTTTTGTTCAGCATAATGATTATTGTTTGATTGTTTGAACGCTTGATTGTTTGAGTGAATTATTGCTTCTCAAAATGAGTTTTGTCAACCGAACAGAGAGGGCAGACCCAGTCGGCAGGAAGGTCTTCGAACTTGGTTCCTGGGGCGATACCATTGTCGGGGTCACCCTTTGCGGGGTCATACTCGTACCCGCAGACATTGCAAACATACTTTTCCATAATGGTTATTGTTTTTAGGTTAATATTTCGACTGCAAAGATACAACTATTTTCTTATTCGGCAAAAATTATTTTGCAAAAGACTTTGCCGATGAGCGACGAACGGTCGGCAGGTTCCTTTCTTCACTCTTTCTTCACTCTTTCTTCGCTCCTTCTTTGTGCCTTCTTTGCGGCCATATCAAATACACTTGAAATTTTTATATCCAAATATGCCTAAGTACCTATAAAAAAATCATGCTCATGATTATGTATGAATCACGAGCATGACTAATATTTTTGCGCTTTGAAGTGTCTGCTATTTTATCACCACAACCTTTCGTGCCGGACGGTCGCCGACCTTCACCATTAATTGCATTTTCCATCGGGGTTGCAGACCTTCGAGGCAGACCGGTCGAGCAGCATCACGCCCAGGGCGATGGCGGCGAGGGATTTGATGATGTGGTGTTGCATATTGGATGTTTTAATATGTTATTCAAGTAGTTTCTGTAGTTGTTCCTCGATGGAGGCTTCAAGCGTCGGGTGGTAGCCGCTCTGCACCTTGGCGATTTTGCCGTCGCGGTCGATGAAGAAGAGCATCGGGTAGCCGACTATGTGGTAGGTGCTGGAGAGTTCGCGGTCGGAGAAGAGGACGGTGTAAGTGACGCTGCGCTTGGTGAGGAAGTCGGCCATCTCGTCTTTCACTGGGTCATCGTAGGGGTCGATGCCGAGAAGTATGACCCCCCGGTCTTTGTACTTCTCGTGGATGCTCTGCAGGAACGGCATGGCGGCGCGGCAGGGACCACACGCTTTGTAGAAGAAATCGAGCAGCACCACTTTGCCCCGCAGGTCGGCGAGACGCACTGTGTCGCCTGTCAGCGTGGGCAACGACCAGTCAGGTGCCATCGTCCCTTCGGCGAGGGGTTCGGGCTCAACATACGGTTCAAAGTTGCTCAGATTCACTTGCTCGGGGATAGATTCCAGGGTCAGTCGCGATTCGTCGAGTGCCGTGTCGAAAGCAAGCAGTTTGGACAGAGAATATTGGCATATGGTGTCCTGTCCTTGCACGATGTCGAAGACGCTGGAGTACTGTATCGGTAGATAGTCCTGTTTATCTATCCATATGAAGTCTTCGCTGCGGATACAGGAGATGTTGAAGGTGGTGTCTGTCTGGATGTTTTTTGAGCGCATGTTGACAAGGTAGCAAGACTTTCCGTCCAGCGATGTCTCCGAGAGGGAGAAAGTCCGGATGCTGTCGCCCCAGTACTCCTCCTCGGGGAGCAGATAGGTGATTTGGTCTGTCAAGACGGTGTAGAATAAGGGACTACCTCGTCTGGCATAAATTTCCTCCGCCCAGGGGTCGGACGGAATGATGTAGCCTGCGGTGTCGTCATAGCCAACGAATTCCTTGCCCGTATAGAGCTGGTATTGGAACCCGTCTGTATCCCACTCTATTAACATGGAGAAAAACTTGCCATACACCGTATCTTCCGGGACCTTTTTGAAATCGCAGGTATAGCGGGTCATGGAGGTGTCTTTGTCATCCATGTATTTCATCCAATGCACCATCTCGTAATGTCCTTGCTTGATGGAATGGCATTTCTCTCTCGAACGCCTGAGGACGTTCTTCGCCTCGTCGCTGCTTTGTGCATAAGTGGCGTTTGCCGTCATCAGTACACCCAGAGCGAGGACGGCGAGGGATTTGATGATGTGGTGTGTCATGTTGGATGTGTTTTTGATAATGGGTATTATTGTTTGCTGTAATGGGTATTGTTGCGCGCTGTAATGGGTATTATTGCCGACGGTAATTGGGGGGGGTCGTAACTGCCTCTATTAACGCCACTTCGTCTCTTTTATTGTACGGCACCTCGTATCGTATGCCAATCGATACCTCGTATCGTATGGTGGTCGATACCTCGTATCGTATGCCAATCGATACCTCGTATCATATGGTGGTCGATACCTCGTATCGTTTCACATGCCCTTCTAATGCTTACTTCATTACTACGATTTTTCGCGCCGGGCGGTCGCCGACCTTCACCATATAGACACCCGTGGGCAGTGCCTCGTTGCGGACGCTGCGGCCGGTGATGTCGAAGATGCGTATGGGCTCGCCGTCGGTGCCTTCGACGATGACGCGGCCGTCCATAACCCATAGCCTATAATCCGTAGACTCTATGTCCTCGATGTCGTCGCAGTCTTCCTCGATGGTTTTGCCGGCCAAGGCCTGCTGGGTGCTGTAGGCGCTGCTGCAGCCGCAGGGTACATGCACGGTGGTGGCGCGCCAGAAGGCATCCTTTATCATCACGGGAGGCCGGCTTCCGCGGAAGCGCACCTCGCTCATGTTGAAGGCGGCGCCGCCGATGGTGTCGGGGGTCCCTAGGAACTCCACATATTCGGCCTCGCCCAGAATGCCGTCGAAGGCCTTCTCACCCACGGTGCGGAGCGACGCCGGCAGCGGGGGCAGGGCGTTGAGGTTGGTGGTGTAGAACGCCTTGGGGTGAACCTCTTCGAGGCAGGAACCCAGCTGCAGGCTGGTGAGCGACATGCACATATT
>JAEEGK010029592.1_pt1 | contig 10908 bp, 11 predicted proteins | sample 8958771 | NCBI WGS metagenome assembly JAEEGK01 (sample SAMN16246547, study PRJNA631951) | gut metagenome | biome: gut microbiome; feature: rumen; material: SC-attached | host: Bos | place: Iran: Karaj | collected 2018-10 | reverse complement strand
GGCAGCGATTTTGTAAGCCGCTTCACTACTATCGACATCGTGGTAACTACCATCATAAAGCGTTGCTTTAATGTCGACGACTGGGAAGCCTGCTAACATACCGCGGTTAAGAGCGTCTTTTAAGCCATCTTCGGTTGGTTTAATGTATTCTCTAGGAACAGTACCACCAACGATAGCATCAACGAATTCAAAGCCTTTACCTTCATTAGGTTCAAATCTGATCCAGACGTGACCGTATTGGCCTCTACCACCAGATTGTCTAATGTATTTACCTTCGCATTCGCCTTCAACTTTGATTGTTTCGCGGTATTCGACTTGAGGTGCACCAACGTTGACTTGAACACCAAATTCACGTTTCATTCTATCAACGATGATGTCTAAGTGTAATTCACCAACACCAGCGATTAATGTTTGACCGGTTTCTGGATTAGTTCTCACTCTGAAGGTAGGATCTTCTTCAGCGAGTTTTGCTAAAGCAATGGTCATTTTTTCTTGGTCAGCTTTGGTTTTTGGTTCCACCGCTTCCTCGATCACTGGATCTGGGAATTCCATCTTTTCTAAGATGATGGTTTTGCCGACTTCACATAATGTATCACCGGTTGTAGTATTCTTTAAACCGACGACCGCACCGATATCACCAGCGTGAAGTTCTGGGACTTCTTGACGGTGATTGGAGTGCATTAAGACGACTCTACCAATTCTTTCTTTCACTCCTTTAGTGGAATTTAAGACATAACTACCAGATTTGAGTGTGCCGCTATAAACACGGACATAGGCTAATCGACCGATGAATGGGTCAGTCGCAATCTTGAAGGCTAAGGCGGCTAATGGAGCATCATCATTTGGTTCGCAGCGAATTTCATTACCGCGATCATCCGTTCCTTTAGCGTGATCGATATCAAGTGGACTTGGTAAGTAGTCAATAACTCCATCGAGAAGTAATTGAATGTTTTTGTTTTTGTACGCACTACCGCAGAAGACGGGGTGGAATTCACCAGTTAAAACCGCTTTACGGATGGCGTTTTTAGTTTGTTCCACGGAAGGTTCTTGGCCTTCGAGGACCATCATTAGAATTTCTTCATCGAAGTTACTTAACGCTTCGAATAATTTCATTCTAAGTTCTAAGACTTTTTCCTGATATTCTTCGGGAATTGGTACTTCATGAGGTTCTTCGTTAACATCACCTTCATAGACATAAGCCTTTTCAGTGATGATATCAATGCAGCCTTTTAAGGAAGATTCAATACCGATTGGATATTGAACGGCTTCGGCATTAGCGCCTAAACGTTCTCTAAGAGAACGGACGCTCATTTCATAGTCTGCACCGATGGCGTCTAACTTATTGACGAATACAATACGTGGGACACCATATTTAGAACCTTGTCTCCAGACTGTTTCAGTTTGTGGTTCGACACCGTTTTTACCGTCTAAGACAGTAATAGCGCCATCTAATACACGTAATGATCTTTCAACTTCAACGGTGAAGTCGACGTGTCCGGGAGTATCAATGATGTTAATGCGATTACCTTTCCAAGTGGCGGTTGTAGCCGCACTTGTAATAGTAATGCCTCTTTCTTGTTCTTGCTCCATCCAGTCCATCGTGGCGCTACCTTCGTGGGTTTCGCCGATTTTATGGATTTTGCCTGTAAAATAGAGAATACGTTCAGTTGTAGTAGTCTTGCCTGCATCGATATGGGCCATAATGCCGATATTGCGTGTATGTGCTAGATCATATTCGCGTGACATAGGTTTTGTACTCCTAACTGATTACCAACGATAATGTGAGTAAGCTTTGTTGGCTTCGGCCATTTTGTGGGTATCTTCTCTTTTCTTAACGGAAGCACCAGTGCCGTTAGCGGCATCGATGATTTCATTAGCTAAACGGTCGGTCATGGTCTTTTCATTTCTTAATCTTGAATAGTTGACTAACCATCTTAAACCTAAGGTGACTTTTCTTTCTGGAGAGACTTCAGTTGGAACTGGGAAGTTCGCACCACCGACTCTTCTCATCTTAAGTTCGACTTCTGGCATGATGTTGTTAATGGCGGTCGCGAAGACGTCCATTGCTGGTTTGCCAGTTTTTTCTTCGATTTTCTTAAAGGCGCCATAGAGAATGTTTTGGGCGGTGCCTTTTTTACCATCGAGCATTAATTTGTTGATTAAACGTGTGACTAACTTTGAATTGTAAATTGGATCTGGTAAGACATCACGTTTGACAGGATTACCTTTACGCATAATTACTTACCTCCTATTCCTCTTCATGTGGTTTCTTAGTACCATATAAGCTACGACCTTGACGTCTGGCTTCGATACCCGCACAGTCTAATGTACCTCTAACGATGTGATAACGCACACCTGGGAGGTCTTTAACACGGCCGCCTCTAATGATGACGGTGCTGTGTTCTTGTAAGTTGTGTCCTTCACCACCGATATAGGCAGTGACTTCGTAACCATTGCTCAATCTAACACGAGCGTATTTTCTTAACGCAGAGTTAGGTTTCTTTGGTGTCATTGTACCAACACGGGTGCAAACGCCACGCTTTTGAGCGGCTGGTTGAGCAGTTTCTTTTTTCTTTAAAGAATTCCATCTTTGTCCAAGGGCAGGGGCTTTTGACTTGTATGTCTTATTTTGTCTGCCTTGACGAACTAATTGATTAATGGTTGGCATAATTGCTCCTTTCGTAAACTAATTTGATTGGTTGTGCTTACCACAATACCTGGTGTATCAGTATCATTCCTTTAAAAAACGACCCGAAACGGTCAGGGTGTGATTTGCACACGCTCATATATATTATATAAATAAGGAAATATAGACAAGAAAAAAATAAAAAATATGCACACTAGTCCTGGTGTATCATAGTGTTTTAAGCAAAAGAAAAAAGCCCACCGAAGTGAGCTTCTTACTGATCATTTTTTATTCAGCTTTTGGTTCTTCCGCTTTTTCTTCTTTGTGAAGAAGTTTATAAACTAAAGCGGCAACGACGGCACCGAGCAATGGGCCAACGACGAAGATCCAAACTTGGGCTAAAGCATCACCATTATTGGCTCCGCCAAAGATGAGTGAACCGAGAGCGGTTGCTAAGCTTCTGGCTGGGTTAACAGATGTACCAGTGAATGGGATACCAACTAAGTGAACGAGTGTTAATGTTAAGCCAATTAAGACACCAGCTTTGTCTCCGACTTTGCTATCGGCGGCTGTGACGTTAAGAATAACGTAAACAAAGATAAATGTTAAGATGACTTCAACTAGAATCGCACCAACGATTGGACCAACATTCATGGATTTATCCATGGTGAAGTTGCAAGCTAAGGTGTTTAAAGATAAATCAGCACCACCGGCTTTGGCTAAACCGAATAAGGCAACAGCGCCTAAGAAACCACCGACGATTTGAGCGGCGACATAGACAAAGAATTCCACGACTGTCATTCTCTTAGCGATTAAACAACCTAAAGAGACGGCTGGGTTAATATGGCAACCAGAAATTCTACCAATGGAATAAGCCATAGCAACGATGACTAAACCGAAAGCAAAAGCGGCGCCAACAGCATTGCCTAAGAAGGCAGCAGCACCACAAGCGGCAAATACTAATACGAATGTGCCAATACATTCTGCAATAGCTTTTTTAATTAAGCTCATATTAAATTTCCTCCAAAAATATTTGCTTTAATATTTTACCATGTTTAAAAAACATGTTAATACCTAATTAAGAGATTCAATATATTTTAATAAGTCTTCAAAACTACCTTGTGGGATATTAGAAATATCATCATTATCACGATTAAAAATATAATTAGTGATTAAAAAGACATTAAATCCCGCCTTTTTAGCGGCAATTATATCACCTTTTACATCATTACCCACCATTAAGCAGTCTTTAGGATCAGCGTTAAATTTATCTGCTAGCTCTTTATATAGACGAGGATCAGGTTTAGCAAAGTGGCATGTATCGTAAGCGGTAATATAAGCAAAATCATTAGAATTTAGCTTACCCCACTTCATCCTTACTAATTGTGCTTCCATTGGTAAAATTGGATTGGTGTTCACAATCAAGGTATAGCCTTTATCTTTTAAAGCTTTAATAACATCATTAACACCTTCAACTGGTTTAGATAAGAAGCCTAATTTATCAAATTCTTTTTCATAAAAGGCATCGAGCTCCGCTCTTTTTTCTTTAGTTAATGGACCCATGACTTTAGTAAATGCATCCCAGAAAAATTTATCGTTAGTGTTGACACCATCGCTATTAGACATGTTGATGGAACCTTCATACATCGCTTTTAAAGCGGTCTTGTAATCAAAGCCGATAGAAACAGCCCATTTACCAATCGCATCAAAATAAACGGGAAGGAAGTTTTCTTCATCTAAATAATATAAAGTGCAATCTAAATCAAAGAAGATATATTTCATAATGACATTATGATAGCAAAATCTGTGGAATATAGGGTATTTAACGTTATATTTATCGCTATATTATAACTATTTTAGGTATATCTATTATGTAAGAGTGCATTTTGTAACGTTACAAATGTAATCTTTGTTATATTGAAAAAGAAAAAAGGAATAGCGTATGAATAAGAAGGATTTTTCAAGGAACTGCTTGTCACAAGCATTAATTGAATTATTAGAAGAAAATGAATATGAAGATATCTCTATCCAAGATATCGTCGATAAAGCGGGCTTTTCTAGGATGGCCTACTACCGCAACTTTAAAAGCAAAGACGAAGTCATTGACTACGCTCTTGATAATGCTTTCAATACATTTGTAAAAGAAACCAAAATCACATATAAGGGAATGGGCCCAGAACTATTTGTTGAAACCATCTTCAGATGGTTCTCTACTAGTGAAATGCTGAGTCTCACCAAGAAACTTCTTAAAAGAGGTTTAATTGGCCATATGTATTTCCAATTTGTTAAACGCGTTCAAGGCGGTTTCATTCCAAATCAAAACCACTACATCTATGACTATATTGGAGGCGGCATCTTCGCGGTCTTTATTAGTTGGGTGATGGGTGGCTTAAAAGAAACACCAGAAGAGATGGCAAAAATTGCTGTTGACTTCTCCTTTATTCGAAAAAAGTCAGAATAATTACTTAAGCAAATCGATACGATTTTTGATAAGACGAGGCATTCTACTTGCTTCGTTTTTATTAACGCTACAAAGAGCGAGTCTTAAACATGTTTTAGTGGCAATGGCGTGAATCTTATCTTCGTGAAGAGCGTTCATCAACTTTTCTGGATTATCGCTAGGAATACAGATGAAGAAGCCTCTTTCATAAGGTAAAACCTTAAGCCCCACTTCTTTGGCAGATTCCATAAAGGCTAAGCTTCTAGCTTCAAGCATCTTAGAAGCTTGTTTTACTTCTTCTTCGTAATTTTCGCGATATTCTTCATTTAACACTAGGTGTTCAATGATGCTCATGCCTAAAGTGGAACAGGCTGACCAAGTGGCACGACAAGAATAGGAATTAGCCGCTTTAAAGGTTTCAATTTCTTCTTTGTTTTTGCTTAAACCTATTAGGGCGCCGATACGTAAGCCATATAGACCAAATGATTTAGAACCAGAAAAGACAAATAAAGCAAAAGCGTTATTTGGCATATCTTTAAATTTAGCGTATCTACTTCTGATGATATTTGGATCAGCGTTATAGAAATCAAAATAGGCGACATCCATTAAATAGATAAAATTATTGTTTGGATTATCTCTTGCGATATTAATTAATTTATCGTAATCATCTTCTTGCATGCAAAAACCAGTGGGGTTTTCACATGGATCATTGATAAGAATCATGATTTTATTTTGTTTTTCTTTTAAGTTATTAACTTTGTTAATTAAACTAGCAATATCAAAAGCATCTTCTTCGTTAAATAAACGATAAGTGTCTGTTTTGATGTAGGCTTCCTTAGCCATATTGAGATAGTTTTCCCACATGTGATCAGGAAGAAGGACGGTTTCCCCATCATCTAAATAATTAGAAAAAGCGAGATGAAGTGCACCACTACCTCCTGGAGTTGGAATAGCGGCATAGTAGCATTCTTTTTCAATCTCTTCTAAATATTTCCCAAAAACCCAAGAGACGGCCGCTTTGTTATAGGTAGGCGTACCACCAGAATCAACATAAGCATATTTATCTTTTGTAGATAAGTTATTAGCGGCTTTTTTTACTGAGGCAAATTCAAAAAGAGAGCCATCTTCATTTTTAAGCATGCCGCTTGTGGCATTGATAACTTCATTATCTTCTGCCTTCAATTTAGCGGCTTCTGCCCCTAAAGCGAGAATATTATTTTTAAGTTTGTTATTCTTTTTAGTATCGTTAATAAACATAGCAAGATTACTTTACTACTTGTTTTATAAAATAAAAAGAAAAATAGACACATTTATTGCCTATTTCTCTTAATGGTAATCTATTCTAGGCTTGTGGCTGCTGAGGCTCGGCTTGAATTCTTTCGATTGTGGTACCAAGAGGCATAATCACTAATCGAGCGAATTTAAAGAGTTGTAAGCCACATGGAATAAAGATGATTGTGACACATAAAATTGCGCCCACGATGAATAAAGCCACCGCTTGTTCCCAACCCGCTAAAATGAGCCAAACGATATTTAAGAATAATTTAAAACCGTTGAGTTTAGTGAAGTATGGTTTATAACCAAATGGCCAAATTGCTAATCTAGCAAATTTGAAATATTGTAAGCCAATTGGGATGAATAAGATGAGAACGCAGCAAATCGCACCGAGTAAGAGATAGACTAACGCTAAAATCCAACCAACGAAGACCATCCATAATAAATTAGCCAAGACATTAATAAACTTTTGATTGGTCTTTTTGGCGATAAGTGAAGCGATGATAACGACGATTAAAATCGCACCGACAACGATTAAAACTGGAATTAACCAAGGGAGAATATCTTGCATATGTTTGCTCCTTTAATAGATATTATTAGTGTAGACCTTTTAAACTATTTTGTTAACAACAAAAAAGACCGGAATGAACCGGTCTTAGTTTTTATTTACTATTGCTTTTTGGACGAGGAGTCTTTGTCACTTTGCTATATAAGAATAATGATTTACGGTAATCGATATTGAAGGAATCTTGTCTCACGTAATTAGCAGCCCCGTATTCAAACTGCACATTCTTATTCTTTTTACGCATGCCGAGTAAGACGGTTGTGGCAACGATAATGCCGACGAACGCACCGATAAGAGAAATGATTAACGGTGCTTCAAAAGCAAAGCCTAAGCCAACACCTATACCAGTAATGACCACAAAGAAGATGGACCAGAACATTAAGGATTTACCAACGGAAATTGGTAAGTTACCAGCGGTCTTTCCGGTTTGGCCGTTAATGGCGAAGCGGAATGTTTTGTCCTTCCATCTAGTATTTAAGATCCAGACTGGATATAAAGCGTAACACGCGTTGGTGTTAGAGAACTGTAAGTTACTTTCTTCCACTTTGACATTTTCATAGCCAGAGATGTCGCCTCTAAAGGCTTGGACTGTGCCATCACGGAATCTTTCTGTCGCTCTATTGAATGTCACTTCTTGAGGGACATCATATCTATCAGCGGCGATACCCGCTAAATAGGCGGCATTGAATTCCTTAGCCTCATCAAAGTTATATGGTTCGATGGATTCCATTAATTGGTCTTCCATCTTTTTACTGCCATCGACTGGGACGTGATCAAAAGCGATTTGACCACCTCTAAAGATGGAGTAATAGTTTGTTTCTTTATAGTCGTAATTAGCGTCAGACCAAGTACGGGTCTTTTCACCTTTAAATCTCACCTTGCCATCGACATCAGCGTCGAAGAGCCAGAATGGAACGTATAAAGGTTTGATTTCTTCGATGACATTATCTTTAGCAAAGCTACTTGGAAGTAATGGTTTTTTCTTAAAGAATTTCTTTAAACTTTCCATGACCGCTTCCTTATCATTCTTAAATGGAATGACATAGTTTGGCTTAAGGTCACCGGCTAATTCTTTGGCGACTAAAAGGTTATTGCCGCAATATGGGTAAGTTGTTGAGGATGTGGTTTCTTCGACGAGAATTTCACCACCACAGGAATCGCAAGAATAAATCTTGATGCCTTCTTTTTCTTCGTTGGTGTAGGCTTGCACCATCGATTCATCCCAAGAAGTATCTTCTTGTTCAGTATTGGCTAATTCATCGGTATAGGCCTTTAAATCAGTCGCTGTAAACTGCGAATCGCAATATGGGCAAACGGTTAATTGCTTTTTATCGTCAAACTGTAAAGTACCACCACAACATGGACATTTTAGTTGTAAGTTTGCCATAAAGAACTATTTGTTATCTTCTTCGTTGATTGGATCACCGCATTCTGGGCAGAACTTTGGAACATTGTTTGGATCAGCTGGTTCCCAACCGCATTTATTACATTTAATGCGTCTGGCTTCTGGTTTCTTTGTGCCGCATTCTGGGCAGAATTTACCTTGGACTTCCGCACCGCACTTTGGACATTTCCATGAACCTTCAGCAGCTGGCTTTGGTGTACCGCATTCTGGGCAGAACTTACCAGTGGCTTGCGCACCACATTTTGGACAAGTCCAAGCGCCTTGGGCGGCTGGCTTTGGTGTACCGCATTCTGGGCAGAATTTACCTTGAGCATGAGCACCACACTTTGGACAGACCCAACCATCAGCCGCTTGTTGTTGTGCTTTTTGTTGATTGGCGGCATCAAAGTATTGTTGGGCGTTCATATTGGCACCAGCACCGGCGGCCATATTTAAGCCATAGAAGCCCATCGCTGCACCATTGGCGTTACCAGCAGCGGCTTTCATCGCTTCGGCTTGTGCTTCAACTAAAGTTGCACCGGCCATGGCTTGGTTACGAGCATAGACATTCTTTCTTTGTAATTCTTTGATTAAGTCTTCGTCTTCTTTTGGTAATGTGACACTACCTAAGGCAACAGAGATGACTTCAACACCACGTAATGAACCCCATTTTTCATCGAGAACTTCATTGAGGGCGTTTTCCAAATCGGTGAGGTGAGTCATGATTTGGTTTGGTCTTAATTGTAATTCGCTTAAACGACCAAAGGCTGGTTGTAAAGCGGAGATGAATTCTGTTTTTAATTGACCATCAATTTGACTTCTGGTGTACGCTTGGGTGATGTTACCACAGACGTTTTGATAGAAGAGAATTGGGTTGGTGACTTTATAAGAGAAGGCACCGTTGCAGCGGACTGCCACGTCAATATCGATACCAACATTGTTATCCACTACTCTAAATGGAACAGGATTTGGTGTACCGAATTTGTTATCTAAAATTTCTTTGGTGTTGAAGTAATAAACTCTTTGATCACTACCTGTATCGCCACCAAATGTAAAACGTCTACCGATTGTTTTGAATAAACCGATAACTCTTTGACCAAATGAACCAGAGAAAATTGAAGATTCAGCTTTGCAGTCAACTTTATAAGCGCCTGGTTCAGCAGCGAATTCGACAACTTTACCTTGATCAACAATGATCATACATTGACCATCATTAACAACAACGATGGAACCATCAGAGATGATGTTTTCACTACCTTTTGTGTTGGATGATCTTTTACCATTGACTCTCTTTTGGCCTTTTTCCACCAAAACATCAACTGGTAATGCTTCGCAATAGAAATATTCCTTCCATTGATCAGCGAATGCGGAGCTAACGGCTCCAGAAAAAGCTTTGATTAAACCCATAGTTATGTCCTCCTGGATATCAAATTAAGTGTATAACATTAAATATTTCTATTCAATAATTATTGAATTATTCGCTTTATTGTCGCGTGTTCACAACAAATAAATGAAAAAATCCCCGATTATCTCAGGGATTACAATCTTGTTTGGGGCGAGTGATCAGATTCGAACTGACGAATGCCTGGTTCACAGCCAGGTGTGTTGGGCCTCTTCACCACACCCGCCAAATTGCTTAATTATAATAATCTTTCTATAAGGTCTTTGTCAAAGTGTTTTTACAAAACAAAAACACCTCGTTAGACTAACGGGTAATCTATCGAGGTATTTTCGTTAATTAGAATTCAATAACTTTGTCACTTGTGATGACTGTGACGAGGTCGACAATCCACCAGATCCAGCCAAGTAAGACAGCGATAACAATCCAAATAACCATCTTTGCCCAATCTTTTTCATTGGCTTTCTTGATGATACGATAGACCATCCAAGTTAAGTCGAGATAGAAAATACAGAAGATGATTTTGAGAACTTTGGATAAGCCATCCATCCATTTCACATAACCCATGATTATTTCTCCTTATTGAATTAAATTTATGCCACGAGGAAGGCTTTATAGCCTAAATAAGCCTCGTAAACATCGACTTTTGAAACAATCTCCATAGGAGCGTGCATGTTAAGTACTGGAATACCAGCATCAATAACAAACATATTATAGTTGCCTAAGATGTAAGCGATTGTGCCACCACCACCTTGGTCAACTTTACCAAGTTCACTGCTTTGCCAATTAACATTAGCCTCATCCATCGCCTTTCTTACAAAGGCATAATATTCAGGCATAGAGTCATTACAGCCACCTTTGCCACGGCTACCTGTATATTTGTTGAACACTAAGCCTTCGCCTAAATAAGCATTGTTATTTGGATCACTAACGGATGCATACAAAGGATCATAGCCCGCACTGACATCGCTTGATAACATTTTACTATTTTCTAAAGCTAAACGGGCAGCCCATAATGGATTATTGCTACCGAGAAGCTCTGCTAATTTAGCAATCGCGTTTTCAAAGAATAATGATTGAGCGCCCGTAGCACCAACACTACCGATTTCTTCTTTGTCCACTAAGATACAGCACGCTGTATTATTAACTTTCTTAGTATCTAATAAAGCAATTAAAGATGTATAAGCGCAGCTTCTATCATCATGGCCATAACCAGCGA
>JAEEGK010029589.1_pt1 | contig 10909 bp, 10 predicted proteins | sample 8958771 | NCBI WGS metagenome assembly JAEEGK01 (sample SAMN16246547, study PRJNA631951) | gut metagenome | biome: gut microbiome; feature: rumen; material: SC-attached | host: Bos | place: Iran: Karaj | collected 2018-10 | reverse complement strand
CGTTACGCTGAGCAGCTCTGGCTGACCGTTTTTGCCAAGGCCCCCGAGATGACATTCTTTGACTACCGTCAGATGCTTGGCGGACTGCGCAGTTCATACCGCGGTCCCTGGCAGGATGCGGGCGGCACCAGTTTCAACTACGATGAGATGATGAAACCGGTAAATATCAACGGAAAGGAGGTAACCCCCACCACCATGGCAAGGGCAGCCGGCTATACCATGGAGCAGGTGGACCGCACCATCGGCCTGCTTGGTAATCCCATAGGAGTAAAGAGTTACAAGCCCTACCAGTCTACCGGCGAGGAGTTCCTGCAGAACTATTTCGGTATGATAGGTATCCCCATGGACATTGTTCCCGAGTTCCCCACCGATGCCAACATGGTTATACTGACCGAACAGGCAGCGGCCGATGCCGATATCATAAAGAAGATGGACAAGCACCTGCGTTCAGGCAAGGACATCACCATCACTGCCGGTTTCCTTCGTGCCATGAAGGGTAAAGGCATAGAGAGTATCGTGGATTTGGAATATACTGACCGCAAGGCTCTTGTATCGGGCTTTATGACGGGAGGTCAGATAGTGAATGTTTCCAAGCCCATCCTCATGCAGCAGGTCATGTACAAGACCAATGACTCATGGGAGATAGTATCGGGTATGGACGGCGGACTGGGATGGCCCCTGCTGCACCGTGACGCCTACTCCAAGGGTAACGTTTATCTGCTGGTGGTACCGGATAATTTTGCCGATCTCTACAACCTGCCCGTACAGGTACTCAACAGCATCCGTCAGAACCTGACACAGAAGGCTGTGCCGGTACGTATGCAGGGTCCCGCAAACGTATCCCTGTTCATATATGACAACAACACCTTCATCGTAGAGTCATTCTCAGATGAAGATGTTGATATCACGGTCCTCTGTCAGTCAGAGGGATTGAAGGATCTTCTTTCGGGTGATGAAGTGAGCGGTTCACGAGTTATGTCGTGGGGTCGCAGCACCTCAAACGAGAGGTCTTTCCGCGTTCATCTCAAGCCCCATTCATACAGGGTCTTCAAGTTTTAGTATTACTGCATATCACGCAGCAGGACTTTAGTGTCCGGAAGCAAATCGGGCAGTCCTGATATGTCAGTCTGACCGAAATGATAAGGAATGAGAATCTCAGGCTTTATCATTTCGGTTGCTTTTACGCACTGGTCAACCGTCATGGTGTAAGGCTGGTTGACAGGGAGGAATGCCACGGTTACCCTGTGCTGATTTTTATTGCGTATATCGGCAAACTCCGGAATATCCTCGGTGTCACCTGCCACATATGCGTTCAGGGTTCCCCAGAAATGGAGGTGATAACCGTTTCCGTTGCCTTTGGGATGGAACTGCTCACGGCCCGGGGTCGTGTTATAGGCAGGATATGCTTCGACAGCAATGCCTCCGTTCAACCAGGCTCTCTGTCCGTTGGTCAGGACCTCGCCCAATCCTGTCTGCTGGTGTGATTTCTCGTTCATTATCACCTTGGTTACATTTTTTGAAAGAGCCAGGATGGCGTCCTTGTCCAGATGGTCACCGTGTTCGTGAGTGATCAGGATGGCATCGGCCTTAGGGAATTCCTTTGCGTAATCCGTGTTCTTGCCATAACCTGAAACAGGGTCAATCTGGATCGATGCGCCCTTGTACGAGAATTCCAGTGAGCCATGTTTTATGAGGGTTACAAGCAAAGGGTCGTTCTTACCCTTGTCGGCGATGCACTCCACCTGATATGTGTTGGATATCTTGCCGGCCTCAGCCCATGCGGTATAGCCGCCTATGAGGTTCAGCACCTTGTAACCGGCATCCGAAAGAGCCTGGGCTGCGGCTGCGCTTCTCTTTCCGCTGCGGCAGTAGATGGCCAAGGTCATCTTCTTGTGGAAAAGACTGCTGATTTCATCGATGAAACCGTCTTTTTGCCAGTCAATGTTGATTGCATGATAGAGATGTCCCTCTGCGTATTCATCGGCCGTGCGTACATCGATGGTTACAGTGCCGTCGGCGATGTATGACTTTTCAAATTCATCGGGGGTCAGATCTGTCCAGTTGTTGCAGTTGCAGGAGGTAAAACCTATAGACATAAGCATCAAAAAAAGTAATCTTGTTTTCATATGATCGATATGGTTTGTGGTTCGTCGTGAGTGCAAATATAAAGAATCGGACGCATAGTTATAGGATTAATACACATTAATGAGTATATTTGCAGTCTATTTTACACGCGCACAAACTAAAATATTCATAATCAAAAAACTAGACTTTTATGTGGTTAATCGATTCTTCAATCGGACGTAAGGTAGTGATGAGCGTGACCGGTGCCGCTCTGATCCTGTTCCTGACATTCCACATGGCAATGAACTGCGTGGCCCTTATCTCGGGCGAGGCTTACAATGTCATCTGCGAATTCCTGGGAGCTAACTGGTATGCACTGGTAGGTACTGCAGGACTGGCCGTACTTATGGTTCTCCACTTTGTCTTTGCATTCTGGCTGACATTCCAGAACCGCAAGGCACGCGGAAACGTTAGATACGCCGTTTCTGAAAGGCCCAAATCAGTTGAGTGGGCTTCACAGAACATGCTGGTGCTGGGTATCATCGTGTTTGTAGGTCTCCTGGTGCATTTTGCCAACTTCTGGTCAAAGATGCAGCTTCAGGAAATCATTCATGGTACTAACTTCGTTCCGGGACAGAACGGTCCTACCGATGGTGCTTTCCTGATTCAGTACACATTCTCACAGTGGTACTATGTTGTAGTTTACACCGTTTGGCTTGCAGCTCTCTGGTTCCATCTTTCACACGGATTCTGGAGCATGTTCCAGACTGTAGGTTGGAGTGGCAGCAAATGGCAGCGCCGCTGGCAGGTTATCGGTAACATCTATGTTACCCTGGTAATCCTTGGTTTCCTGAGCGTGGTTTATTTCTACTTCTTCAAGAGCCTTTGTTAAACCGTAAAAGTATTTGAATATGGCTACTATAGATTCAAAAATTCCCGAAGGCCCGTTGGCTGAAAAATGGTCCAACTATAAGGCTCATCAGAAACTCGTCAACCCCGCCAATAAGCGTAAGCTTGACATCATCGTTGTAGGTTCAGGTCTGGCAGGCGCATCTGCAGCCGCCACACTCGGTGACCTTGGTTTCAAGGTAAAGTGCTTCTGCATCCAGGATTCACCCCGTCGCGCTCACTCAATCGCCGCACAGGGTGGTATCAACGCCGCCAAGAACTACCAGAACGACGGTGACTCAGTATATCGTCTTTTCTACGATACCATCAAGGGCGGTGACTACCGTTCACGTGAGGCCAACGTTTACCGTCTGGCCGAGGTATCAAACAATATCATTGACCAGTGCGTTGCACAGGGTGTTCCCTTTGCCCGTGAGTACGGCGGCACTCTGGCCAACCGTTCATTCGGCGGTGCTCAGGTATCGCGTACATTCTACGCCCGCGGTCAAACCGGTCAGCAGCTGCTTTTGGGTGCCTACTCTGCTCTGAGCTATCAGGTTCAGCAGGGTAACGTTGAGCTGTTTACCCGCTGCGAGATGCTTGATTTGGTTATGATCAAGGATGAAGAGGGTAAGGAGCGTGCACGCGGTATCATCTACCGTGACCTGGTTACCGGTGAGATCAAGCGTTGCTCAGCCCACGCCGTTGTTATCGGCACAGGCGGTTACGGAAACACCTATTTCCTCAGCACCAACGCTATGGGAAGTAACGGTTCAGCCGCTATGCAGTGCTACCGCAAGGGTGCATGGTTTGCCAACCCTGCTTTCGCTCAGATCCACCCCACCTGTATCCCCGTACACGGTGACAAGCAGTCAAAGCTGACTCTTATGTCAGAGTCCCTGCGTAATGATGGTCGTATTTGGGTTCCCAAGAAGCTTGAGGATGCCAAGAAACTCCAGAAGGGTGAGCTCAATCCTAACGATATACCCGATGAAGACCGCGACTTCTATCTGGAGCGCCGCTATCCCGCATTCGGTAACCTGGTTCCCCGTGACGTTGCTTCACGTGCAGCCAAGGAGCGTTGCGACAAGGGTTATGGTGTAAACAACACCGGTCTTGCAGTATTCCTGGACTTCAAGTACGCTATCCAGCGTCTTGGCAAGCAGGCTGTTGCTGACAAGTACGGTAACCTGTTCGATATGTACGAGGAGATTACCGACGTTAATCCTTACGAGAACCCGATGATGATATTCCCCGCCATCCACTACACAATGGGTGGTATCTGGGTTGACTACGAGCTGCAGACCTCTATCCCCGGTCTGTTCGCCATCGGTGAGTGCAACTTCTCAGATCACGGAGCAAACCGTCTTGGTGCTTCTGCTCTTATGCAGGGTCTTGCCGACGGTTACTTTGTTCTCCCCTACACCATCCAGAACTATCTGGCCGACCAGATCCAGGTTCCGCGCTTCAGCACTGACCTGCCTGAGTTCGATGCTGCCGAGAAGGCTGTCAAGGAGAAGATTGCCAAGATCATGAGCATTAACGGTAAGCGTTCCGTTGATTCTATCCATAAGGAACTCGGTCACATCATGTGGGAGTATGTAGGTATGGGACGTACCAAGGAGTCTCTTGAGACCGCTCTCAAGAAACTGGACGAGGTAGAGAAGACCTTCTGGTCCGATTTGCGCGTACCCGGTGATGCCCAGACACTTAATGTTGAGCTTGAGAAGGCCCTGCGTCTGCTTGACTTCATCGAGATTGGCAAGCTGATGGCTTATGACGGTCTTAACCGTGAGGAGTCATGCGGCGGTCACTTCCGCGAGGAGCATCAGACCCCTGAGGGCGAGGCTCTGCGTCATGATGACAAGTTCTCATACGTAGCCTGCTGGAACTATCAGGGTGAGGGTAAGGCACCTGAGCTGCTCAAGGAGCCTCTCAACTATGAGTATATCAAGGTTCAGACACGTAATTACAAGAACTGATAAAAAGCATCACTATGGAAAAGAATATAAGCTTCAAACTGAAAGTATGGCGCCAGAGAGGTCCTAAGGAGAAGGGCCAGTTCAAGGTGTATGAAATGAAGGATATCCCCACCGATACCTCATTCCTTGAGATGCTTGACATTCTGAACGAGCAGCTCATCAATGCCGGTGAGGAACCAGTGGTATTTGACCACGACTGCCGCGAGGGTATCTGCGGTATGTGCTCACTCTACATAAACGGACATCCGCACGGACCTGCCACAGGTGCTACCACCTGCCAGCTCTACATGCGCCGTTTCAAGGATGGTGAGACCATTACCGTTGAGCCTTGGCGTTCAGCCGGCTTCCCGGTAATCCGTGACCTTATGGTTGACCGCCGTGCATATGACAAGATCATGCAGGCCGGCGGTTACGTATCAATCAACACCGGCGGTGTGCCCGATGCCAATGCAATTCCTATCTCCAAGGAGAAGGCCGACCTGGCTATGGACGCTGCATCATGCATCGGTTGCGGTGCTTGCGTAGCAGCCTGCAAGAACGGTTCAGCTATGCTGTTTGTAAGTGCCAAGGTAAGCCAGCTTGCTCTGCTCCCGCAGGGTCAGGTAGAGGCTGCCCGTCGCGCCAAGGCTATGCTCTCCAAGATGGATGAGCTGGGATTCGGTAACTGCACCAACACCCGCGCGTGCGAGGCCGAGTGCCCCAAGTGCATCAGCATCAGCAATATCGCCCGCCTGAACCGCGAGTTTATCGCTGCCAAGCTGAGCGACTGATTCCATCAGCCACAAAAAAAAGACGGCCGGATTAACTCCGGCCGTTATTTTTTGTCTCAAATGTCAATTAAAAGATTTAATATTCGTCCTCGTTAAAGAAGAAGTCCTCCTTACTTGGATAATCGGGCCAAATGTCCTCTATGCTTTCATAAATATCTCCCTCATCCTCTATCTCCTGGAGGTTCTCAATGACCTCGAGCGGGGCTCCTGAACGGACGGCGTAATCAATAAGTTCATCCTTGGTTGCGGGCCAAGGTGCATCTTCCAGTTTTGATGCCAGTTCCAATGTCCAATACATAGTAAAAACGGTGTTTTAAGGTTTGCTTTTATAGGGGTGCAAAAGTATAAAAAAATTAGTTATACGAAAGTTCTACCAAATATTTTCATCAACACCTGCAAAAAAGTTTATACGGCGTGCCAGAACGAACAGATAATCAGACAGACGGTTTATGTACTGGAGCAGTTCTGAGGGCGCTTTTGCATCATCCGGGAGTGCCAGGATAAGGCGTTCTGCGCGGCGGCATACGGTGCGGGCCACATGGGCGTATGACGCAGCCTGGGTTCCGCCCGGAAGTATGAAAGAGCGCTGTTCGGGCAGTCCGTCCGTAAGTGTATCTATCATATGCTCTATGCGCTCTACATCCGGTGCCAGGATCTTGCAGCTGTCTGGCAGTTGGAACGATGTGGTATCGGTGGCCAGGCAACCGCCGATATTGAACAGTTTCTGCTGAATCCACCGGATGTTTTCGGCACTTTCGGCCTTGCCGTCCATGACGGAGAGCATGAGTCCGATGAACGAGTTGAGTTCATCGATTGTACCGTATGCATCCAGACGCGGGTCTGTCTTGCTTACGCGCTTGCCGCCCACCAGTGAGGTGGTGCCTTTATCGCCTGTGCGGGTGTATATCTTGCTCATAACACGTAGTGTTGTTTGGTCATCTTGGGGTCAAAGAAGAGCAGGCCCAGTTTCTTTAACTGGAATGTCGCTCCCATACGTTCATCCTTGATAACCTCACTCCACCACTCCTTTTTCTGCTTCTTGCCCAGATCCTCAACCACAATGACGGTTTCGGGTTTGGCATACGGCAGAATCATCTCCACAACCTGTTTCCACAACGCAGTGTGGGCTACATGTATGAACTGCGGAATGTTGCCGCTGTCAAGGATATCCTGTACGGTTTCAATGACATCGGCTGCAATATACTCAATATTCGGGATTTTCTTAAGATTACGGCGTACCTCTTTTTCTGCAGGATGCGGAAAGTCAACTGTCACCACCCTTGACTCTTTTGAGACCGATGCCAGATAACCGGTGCTTACGCCCGCGCCCGTACCCACTTCAAGAATGTACTTGGGGTTGAAACGGTTCACCAGGCGGAACAGCAGTTCGTCACGGCTCTGCGGATATTGCGGCAGATACTGCGGGGCCTTCTCCCAGAAGGGATAGAGATCCTCATACGCATAGTACGGATGGCGTTCGTTGATGACGTTTTCAATCAGGTCATACGCCCATGGAGAGTGTACTCCGAATCCGCGTCCTGTGAGCCAGCGGTTGTCAGTGAGTTTCATATTATTTCAGTACGGCTTTGATAGATGTTCCGGCTCCCAGTATGATGTCCAACTGAACCGGTGTATGTTTTGAGTCATTGGTGACGTAGGCCTTTACGGTCTCACGCTCCTTGCCCTCCTTATAGTCCCTTATTGAAATTACCATACAGTCATAGGTGCGGCCGTTATCGGCTTTTACCTTCTTGTTGCCCGTATAGACCAGATATTGCTCCACTACCATGTTACCGTTTACCATGGGCAGTGACTCGGTACGGCCGGGCTCGCTGTCAGAGGTGTCTATCTTCTGGGTGAAGGCAATCATGCTCATAAGGTCAAATATACGGGTGGGGCGCCACTCGGTGGAACGGCTTGTACGCTTTCCGGTATTCATGTCCCAGGTTTCCAGGTTGACTATGTACTTGTCGCGGTCCATTGAGAACTGTGCGGTTTCACGGTTGTGCTTGCCGCCCTCGTTGACCTTCTTGATGAAGTAGATGCTCTCTCCCTGTTTTGTGTTGAAGGACTCTATGGTGTCGCGCAGGCAGAATACCTTATCGGCCTTGGAATTGGTGCTCATCTCCATGGCGGTCCTTACGGCTGCACGGCCATTATAGATGACCTCAGTGTCATACAGATGTGCAGTTCCGGCCTTCATCTTTATGGGGCCGATGCCAAGGTATAGGTTGAATCTGTAATCCGATGCGCTGGCGTGCAGAACTCCCAACAGAAGGAGAGCGGTTAATGATGATCTTAAAAGTCTGACGCCAACCATTTCAACGAAGGTTTTTGCTGTGTCCTTAAAGGAGTGCTCGAAGCGGGACTCGAACCCGCACAGCCGATAAAGGCCAAGGGATTTTAAGTCCCTCGTGTCTACCATTCCACCATTCGAGCAACGATAGCGGTGCAAAAGTACGTGGTTTTGGGGGATTAGCCAAAAAAATAGGAAAAATAAGGAGGCTTAATTTTAACAAGTAATAAAATATATTACATTTGTGAGTCGCTAAAACGCTTAAGGGACTTATCACTAACTCAAACCAATACAACAATCATTATGAAGAAGCTTTTGATTTTTGCCGGCATTCTGACTCTGATGGCCAGTTGCCAGTGCGGCAAAGAGAAACTCAGTCCGGTACTGAGCATTGAGGGCGGTCAGGTACAGGGTGTTACCGTAGATCGCGTAAAGGACGTATTCGTATTCCGCGGCATTCCTTATGCTGCTCCTCCTATTCGTGAGAACCGTTGGAAGGCTCCTCAGCCCGTAATTCCCTGGGAGGGCGTTAAGCTTTGCAACCGTTTTGAGCATCCCAGTTATCAGCACATCCAGTTCAGAGGTGGCTACTATACAGAGTGGGGTTACGGTGATGAGGCTCCCTTCAGTGAGGATTGCCTTTATCTGAATGTATGGACCAAGAAGCCGGGTGAAGTAAATGCCAAACTTCCGGTTGCCCTGTGGATTCACGGTGGCGGTTACCGCGAGGGTTGGGGTTCAGAGCCCGAGTTTGATGCACAGGAGTGGGCCGGCAAGGACGTAGTTATAGTATCTATCAACTATCGTCTGGGCGTATTCGGTTTCCTGACACACCCCGAGCTCTCAGCTGAGAACGAGCATGGAGTATCAGGAAACTACGGTATCCTGGATCAGATTGAGTCTCTCAAGTGGATTAAGAAGAACATTGCCGAGTTTGGCGGTGATCCCGATAACGTAATGATATTCGGCCAGTCAGCAGGTGGCGGTAGCGTACGTACACTCTGCGAGTCTCCTCTGGCACGCGGACTGTTCAACAAGGCTATCATCATGAGCGCCGGCGGTCTGACCGTTCCTAACGCAAATGCAGGTGGCATGCGCGGCGGTATGGGCGGCATGCGTATGGGTGGATTCCCCGGCTTTGGCGGTATGGGCGGTAACAACAACGCTCCCAAGCTGGCTGCTTACAAGGCTCCCCAGGCTCCCGAGGGTCTGAACGCTCTGCAGCGCGCTGAGTTCAACACCAAGGTTATCATGGACTGGGCCGGTTACAACACCATCCAGAAGATGCGTTCAGCCGATACTGAGGTTATCCATTCAGTTGCTACCATCTACAGCAACGCTACCGGTAACCAGGGCAGCATAACAGGTCAGCCTATCGTTGACGGTTATGTTTCACTTGAGAGTTTTGATCAGGCTGCTCTTGACGGTACACTGGCCGATGTTCCCTACATGATCGGTTATACCCTGAATGATATGGGTAACATGTCAGCAGGTATCGCAGAGTTCTGCAAGAACCGTGAGGAGAAGGGCAACAAGGCTTGGGCTTATGAGTTTGCACGTCCTCTTCCCGGTGAGAATCCCGAGGTAGGTCAGAGACTGCGTGGCGCATTCCACTCATCAGACCTCTGGTTCGTATTCAAGTCACTGCAGCACTGCTGGAGACCTTGGACAAAGGGTGACTGGGATCTGTCAGAGAAGATGCTTACCGCTTGGACCAACTTCTGCAAGTACGGTGACCCCAACGGTCCCGACGGTGGCGAGTGGGCTCCCTGCACCAAGGATAATCCTAACTTCATGGTATTCAAGCTTGACGAGAACGATGTAGAGAACTCAGAGTTCACTCAGCCTATCACCAAGCTTCCTTGGGAGTAATCTTCCGATGAAAAGATAAAAAATGCCGGCCCGACGGGTCGGCATTTTTTATGTATCAGTAACGGATGTCAGTTTGAAACCTTGAATACGCCGTTTATGTAACTGGTCGGGTACCGGTACAAAGGGCGGCGTTCCTTTCCGTCGGTATTGATGCATGTACCGTCTGTATTCAGGTCCCACTGTCCTCCGCATTTGGAGCAGGTGGCGGAACCCTTGAAACTGACCTTGAGGGTTGTTTTGCTCTCATCACATTCAGGACAAGCCAGGTCATAGGCCCTGATGTCATTGTCAAATACAGGGGTTCCAATAATCAGTCCGCCCAAACCGAGCATGAACATCCTGTTGTTGTTGTCAGACATAGGCTCCTTTCTGGTCTCGCCGTCACAGTCAGTCAGAATGAGCAGTCCGTTGTTCTTCTTTACGGACAGAAACCTTCCGGGTGTGAGTACCTGGTTATAAGGCGATATGTCTGTCTCACAACTGAAATAGACCTTGTACTTGGTACAGAACCTGTTGTAACTGTCCTTCTGGCACGATGCTGCCAAAAGAAGCAAAGAGATCAGAAATAAGCCCCTTTTCATCGGGATTTTCACTTTGAAGTCAGTTTATTGACAGCCTTGTCTATTTCACTGAACGGGAAACCCGAAACTAGAGATTCCATACGGGCTGCGATACGGTCATTGCAAAGGTTGCCTATGCTGCCCTCATGGGTGTGATGTATGTTACGGTCGGCCTTGAAAGTGCCGTTCTCAATCTCGGCACCCACCTTGCGGTAAGCCTCACGGAAAGGCATACCCTCGCGGGCCAGACGGTTAACCTCCTCAACGCTGAAAATGGCATCATACTTGGGATCTGAAAGGATGTCCTCACGAACCTTTATGTGATCCAGCATGTAGGCGGTCATGGTGATGACCTCCTCAAGTTCCTGGAACGCAGGCAGGAACACCTCCTTTACCAACTGCATGTCGCGGAAGTAGCCGCTGGGCAGGTTGTTAGTCATCAGGGTAATCTCCTGCGGTATGGCCTGAAGGCGGTTG
>JAEEGK010029588.1_pt1 | contig 10909 bp, 7 predicted proteins | sample 8958771 | NCBI WGS metagenome assembly JAEEGK01 (sample SAMN16246547, study PRJNA631951) | gut metagenome | biome: gut microbiome; feature: rumen; material: SC-attached | host: Bos | place: Iran: Karaj | collected 2018-10 | reverse complement strand
AGAACTACTATACGGCTTCCGAGACCTCCGACGTAGACTATGAATCGGCCAAGATCCTAAACCCTGTCTTCAAGGGCAGTGACAAGGAAACGGCTACGTTCATCAATACCTACGCCAGCTACGATCCGGCCGACAAGAGCCTTTCCTTCGGTAAGGGCGGCGCCGCCAATAGCAATTATGCCTTCTTCCGCCATGCCGGCCTGGGACAGGATACTTACAAGCTTGTTTCCCGTGCCACGGACCCCGCATCGGCCCAGACGGTCAACGCCTCGGCCTATTGCCTGCCCAACGCCGGCGGCAGCCAGTACATCGCCGCCAAGTCGGAATTCAGCGTAACCACGAAGGACCGCAAGCGGGACGTGATTTATATCACCGGCGAAACCGTGGCTGCCAGCCAGGTTCCCGAGTATCCCGCAACGGTCACTCCCACTGCCACCACCGCTTCCCTGAACCGCTTCGACGTGCTGGTGAACGGTAACAATTCCTTTACGGACCACGGCAGCTACCTTGTTACCTACCAGTATTTTGACGGAAGCAGCATCCAGTCGGTCCCGGTCGAGCACTATGAGATCAAGTCTGGCGATATCAAGGAGGCCGTTTACGCCGCTTTCGTGAAACAGGGTATCTTCAGCCCGAGTGAGATGGCTACTGCTTCGCTCGCCCTCTCCGAGGAATTCAACGCCGGCAAACTCAATCCCGGCACCGCCTACAACGCCGGCAGCAATAGCTACTTCAAGCTGGTCAACGACAACGACGCCCTTACCCTGCAGTCCAATGGCGGCTACGGCAGCTATGAAGGCAGCGACAAGCAGAGCCTTCTGCTCACCTCCGAGCGCCTGAAGAAACAGGTCCGCATCTATCCGGACTACAACGAGAAGCCTTTCGTGGAGGCCGGCCGTTTCATCGAGTACGTATTCTTTACTTACACGGGCCAGGAAGTGCATGTGATCTGGTCCCTGGGCTCCATAGCTTCCACCTCCGGTACCTATGAGTTCCGTACGAAGCAGGAACCCGAGGTGGTGGGCAGCTGCGACTTCGCCTTCATCCCCAATACCACGGGTTACAGCATCGCTCCCAACTGGATGTACATGTCCAACCTTGTGGGTATCTATCACAGCGGCAGCACCGAGGAAATCAAGAAGTATGATGTGAATGCGAATTACTACTACTACGGTACGACCGGCCAGGATACGCACTTGGTTCCGGAATTCCGCCTGGTTCACACGGAAAACTATACCAGTACGGATATGTTCGGCCTCTATGGCAACTACTACCTGCTGCATGCCGATTCCAACCTGCTCAAGTACGAAGGAACCTCCGACTCCGTAGATGTGGCTGGCCAGCTCTGGATGTATTCTGGTGTCACCAGCACCCGCTTCCCGGTCACTTCCAAGATCATCGTGGAGGGAGCGAAGAAGGATTATATCACCATCCTCAAGCCCTAACTATGGCCCTGTGGAAGAATAGCGAACCCCAGACCATTCCGGTCCCGGCCGAAACCAAGATCATCCCGGTTTCGCCCACCCCCATCGTCGCCCGCAGAAAGAACATGCACAGGGCCGATGAAGTGAACCGCATCGCTTACGGCACCTGCATCAAGGGCGACCTGGTGTCCCGCACGGACATCCGCATTGACGGCTCCTTCGAAGGAAGACTCTACTGCGACGCCAGGGTGGTGGTGGGCGAAAAGGCCCGGATCAAGGGAGATATCTACGGCTCCGTCATCGACTTCAAGGGCACCATGCTGGGCGGCAGTTTCTACGTAAAGGATACGCTGTCCCTGCAGGCGGGCTGCCTGGTCCAGGGAGACATGTACTTTAACAGGCTGCAGGTCGAATTCGACGCCAAGTTCCCCGGCAAATGCCAGATGATGGACGAGGCCGAATTCGCCAAGGTGGCCGCCCCGATGGCGGGCCTCCTGGCGAAGGAAGAGTAAACCTAACCTATTAAATTATTCAATTACAAATTTTCTGGTGCCTTCCTGAGTGGGAGGCATTTTTATTAGTGGTGTGTAAGAGACGATGGATAAGCAGGCGTAGTAGCGCCGGAAGATACCTTCAACCCATTTTTCGGCCTCCAGTCTGGCGCCCATATATTCCTTGGTCATAGGGTCGTTTCCGCGGATGACGTCCACTTCCTCGTAGAGGGCAATCACTTTTTTGATGTTGGCCTTTTCTCTTTCTGCGAAGGGTCTCAGCTTGGCTACCCAGGCCTGGACTATATGCCGGTTGTAGGCCTGGACTTCGGCCTGTTCGGCCTTGCGGCCCTCGATGAACCAGTCGGGGGCGCGTCGCGGGGACTCCGCTTTGGCGCGCTCAATGAGCGGCGCATCCATCTGCTCGATTTTCTTGCAGCAGTCCGATGCAAACCATTCCTGGCACATCTGCTTTCGCAGGGGTGTCATTGCATTGTAGACGTCTCTCTCCGCGTAAAAGTTATTGTAGCTGACAAGATCTGCGCAGCCGGGATCCGACACAACGGCGTATGGCGATACCGTATTTTCGGCTTTCTTCATCAGGGGGGTAACAAAGGCGCCTATCTTTTTGTTCAGGAAGTCCAGGTAGCGCGATGCCTTTGGATCGAAGTGCAGTTCTGTGTCGTAGGGAAGTCCCTTGGAAGCGCGGATGGCGTTGTCCATCATGGCTTTATCTACGGAGTCCTTGAAATGTAGCAGCTCATCCTTGGGCTTGACAAAATCTATGGCGAATATGTACTTTTCGAGTTCATCGAGGAATGCCACTATCTTTTCTTCGGTGTCGATATCTTCGGGTTCCGGGAGTACCGGGAGATGGTCGAAGGCTTCCCGGTAGCCGTGGTATACCTTTTCTTCAATCAGGTGCTTGTTCTTTTTCTTGTTCAGGTCCAGTTTGTTGTCGTACAGAGTGTAATCGTCCATGGAGTAACCGCCCAGATTCTGGGCAAAATTCCTTTCTGGTCTGGGTACGTAGAATGTGGCCTTTTTCTGTTTCTGTGCGTGCGCAGCCTGGCCTGCACCTGCCATGACGAGAAGGCCGGCCAGCGTGCTGATGAGGAGTTTGGATGCTTTCATGTAAGGATACTGCTAAAACAATATCCAAATGTGCATCATTCTGAGAAAATAGTAATGTCCGATTTTTCCTTAATTCTGTCACTATTTTTGACAGAGTGACATTTAGTCCACCATCACCAGCGCCGGGGCCGGATGCGAGAAGTGCAGGGAAACGATGGGGGCCGATGTCCGGTTGAGCGTGGCTTTCCACCAGGCGTCGAAGACAACGCCGTCTGTGGGCCATACCAGCCCTTCGGAGGAGATGCGGACGGAATTGTCGGCGCAGAAGAGAGAGAAGCGCCGTCCTTCGCCCAGATGGAGGTCGCAGGAGTCGGTGATGGCGAAAGCGGTGCCGTAGTCGGAGACCATGGACACCTTGCGCTCTCCCAGCTCGAACATGCGCGTATATTCCATGAGAAGTCCCAGGTTGCCGATGGTGTGGTCTTCCCGCAGCCCCGTTGCGCCCAGGATGGTAATCTCGGATACTTCCGGATGCTCCCGGAGCACCCACCGCATGGCCTTGGTGAGGTCGTTGTAGTCCTGCTCGGTCTCGTGGAACAGCGTGGCGGCAAAACGTGCCTGGAGCTCCTTGGGAAGGGAATCCATGTCTCCCACCACCATGAGCGGGCGGGCCGATGGCGTATGCTCCAGCCATTTCACAAGGGCACCGTCGCAGCACACCACGCCCTCGGCGTTATCCAGCAGATACAGCGGATAAGGCTCGGTGGGGAAGGCCCCGTTACAGAGGATGACGATGCTATTCATCTTCTTTGGGAGCGGCCTTGGCCATCTCGGCCCTGGAAGTGCCCTGGGTGGCAACATAGGAAGTAGGATTGCGGAAGCCCAGGAGGAAGGACTTGACGTCCATGCGCTTCTTGCCGGCGAGCTGCAGGTCTGTAATGGCGATGGCGCCATCCTCGGTGGCAATGGCCAGGTAGGTCTTTCCGTCACTGAGAACGGTTCCGGGCGTGGCATGGAGGTCCGTGCGCATTTCCCCGAAGTAGATCTTGAGCTGGACAGGAGCTGCCTCACCTGTTACTAACTCCGTGAAAGCGCAGGGGAACGGAGACAGGCCGCGGATGAGGTTGTAGATGTGGCGGGTGGTGTCGTTCCAGTCAATGTGCTGGAGTTCGCGCGTGAGCTTCGGGGCGGGCTTGAGGAGCTCGGAGCCCTGGATGAAGCTGCGCTGGACACGCAGTTCCACATTCTTCTGGACAAGGCCTTCCACGGTTTCCAGCACCAGCTGGGAGCCCAGTTCCATGAGCTTGTCGTGGACGTCTCCGGCAGTGTCGGTGGGCTCGATATGGCATTCGGTACGGAGGATGATGCCGCCCGTATCGATCTTCTTGTCAATCATGAAGGTGGTGACACCCGTAATGTTCTCCCCGTTGATCACGGCCCAGTTGATGGGGGCGGCGCCGCGGTACTGCGGCAGCAGGGCGGCGTGCAGGTTGAAGGTTCCCAGCTTGGGCATGCTCCAGACTACTTCCGGCAGCATGCGGAAGCCCACCACCACAAAGAGGTCGGCCTTCCATGCCGCCAAATCCTTGAGGAACTGTTCGTCCTTGAGTTTCTCCGGCTGCAGCAGCGGAAGCCCCTTCTCTACAGCGTACTTCTTGACGGCGCTCTCATTCATCTTGAGGCCGCGGCCGCTGGGCTTGTCGGGGACGGTGACAACGCCCACTACCTTGAATCCGCTCTGCATGAGGGCATCCAGCGGACCTACGGAGAACTCGGGCGTTCCCATATATACGATACGTGTCTTTCTGAACATACGGAAGAATTTACTCTTGATCTTACGGAACCAGATTTTGCCGCCGTCCAGGTTGAACAGGCTGGCATCCTTGACCGCCTTCACGGTAAGGAACGCGCCGATGGGCGCCAGTACGAAGGCCGATATGAACTTGCCGATGAAAGCGGTGGTGGCACCGTTGTTGGCCAGGCGTTCGCCGGTGATGTCAATGACCCAGTACAGCACGAAGAACAGCATGGAAATGACCGCCGGTGCCCCCAGACCGCCCTTTTTCAGGAGCGCACCCACCGGCGCGCCGATGAAAAACAGCAGCAGACAGGCCAGCGCCTGCGCGTACTTTTTCCAGATTTCGACGTCGGTCCGGTAGATAAGGCGCGTGTAGTCGTAGGCTTCCATCGTGTGACCGCGGGCCAGGCTCTCATACTGCCGGGCATTAGCCGCCGCCTTCTCCAGGCCGCGTTTCTTGTCCTGAAGGCTTTTCCATCGGCCCTCCGCGGGACCCTCCAGGCGGGGACGCTCCTCTTTCTGCCGCCACGCCGTGTCCAGCTGCTCCCGGTAGCCGATATAGCTCTGATTGCTGAACTCGCGCACGTGCTTGAGCGTGCCCTGGTGCTCCAGATTGCTGAGGGAGTCGTAGCCGTGCCGCAGGGACGCGAGGTTCATGGAACGGACCTGCTCGCCGTAGCGGGCGCTGTCGGAGTGGTGGAAGGCGTAGTTCTCCAGCTGGATCACCATCTCCTGGCTGTGGAACTGGATGCGCTGCAGGGCCAGGGAAGTATCCCTGTACTTGCGCCGGTTCTCTTCCTGGTAGTTGATGCCGTCAAACAGCTGGAAGGTGAGGTAGTCCTTGGCCTTGGACATGCGGATAATACCGCTGTCGGCTACGGTAAGGCGGGTGTTTCCCTTGTTCTGGGTGTGGTCGTACACCTGGATGTTGTACATCATGCCCGTCTTCTTGTCCCGGCGTTCCACCCGGAGGATGTATCCCTCGATACCGTCGTAGAAGGTACCGGTAGGGATTTTGATCTCACTCTTGGTGCGGCCGATGTCGTCGCGCATGGTGTAGATCTGGTTGATGGAGTAGGGGACCAGCCGGTCTCCCACGTAGAAAGCGCCTACGCAGATGAGGACGGCGACCACCGTCATGGGCGCCAGGATACGGGCGAGGGAGATGCCCGAGGCCTTCATGGCCGTGAGCTCGAACTTCTCGCCCATGTCTCCCAGCGTCATCATGGCACTGAGGAGGGTAGCCAGCGGGATGGCCATGGGCAGCGTCTGACAGCTGCCCCACATGAGGAACTCAAGGATTACCTTGAATTCCAGGCCTTTTCCCACCAGTTCGTCAATGTACAGCCACAGAAACTGCATGACCAGTATGAACGTGACAATCGCGAGGATCGCGAAAAACGGACCCACAAACGATTTGAGCAGGAACTGGTCAAGCTTTTTCAATTATGCTGTAGCGATGCTTACAAGTTTGTCAAGTGCCTCGGAGAGGCCTTCGAGGTTGCGGCCGCCGGCGGTTGCCAGTCCGGGCTGTCCGCCGCCACCGCCCTGGATGAACTTGGCGGCCTCGCGGATGTCCTTTCCGGCATTTTTTCCTGCAGCGACTAGGTCATTGGAGTACATGAGCACCAGGTTGGGCTTTCCGTCAAAGGCAAAGGCGCCGGCCAGCACAAATTTCTGGACCTTCTTCTGCAAAAGCAGGGCCACGTTGCGGACGATGGCAGGGTCCATGGAGAGGTCGAACTTGACCAGCTTCACGCCGTTCACCTCCTGGGCCTCGGCCTCCAGTTTGGCGGCGAGGGCGGCAGCCTTCTCATTGGCTACAGCCTCCAGCTGCTTGCGGGCCTCGGTGTGCTCGGCAACCAGTTTCTCGATAGCGCCGGTGAGGTCCGGGGCGTTGTTGAAGATATTCTTTACGGTCTTCAGGAGGTCTTCCATGTGGTGGATGTTTTCCACGGCCTGGGCGCCCGTGACGGCCTCGATACGGCGTACGCCGGCGGCCACGGCGCTCTCGGACACAATCTTGAACAGGCCGATGGTGCCGGTGCGGGGCGTGTGGGTGCCGCCGCAGAGCTCGACGCTGTCGCCGTAGCGTACTACGCGCACGACGTCGCCGTACTTCTCGCCGAACAGGGCCATGGCGCCCATGGCCTTGGCTTCTTCCATGGTGGCGTCACGCTTCTCAACAAGCGGGAAGTCGGAGCGGATGAGCTGGTTCACGCGGATTTCCACGTTGCGCAGCTCCTCGTCGGTCATCTTCTGGAAGTGGGAGAAGTCAAAGCGGAAGTAGTCCGGTCCCACGAAGGAACCCTTCTGCTCCACATGGGTGCCCAGCACTACGCGGAGGGCCTGGTGCAGCAGGTGGGTGCAGGTATGGTTGTTCTGGATATGGCGTCTGCGGGAGTTGTCCACCACCAGGTAGAAGGTCTGGCTGCTCACGGAAGGGAGACGTTCGGCCAGATGGATGGTGAGGTTGTTCTCCTTGATGGTGTTGAGGATCTGGATGCGCTCGCCGTTCTCGCCCTCGATAAAGCCGGTATCACCTACCTGGCCGCCCATCTCTCCGTAGAAAGGAGTGCGGTCAAAGACCAGCTGGAAGTATTCCTTGTTCTTCTGCTTCACGGTGCGCTGCTTCAGCAGGTGCACGCCCTTGACGCGCAGGGTGTCGTAGCCCACGAATTCTACATCGGCCTCCTTGAAGACCATCCAGTCGCCGAATTCGTTGGCGGTGGCGTTGCGGGCGCGCTCCTTCTGCTTGCCCAGCTCCACGTTGAAGCCTTTGATGTCTACGGTGTAGCCTTTCTCGGCCGCGATGAGCTCGGTAAGGTCGATGGGGAATCCGTAGGTGTCATACAGCACGAAGGCGTCGGTGCCGGAGACCACCTTGGTGGCGGCGTTCTTTTGCATGTTGTCTTCCAGCATGCGGATACCGCGCTCCAGCGTACGCAGGAAGGCGTTTTCTTCCTCCTTGATGACGCTGGTGATGAGTTTCTGCTGGGCCTTGAGCTCCGGATAGGCTTCTCCCATATCGGCTACCAGCTGGGGAATGAGGCGGCACAGGAAGGGCTCGGTGAAGCCCAGGAAGGTGTAGCCGTAGCGCACGGCGCGGCGGAGGATACGGCGGATGACGTAGCCGGCCTTCACGTTGGAAGGCAGCTGGCCGTCGGCGATGGAGAAGGCGATGGCGCGGATGTGGTCGGCGATCACGCGCATGGCCACCTGGACGTTGCCGCCCTCTTCGTATTTGTGGCCGCTGAAGGCTTCTACCTGGCCGATGAGGCCGGAGAAGACGTCGGTCTCGTAGTTGCTCTTCTTGTTCTGGAGAATCATGCAAAGGCGCTCGAAGCCCATGCCCGTGTCAATGTTCTTGGCGGGGAGGGACTCCAGGTGGCCGTCGGCCTTGCGCTCGTACTGCATGAACACGAGGTTCCAGATTTCGATGACCTCGTCGTTGTCGGTGTTCACCAGCTCGCGGCCGGGAACCTTGGCGATTTCCTCGTCGCTGCGGAGGTCTATGTGAATCTCGGAGCAGGGACCGCAGGGGCCGGTGTCTCCCATTTCCCAGAAGTTGTCGTGCTTGTTGCCGGTGAGGACGTGGTCGGCCGGCAGGTGCTTCAGCCAGGCGGCCTGCGCCTCGGTGTCCAGGGCGGTTCCGTCTTCTTCGCTGCCCTCGAATACGGTGGCGTACAGCTTGGTCTTGTCAATCTTGTATACCTCGGTGAGGAGTTCCCAGGCCCAGTCGATGGCCTCGGCCTTGAAATAGTCTCCGAAGCTCCAGTTGCCCAGCATCTCGAACATGGTGTGGTGACGGCCGTCGTGGCCCACGGCCTCGAGGTCGTTGTGCTTGCCGCTCACGCGAAGGCACTTCTGGCTGTCGGCGGCGCGGGGGAACTTGGGGGCGCTGTTGCCCAGGAAAATATCCTTGAACTGGTTCATGCCCGCATTGGTGAACATGAGCGTGGGGTCGTTCTTGATGACCATGGGGGCCGACGGCACTACGGTGTGGCCCTTGGAAGCGAAGAAATCCAGGTACTTCTGGCGAATCTCTTTAGATGTCATATATACAATTTAAATATAGCCCGCAAATTTAAGCATTTTTAACTGATTTTCCTTGCCGGGGGCACAGATTGTGCATGTGGACACGTGGTTCGCAAAAAATGATTACCTTTGCGAGACGTGGCTAAGAAAGAAGAACCCAAATATATCCTGGACCCGGAGACGCTCACCTATGAGCGGCAGTCCTCTCCCAAGAAAGAGTGGTGGAGCCTGCCGCTGGTAGGTTCGCTTGGCCTTGTTCTCTTTATCCTCTACATGTGGGTCTATGCGTCGGTGCTGGGATTCACCCTGCCCAAGACGGCCGTCCTTCGCTACCAGAACTCGGAGTGGAAAACCCGTATAGACCAGATGAGCCAGCTGCTGGACCAGTACGAAGACGCCATCAGCCAGCTCGAAATCCGGGACGACCGCATCTACCGTTCGGTCTACGGCATGGACGAAATCCCGCAGAACGTGCGGCAGGCCGGTTTCGGGGGAGAAAACCGCTACGAAGACCTCAAGGGAACGTCGCTCCTCGAAGTAACCCAGCGCCTGGACGTCCTTGAAAAGCGCCTTTTCATCCAGTCCAAGTCCTTTGAAGAAGTGGCGCATCTGCAGCGAAGCGCAGGTGACATGGCCGCCCACATTCCGGCCATTCCTCCCATCAATACAGATCCGTCCACGTATCGGCTCTCCAGCGGCTTCGGCTATCGCTCCGACCCTTTCACCGGCGCCAGCAAGCGGCACACCGGCATGGACTTCGCCTGCAAGCCCGGCAATCCCATCTATGCTACCGGTGACGGCGTGGTGGTCAAGGTGGCTACCGACCGCAAGAAGGGCTATGGCTTCCATGTGGAGATAGACCATGGATTCGGCTACAGGACGCGCTATGCCCACATGTCGCGCATCGACGTTTCCGTGGGGCAGCAGCTGCGGCGCGGAGACTGCATCGGCACAACCGGCAATACCGGCCGCTCGTCGGGCCCGCACCTTCACTACGAGGTTATGTACCGCAAGGATTATCAGAATCCTGCGCTGTATCTGGATATGGACATCTCTCCCCAGGACTATTTCAACATGGTCCGTAAACCCGAACAGTAATGTCAGAGAGTAAGCGTAAAACGTCAAAGTTCCGTACCATCCTGGGTATCGTTTTCCGTCACCTGGTGGCGACGGTGAGCTTTGCCATTGCCCTGTATGCGCTGTTTGCCCTGTTTTTCTCCACCGACGAGGAACGGCAGCTGCAGCGGGAAAACCGCCTGTACCGGCAGCGCTACGACAAGATGGTCCAGAAGGAAAGGCTGATTGCCGATGTCCTCGAGGGCTTATCTGTGAGGGATAACGATATCTATGAGGGGCTGTTCAAGACTTCGGTACCATCGGCCGACCCTGTTTCGCCGGCCGGCATGGTGGCTATCGCGGATTCCCTGACGGAGTCTTATTATCTGAGCACGGCGGCCTCTACGTCGGGCACCCTGATGCTCATGGCCGGAAGTGTGGATGCCAATTTCGAGGAAGTTTTCCGCATTCTCCGGGAAGAGAGGGACAGCGTTCCGCCGCTGTCGCTGCCGCTGCATGGCATGTCTTATGTGCAGACGGGAGCCTCCGTCGGCATGAAGTACAATCCCGTGTACAAGCTGCAGGTGCAGCATGACGGCCTGGACCTGGTGGCTCCGCAGGGCGCTCCGGTCTATGCCGTGGCCGACGGCGTGGTCTCGCAGGTGGTCCGCTCCCGCAAGGGCCTTGGAAACATCGTGGAGATTGATCACGGAAACGGCTATGTGTCAAGGTATTGCCTCATGGGTGAAATGACGGTGGTGAAAGGACGCCGTGTAAATCGGGACCAGCAAATCGGCACCGTGGGCATCTCTCCCACGCTTCCCGCCCCGCACCTTCACTTCGAGATCCGGCGCCGCGGCCGCGTCTGTGACCCCGTCAACTTCTTCTTCGCCTCCCTTTCCCCCGAAGAGTATTCCCGCATGATTTACCTGTCCGTGATTACGGAGCAGAGTATGGACTAAAAGGTGGACCAGGTCCAGGCTCTGTCCCACCCTGTAACGCACTTTTGGCCCCTTTTCGCGTTATTG
>JAEEGK010029587.1_pt1 | contig 10909 bp, 4 predicted proteins | sample 8958771 | NCBI WGS metagenome assembly JAEEGK01 (sample SAMN16246547, study PRJNA631951) | gut metagenome | biome: gut microbiome; feature: rumen; material: SC-attached | host: Bos | place: Iran: Karaj | collected 2018-10 | reverse complement strand
TAAATAATACATTAAATTATAAATTATAAGATAAAAATTCTATTCATAATTTTATATATAAATCAATTAATATTAACTTGAATAGTATAATTATTTTTAATATTATGTTGATATAAAAATTCATTATCATGAATTTCATTTCCTCCAAAAAACAATCTAATTTTATATAAAAAATCATCAAAATTGAATTTTTTTCTATTAAAATATTGCTCTTTAATATCTTTTCCAGAAATATCATCATCAATAAAAAATTTTTCTTTATCATCACCAAATTTTAAAAATATAAAAATTTGATTTTTTTTTCTTTGAGACTCAACTTTAATTAATTTTTTTTCAAAATAAGGATCATTAATACAATAATTAGGAATTTTATAAATATATTTAGTATAATCAGTACATTGATTAACACATCCATTAATAATAATAAAACCATTTTTAATTAAATAATCCTCACATTTATTACTATCATATAAAATTGCTTGTCTCAAAAATTTATATCTTTCATTTAAAGAAATTTTAATTTGCCAAAATCGTTCTCTTAAATTATTTAATTCATCTATATTTAAATTACATTTATATGCTTTCATTTTTTTTATTCCATAATTTATATATTTTTCTTCTTCTACTTCTGGCATATTATTAAAAAGTTCTTCTGATTTTTCATTTGTTGTTAATATATTTGAATGTGGATTTCCAAATATTGTTATTGTGTCTACTCTATTTATTATATTCTTTTTTGGAATGCAACATATTCCCATTTTTTTATTTTTTAAATTTTAATTTAATTTTAATTTTTTTTTTAAAATAATTTATTTATTTTTTTATTTTATTTTTATTTTGAAATTTTTTTAGTTGAGTATTTTTTTTTTTTAAAATTTAAATTTTATTAAATTAAACAAAAATGAATACTCAAAATATAAATCCATATAATCCTTTTAATAATTTAAATAATAATAATGTGAATAATCCATTTGATGTTAAATCTGTCTCAAATAATAATAATTCAATATGGCCAACACAAAATTCAAATAATTTTTTTCAAAATAATAATAATAATCAAAATACAAATAATATTGCAAATATTAGTTTTGGTACAAGTAATAATCAAAATAATGGTGCAAATGGAAATTTAGTTAATATGAATAATCCTTTTAATTCTAATAATGGAGGAATAAATAATAATTCTAATAATAATTTGATATGTAATAATCCATTTAGTGCAAATAAAAATAATAATGGAGGAAATAATACAAATATATTTTCAAATAATAATAATAATAATGTTTTTAATACAAATAATAAAATGACTTCAAATATTTTTGGTAATTCTATAAATAATAACAATAATAATAATAATAATATATTTCAAACAGGAAATAATAATAATACAAATTCTTTCAATATTTTTGGTAATAATAATAATAATAATACAAATAATAATACCAATAATACAAATTCTTCTCCTTTTTCAACATTTGGAAATAATAATAATAATACTTCAAATATTAATCCAATTAATAATAATAATATAAATAATACAACAAATATATTTGGAATAAATAATAATAATAATACAAATAATAATATAAATTCAAATACTAATCCAATTAATTTTGGATTTATACCTAATAATAATAATACAAATACTAATAATAATACAAATTCTTTTTCAATGATTAATAATAATAATCAAAATAACATTAACTCAAATTTAATAGGAAGTAATATATCATTTGGAATAAATAACAATAATAATAACAATAATAATAATAATAATCAAATACAATTTGGAATTAATAATAATAATAATAATAATAATTTTAAACCAGATTTAGGGATTCAATTTGGTTATTCTTCTTTTCAAAATAATAATAATAATAATATATTTGGTTTTCAAAATACTTTAAATAATAATCAAAATAATTTTCAAATACCATTTTTTCCTTCAATAAATAAAATACCAGAATCACTTAATTCAGATGCAATTGCTTTTATTAATAGTTATGTTAAATGTTATGGTTTTTTTCCAGATTTAATAAATTATCAAAATCCTTTTTTACAAAATAATTTTAATAATTTAAATACTCTAAATTTTGATTGGAATAATTATTATTATTATATGTTAACAAATATAAAAAATATTTCTCCTAATATTATAACTAAACCAAAAATTGATTATTTTTTAAAAAATGGTTTAGAAAAAAATGAAAATAAACAAAAAGAAGAAATTAGAGATGAAACTTTACAATTATTTTTAAATGATATTAAAATGAATAAAGAAAGAAATAAAGATTTTTCAAATTTTTTTGATTTTAAAATATCAAATCAATATATAAAAAATAAAAAAAGGAAAAAAAAAATAGAAAATTTTTATAAACAAAACCCTTTGAATAATCGTTTAAATAACAAAATTCAAATTATTTCATCAAATTCAAATATTAAATCAAATGATATCAGTGAAATTAAATCTTTTAATAATAATAATTTTGAAAGAAACATTTCATTTGTAAAAAAAGAAAATACAATTCCAAATTCTTTATTTTCTGAAAATAAAAATAAAGAAACTAAACCAACAATTACAAATCAAATTGTAGAAAATAAAAATTTTGATAATTTAAAAAATAAAAATGCTGAAATTAGTTTATTTTCAAATGACAATGAAGATTTCTCTTTATCACAATATGAAAAAAATAATAATAAAAAAACAAATAAATCAATAATAAATGATAATAAAAAAGAAACAAATAATCTTATAGAAAATGAAAAACTATTATATAAAGAAAATGTGGAGGAAAATATTTATATACCAATATGTACAAAATATAAATTAAATCCTCCTATTGAAAAATTATGTGCTTTAAGAGAAAATGATTTAAAAAATGTAAATGGTTTTTCTTTATATGATAAAGATTTAGGTATAATAATTTCATTTTTAAATCCAGTAAATTTAAATTATGTAAATTTTGATGAATTAAATATTAATGAAAATTATAAATTTTCCATTAATAATTTTGATCCTAATTGTCCTTTAAAAAAAATTTTAGGACCTGTAGTCATTGAAGTTTTAAATGTAACAATACAAGATGATAATATGGAATTGTTAGATATATTTTTAAAAATTTTTAAATCAAATGGATATTATTATGAAAAAAGTACTGGTGTTTTAAGTTTATTATCAGATTTATCTAAACTAATAAAATAATATTTTTTACTCAAAATATAATATGTAATTATTATATATATTATTTACAAAAATAAAATTTATAAATTTAAAAAAATTTATTTTTCTTAAAAGTATATAAATAATATTAAGATTTAATCCAATTAAATAAATAGGAAATTTGGACAAAAAAATTTAAATAAAAAAATTAAAATCAATAAATATATAATACATTAAAAAACCTATAAAGTACAATTTAAATTCCAGTTTGACTTCTAGATCTACTAAGAGAAACTTCTAAATTATTTAAAGCCTCATCAATTTCTTGTTCTGTTTGAACTAAAACATTTTCAATATGATCACCTTTAGAAAGTACATCTTTTAATTGTTGATCTCTATTAACAACATTTTCTAATTCTTGCATTAATTTTTGATTAATTTCTGTTAAAAACATAATATGTTTTTTATATTTATCAATATCATTATTTGCTCTTCTATTATCGTTATTTAATTTATTAACATTATTATTTAAAATAATAATATCATTATTCATTTTTTTAATATCATTTAGTTTTTCTTTTAAAGTATTATCTAATCTTTCTGCTTTATCTTGATATTCATCATGTAATCTTTTTTCTTTTTGTAAAGTATTTGAAGTTGAATTTAATTCATTTTGAGTTCTATTTAAATTATTTTGAGTATCTTGTAATTGAGTATTTAATCTATTTATTACTTTATTTGCATCATCTAATTGTTTACATGTTGTATTTAAATTATCTTGAGTTGATTTTAATTTATTTGAAGTATTTTTTAAATCATAAGTTGCATTATTTAATTCATCTAATAAATTCTTTTTTTCTTGTTCTATATTATTTATTATTCTATCTTGTTCTTCATATTGTTTATTTAAATTATTTAAATCATTATTCATTTTTTTAATATTATTTTCATTTTTTAATTTATTATTTTTTAAAAGAGAAATTGCTTTTTCATTTTCATTTTTTTCTTCTGTTAATTTTTCTATTATTTCATCTTTTTCATTTAAAATATCTTTTAATTGTTCTACTTCAGAATTTCTTGCTTCAAGATTTGAAAATAAATTATTATTATCATTAAATAAAGTTTTATTTATTGCTAATTTTTCATTTAATATATTTTGAAGATTTTCAATTTCAGTTTGTAAATCAGATATTATTTTATTTGATGTTTCTGCTTTTTGCTTTAATTCATATTCTAATCTCATTTTTTCCTCATTTAATATTGAAGCATCATTTGATAAAGATTTAAATTTAGTTTTAAGAACTTCGTAATTTTTTTGGTTCTGTTCTAAATCAAATATATGAGATTTTAATTGTGATATTAAATCTCTTTCCATATTTGAAGATATGTTTGAATTTTGACTAGATTGCATATTTTGGGAAAGACTTGACATTTTTTTTCAGATATAAATTAATTAATTTTTGAATTATGAATAATAATTTATTTATAGAAAAGATATTGAATTAATATAATTAATTAGAAATAGAAAAAATATTTTATTCGAGTTTTTAAATGATATATATTATTTATTTTTTGGGATTATTTTTAATTTCTTTTTTTTTTTTGGGTTTTTTATATTTTTTATTTTATTAACTTTTTTGGATTTCTTTTTTTTAATTTATATTTTGGTGATTTAATTGAATATGATTATTTTTTTTGTGTGATTTAATTTTCTAATTTTATATTAAGCAATATTTTTATTTAAAAAATGGAGAAAACCCTGAGAAATAAATAAAGCAGTGTTGAAAGAATTTTTACAAAAAGAAAAATATATCTCAATCTGGAAATTTCTCATAAAAGTCTTAATTGTACTGATAATAATATTATTTATATATTTATGGTGGTGATGAAATACAAAATATATGATATAAAAACATTCACACAAAAATTATATATAGAGTCAATGTCAAAAAGTGAAGATTATATTAAATAAATGAAATAAACATATATTCAATTTATTTTCATTTGTAAATAATAATTGATTAACAACTATTTAATCCAGAGTGGATATGAATAAATAGAGGAATATATTATTTTATAAAGGAAGTTTTAATGGAAGTGATTGTGAATCATTTAATAACTTTTGTAATAAAGATCAATAATTAATAAATATAATTAAATTAAAACATTGAAAAAGAATTGCAGGATTTAAATGTAAAAACAATGAAAAAAATAATAGAATTAAAGATTCTAAAGCTTTTATTTTAATTTTGATAATTCAAAAAAAATTACAATAAATATTAAAAATGCGATTATTTTTTAATAATGAAAATATTATTATTTTGGAGAAGATTTAGTTATTAAAAATGATCATTTAAAAAATAAAATTTCTTATTCTAAATTTCCTTCATTGGATATAATAATATACTAGAACTAGAAATTCCTATTATTTTAGATTTATTTATAAAATTTAAGATGAATTGTTTTTATTTTTATTATTTATTTTTTTAGTTATTTTTTAACATAATAAAATTATATAATTAATAAATGTCTTCAAAAGGAAAAAATGAAATGAGTAAAAGTTTAATAAGTTTAAATTTTAAAAAAAATAGAAAAAAAAAAAATGAGAATGATAAAAATAATGAGATAGGAAATTTAATGAATAAACTTAAAAGTAGTACAATTCAAATAAAAAATATGACAAATTCAATATTAGAAGATATTCCTTTAACTAAAAGTACAATAATTCCAATTTATGATTCTAATATTCAACCATATAATAATTCTCAAAATATTAAAAATCAAAATTTTTCAAATTTAAATAATATTAATTTACGTAATTCAAATTTTAATTATTCAAATTTATTTGAATCAAATATATTTGATTCAAATTTAAACTCTGAAAATCTAGAAAAGCAAAAATTAGCTAAAAGTGTTGTTATTAATCCAAAAAATGAGATTGATACAAAAATAGATTTTACTTTAATAAATTATTTTCAAATATATAAAAAGCATTTATCTGTAATAAAAGAATCACCAGATGATAATTTAATTGAGAGTAAAATAGAAAAAATAAATGAAGAAAAAGAAGAAAATGAAAAATTAAAAAAAGAAATTGAACAAATAAAAAAATTAAGAGAAGAACAGGAAAAACAAAATAAAGAAGAAGATAAAATATTAAGGAAAAAAAAAGAAGAAAATGAAAAATTAAAACAAAAAGAAGTAATATTATTTCAGGAAAATAATGAAAATGAAAATGATATTTTTGAAGGATTATTAGGAGAAGAATATAAAAAATTAATTGAAGAAAAAAATAAAAGATTAGAAAAAGAAAGATTAGAAAAAGAAAGAAAAGAAAAAGAAAGAAAAGAAAAAGAAAGAAAAGAAAAAGAAAGAAAAGAAAAAAAAGAAAAAGAAAAAGAAGAAAAATTAAATAATAATTTTTCATTAATAAACGAAAAAAAAAATATTGAAATTGACGGTATTGAATTAGAAGAAATATCTGGAATTGAAGAAATAAATTCAAATAATTCAAATAATAATAATAATAATGATGGTAATAATAAGAATACAAAATTTAAATCAAAATCAGTTTTAAAAAAATCTTCTAAAGAATTACACTTAAATTCTGATGATGAAGAAGAAGATTCTAATAAAGAAAATTTTTTAAATCCTGATGATGAAAGAGAAATTGAAAAAAGAAAACAATTAAATGCAAACATATTAAATAAAATAAATAAAGAACAAAGAGATATTATTGAAAAAGCAATTAAAGATGTTTATTCTTTTGATGTTAATCATCCTAATTTATCTAAAAAAAAAAATTGTTATTATATTAAAGATTTAGATAAAAATGAAAATCCAATCAATAATTTAATTTATAATTTTAAATCAGAAATTCTTTCAACAGAAGGAAAACTAATACCAAAGCAAAGAAGGAAAAATTTCCTTTTGAAAAATTATTTTGAATATAAATTTACAGATAATTCATTTGTTTACCAATATTTGGATATGAATTCTTTTCCACATCCTAATTTTATGTTAAAAGCTTTTGAAATTTGTAATTTAAATGAAGAATTACCTGAATTAAAATATAATTTTGAAGATGAAATTTTTCATAAAGATAATTTAATTGAAAAGAATTTAAGTCCAATAGGAACTTTAGAAAATTATACTACTTTTGTTTATAAATATTCTTGTTATGATAATTATGTATTAATGATTGATGCTCTTAAAACTTTTTCTTATTGGAGAAAATCTATTTATGATGGAAATTCTTTTTATAGAGTTTTTATGTTTAGTTTAATAGAAAATTATATTTTAAATAATAATTTAGAAGATATTGAGATTTTATTCAGTGAATTAATTTATGAAAAAAATATTGAATTTTATCAAGAAAAAGATATTGATGTTGATATATTCTTAATGATATTATCTGCAATAAGAAAATATTTAAAAGAAAAAAACATTGAAAAAGCATATGAAATTTTTTTAAAGGCTTATCAATTAAAAAATAATTGTTTTGATAATGCTTTAATTGTTTATTTAAGAAATGTAGTATATAAATTTTTACCAGAAATTTATGAAGAAGCAGAGAAAAGAATTAAAAATAAAAAAGAAAATTTTAAAGATAAAATGATTAGTTTAGAAGCAATTAAATATTTTGGAATTGAACCAGAATTTATAATTATAAATTTCATGATTTATTTATTTAATATTAATATTCATCTTTTTTGGATTGATAATGATTTCATAGTTCCAAAATGTGGAATAATAAATTTAAATGAATCTGAATATAATGAAAATAATGGATATAAATTTCCTTTAATTACAATAGGATATTTTTATTCTGGTTATGTACCTCTTTATTCAAAAGAACTTTCTTTAAATGAAATTTTACAAAAAAAAATATCAGAACAAAAAATATCTATTAAACAATTAATCTTTTTTTTAAGAGAAAAAGAAAAATGTCAAATTTGTAATCAAATAACAACTCATATAATTTTTCTCCAAAAAAAATTTATCATTTGTAAAGATTGTTTAGAAAAACATATAGAAGATATATCTACAAAAAGAGTAATTAATCTATTAAAAAATAAATTTATAGGAATAGAATATTCAACAAAGCCAATTCATTTAGAAGGAAAATATTATATAGAAGAAGATGAATTAATAGAATTTTTTGAATATAAAAATTTAATTAATATATTACAATCAAATTTAATTAAAATTTGTTTTTCATGTAAACAAAATTTTGATTCAAATTTATTAATTAATTTAAAGTGTTCATGTAGATATTGTAATAAATGTTTAATTGAAAAAGCTAATTTTGCATCAAAGAATTTCAAAATTTTAAATAAATATGAAAAAGAAACATTCAAAAAAGTAATATGTGAATGTGGGAATAATTTTAATATTGATGATGCAAATAAATATAGAAAAGATATAACTATTAATGATACAAAACAAGCAAAAATAAGAATGGAAATTTATATTAAAACTTTATGTATGATTTGTTTAGCTGAGCTTCAAAAATTTATTTCTGGAAATAATAATAATGGTAATGTTAAAACAGAAAATAAAGAAAATAATGGTATTAGAAAAGAAACAGATAATAATAAAGATTTAGTGAAAGGGAAATTTGAATCTTTAAATATTAGATTTAGAACTATAAAATTAAAAAAAGAAAATTCACCTGGAAAAGGTTTATATTATTCTGATATTGAACATATTATGTGTGAAAAATGCTATTATGAAACATGTTATAAAAGCAATAACAAATTAGAACAAGATTCTGATGATGATGATGTTGTTGATCATAATAAAAAAAAACAAGATGATTTTCTTTTTAAAATACATTGTAATATTTGTAAAAAATCTCATTTAATGAATATCATTCAATCTAATAATAGAGGATGTTGTAATGATGGATGTTTTATTTATTGAAAAAAATTAGGAATATTTTATATTTTTATTTTAATATAAAATAAAATAACAAAGAAATTTTTTGTTTATTGAAATTTATATATTTTTCTTGTTTGTAAATAATTTTAGAATAAATAAAAAAAATATTAATGAATAAATCACATTTAATTGAAGGAATAAATGACTATAAAAAATATAATTAATATTTAAAAAATTTTTTTTAGTAATTTATTATAAAAATAAAAGACGAAATTCAAATCTAATAAAAATTGATTTTTAAAAATCATTTTTTTATTTTGAGTTCATTATTATAAATTCTCCATTTAAGCAAATAAAATAAAAACCATTATATTTCTGAATAAAAGAACATCTTCCTTCCTTTATAAAAGAATTTTTTCCTTCTTCCCATTTTATTCCATCATTTAAAACATTTAAACTTAAAGTATTAAATGATTTATTGCTCTTAGAAAAACAATGAAAAAGTCTAAATTTATTTTTACCTTCATTAAAGAAAAAAGAAAAATCACATTCTATACTTAAATGAATAGTTTTAACTAAATTTAACTTTTCTTTATTTAACAAATAAATTATATTTAAATAATTTATTGCATAATATTTTTGATTAACTTCAAAAATTGAACTATTAGCATCTAACATAATATTAGAAGTTGATGATATTTTATAATACGTATTATTTGAATATATATAATAATCTAAAATATTTGAATCAATGGCAAAAAATGACATATTATCCAAAAAAACCAAATTAAGATAATCATGATTTGTTACAAATGATAGATTAAAAGTTTGATAATAAGGATAATTTTTATAATAAAATCTTCCATAATTATAATAAAAAATATAATTGTTGAAATAAAAAAGTTTATAAGAAGGTGATTTAAATGAATTTTCTATTATATAATCATTGTTATTGATTATATTAAAAACAATTATAGAATTTTGAGATATTCCTATAATTTTATTGTCCTCAATTTTCCCTAATTTATAGATATTATCTTTAAATTCTTCGATTGTAAATAATTCATTAAAATTATTATCATATAAACAAATTTTAGAATAATTTGAAAATGCAATACAATCTTTATTAACTTCCGTAAATCCATTTATTCTTAGATATTTTTTAGTTTTTACAATAGATAACCCTATTAATTTATTATCATTATCATTATCATTATCATTATCTTCTACTTTATAATTTAAATTACTTAAATAATTATTGAAGTTTTTATTTTTCTCAAAAAAATCAAAACTTTTTTCAATTTTTTTTTCTAATTTTTCATTTTCATAAAAAGATAAATTAGGAACCTTAAAATTAATCTCTTTTTGTAAATTGAAAATTGTTTGAAAATTTAAATCTATTTCTTCTATTTTATTTTCATAATTGTGCAAAAATATTTCAATGAATTTTATTTTAATATCTAACAATTTCGTAAATTTTTCCATTAAAGATTTTAATTGTTCTTCTTTTTCTTTTAATGCCTTAATCAAATTATTTATTTTTTCTTCAATATCACTTCTTATTTTCTGTGAATTTTGTATATTGTTTTTAAGATTTTCTAATTGATTTTTAGGTATTAAAATTTTTGATAATAAAATAATTGAATGATTCTTATGATTTTCATCTTGACAAAACATACAAATATTTTCTTTACAATCAGTACAATAACCATAATATTGAGATAAATGTTTTTGACAAGTAGAATCATATTTTTCTATTTTATTGATATCATGTTTTAGATCATGATTTTCAAAACATTTTTTACATAATTTCTTCTTTGAGCATGAATTACAAATATATATTTTTTTTATTTTTGTTTGTATGTT
>JAEEGK010029585.1_pt1 | contig 10910 bp, 12 predicted proteins | sample 8958771 | NCBI WGS metagenome assembly JAEEGK01 (sample SAMN16246547, study PRJNA631951) | gut metagenome | biome: gut microbiome; feature: rumen; material: SC-attached | host: Bos | place: Iran: Karaj | collected 2018-10 | reverse complement strand
ATTTATCTTATCATAGAATGACGAGAAGAGTTGAGTCACCGGGGACGTTTCACTTTGACTCATTTTCCAGGGAGTCAATGGGGACGGTTCTCTTTGACTCCTTTTTTCACAGGAGTCACGGGGACGGTTCTTTTGACTTGTTTTTTATGTATGGGGAATCATGCGACGGAAAGTGCATCACAAGACCTTATATATGACCGTGCTGGTTGGAGTCTGTTTTTGAAAAGCATCACAAAAATTCACCTACAGAAAATTAGTTGGAAATTACAAAAGCTATTCAAGGGCTTGTTTCAAGAAAACTTCATGCCTAGCGTCTTGCCTGCATCACAACTACCGGCCTACGGATTCCATGTGATGTAATTACTCAATGAGGCAAAAAATCCCTTTTTGAAATTTCCAACTATTTTTTCTATAGAACAAAGTTGTGGGGTGGTCGAAATTCCGTTTCCAACCATCGCACAGAATATAAGCCTCTTGTTATGCCCAACTGTCCGTTTTAATTGCCCTTTGTTATGCTAGAATTAAAATGCATAACAACTAAGATGAATCGGACCAACTCACCGTCGAGATATTGGCAAGGATAATAATACAATGATAGATAAATCAAGCATAGACAGCAGGATACAAAGAGCTAAGGAAATAAGCGCAGAAGCAGTCAAGCTCAAGGATAAGAAAAAGATCAAAAAAGATCTTGTAGCTTGCCTTAACCAGCTTTGCTCTCTCAAAGGATATAATGGCGCAAGTATAGAGTACAGCTTTCCAACCCCAGACCCGAATGAGAGCCTTGCTAAATTCCGAAGAAAAATGAAAAAAGAAAACGGTGAGCTCTTTTTCATTGAATTCTCTTCAAAGGGGTACATAGTTGTTGCCGGCGCCGGATATGATTTCGGATTTCCTGAAAATGACAAATATCTTAATTGGAGTATACTCACATCACTTGATCAAACATGGGATAAAGAGATCATTTTTATCCTGGTAAGTGGAATTCGCCCGGTTGAAAAATATGGCAAAGGCGCCGGAATTGATGGCTGTGACCATATTCTGCAGTGCAGAAACGGCGTGGAAATGTATATAGGAGAGTACCTCCTGGAACAAGGGGTTCCAATACTAAATGAATATCAGCATAAGAACTATGATAGTAAGTTTTATTCTAAAGAGCTAAAACAGGCACTACCCAATAAAACATCTGAAAACTGGACATGAAATGTAAATACTAAGGAGATCAGCAATGAGCAAAGTTCTCGTAATCCCCGACATACACCTCAAACCCTGGATTTTCAGTCAGGCCATCGATATCATGGAGACCACCGATTGTGATAACGCAGTATTCGTGGGCGACCTTGTCGATGACTGGGGCTGTCAGTACAATCTTGAGCTTTATAAAGAAACACTGGATGCAGCAATAGACTTTGCTCGTAGATATCCTGACTCTTATTGGTGCTATGGAAACCATGATCTATCGTACCTTTGGAGCCAGTACGATCACCCGGGCTACTCGATAGTTGCTGCGGACCTGGTATGCGACAAGCTTGAGGAACTGCGCGATACATTAAGCACGCCGGAGAATTACGGCATTATCCATAGGCTGGACAACACGTTGTTCAGTCACGCCGGCCTTACAAGGGAATTTGTAGAGGCGCAGCTCTATAACATGATGGATGACATCGACTGTATGATTGGTATAATTAACGAATATGGCTATGATGAGTTGTGGGAAGATAACTCACCCATCTGGGTTCGTCCACAGTATGGAACACTCGCAAAGGGCATGTTCCCTGATGGCTTGTTTCAGGTCGTAGGTCACACTCCGGTAAAAGAGATTTTCGTTCAGCCAAACCTTATCACTGTAGATACATTCTCCACCACAAGCAGTGGGCTTCCGATAGGGAATCAGGAACTTTGCTGGGTTGATACGGTCGCTAAGACCTGGGGATATATTGATTGATGAAACTTATATTTAGGAGCAAAAGACATTATGGACCATTTTTACTTCATCAGACATGGCGAAACAGTCTGGAACGTTGAAAACAAAATATGCGGAGCCACAGACATAGAACTGACAGCCAAAGGCCATGAGCAGGCCATAGAGACCGGCAGGAAGATCCTCTCTGAAGGCATAAAAGCAGATAAAATATTGTCATCGCCTTTAGTAAGAGCATCTGAGACAGCAAGGCACATTTCAGAAATCACGGGCATTCCCATGGAGATAGAGCCAAGGCTCAAGGAGCAGAACTTTGGAATATGGGAATCAACCCCTAGAAATGGAGCAGAGTTCCATGAAGCCAAGAAAGACATGGCAAGCCGATTTGGAACAGGCGAGTCCATGCTTCAATTGGCACAGAGAATTTACAACCTGCTTGATGATATCAGAAGCGGCGATGAAGTTGTCATCCTTGTTGCACATAACGGAATCACAAGAATGGTTGAGTCATACTTCAGAGAAATGGACAACGAGGAGTTTTCTTCCTGTGGAATTAAGAATTGTGAGATCAAGAGATATGATTTTACCTAAACTGACAAGTATATAATATAGTGCCCAAACCCACTCCCTCTGCAGCTTTGCAGAGGGTTTTCTTTTGCTTACAAGTCTTGAATATTTTGTGAAAATTCAGCAAATTGTCTTAACAAATCACGGGGCGACCTATAAAATATATGATGTTTACGGCATTCTAAGACTATACTCAAGGAGAACAAGACCATGGCAAGCACACTTGGTGAATTATTCAGCGCTATATTCCAAATCCTTCTGTTTACTCTGATCCCGTTTATCTGGTGGCTCATTACAGCCAGAAAAAAGGAAAATTTCTTTTCCTGGATTGGGTTAAAAAAGCCTGTAGGAAACTTGCGCAATATCTTGATCCTGATGGCCATTGCATTCGTGGTATGCGAAGCGGTCGGCCAGGTTATAAATAACACAGTTATGAAAGCCGACTGGAATCAGTCGAACTTCGCAGGCATGGGCATAGCAGGCATTCCATGCGTAATCATTTATGCATATCTTCATACAGCTTTTTCAGAGGAGATAATTTTCCGTGGCTTTTTGCAAAAGAGACTTCAGAAGCAGTTCGGTTTTGTTCCGGGCACGATCATTCAGGCCTTAATCTTTGGTGCAGTACATGTCGTGCTGAATCTTAACTATATCACTCCGGTTCAGGGCGTGTTCCTGCTGCTTTATCCCATGATCCCGGCTGTTTTCTTCGCATTCATCAATGAAAAGAAGTGCGAAGGCTCTATTTTACCCGGCTGGCTTATCCATGGAACCTTAAATCTCATTACCGGTATTTCGCAGCTTTAATTACACTTTTTTAAGAATTGTTTATGCCCATTTAAGAATATATTGTATATAATAGCATTGAGAATACTAGATGTTGTGGTTGATGTTTGTTTTTACAAGGAGGTAGCATATGAACATTGATCTGGTATCCGTAAAAAGAGACATGCGCCGCGCCGTTAGTGGCATTTCACAATCAGGAACTGACATGGAAAGGAAATACAACGGAAGCACCATAATCTCATCCATCTCGTTTTCATCAATGCTCGAGAATGCTCTGAGACAGGAGCTTTCAAAAGATACCGGCAAGTAATTGCCGGCTATTTTTTTGAGTCACCGGGCTGAAAGTGCATCACAAAACCTTTATATGAAGGTGTTTGGTAGGAACCTGTTTTTAAAAAGCATCACAAAAATTTGTATATGAACTTTTGGTGGGAAAATACAAAGCCAATTTAAATTAAAACTTGATGCCTAACACCTTGACTACATCACAAATTTTGGCCTACGGGTATCTTGTGATGCAGTATCAAGCTCAAGCTCCCAAAATCCATTTTGCAAATTCCAACCATTTTATCATATAGGAATTTTTGTGGGGTGGTCGGAATTACGTTTCCAACCAAAAGCCTAGATACAAGTTCCTTGTTATGCACATCTGTCTGTATGTGGTATAAGAAAGAGCCAACAACACTATAGAGGATTGACAACTTCAAAGTAAATGGAGGATTATGATAGAGAAACTCAATAGTCTCTGATCTAAAGAGAAAAGGTAATGAACAATGAGCAAATTAAAACTATGCCTCAGGCACATATCCGAAGTCTTTTTGTACGAGTACTATTGCCTGGGGGATGATGAATACGAATTAACGGACGTGGACACCCTCACACCTCACAAGGAGAGGGCAAAAGAGCTAATGCTTTCCGGCAACTATTCGAAGTCGCAGAAGGAATGGCTCGACGCACACTTTGAGAATCCGGTAGACATGGAATCAATCCTGGGGATCATCCTCTGCTGTAAGCAACTGGGCGATACCGAGGGCGAGTATTCTTACACCACGGAGTCCTACAACTACTGCTGCACCAGAGCAGAGCTGGCAGCCTATTACAGGAACCTCGGCTGGTACTACCTCGAAAAGTACAACCCCGAGCTTTCCGCCGCCTGTTACCTCTACAGCAAGTATTTCGAGGAATCCCAGCAAGCCGACGCAGAGCTTGAGTTTCTCGAGAAGGCCATTGGCAAGAAGGTTTCGGCAAAAGACCTTTCTCAGATCCAAAACATACTGAAGAAAAATAACATTCCAACCGAAGCTAATCCGATAACCCTTGCCCTCCTCTACAAGGCAGCAGAGGAAGCACAGGAAGCCGAGGACAAAGCCCAGGCGCTGGATTGCTACAGAATGGTATACGACCTCACTGAAGATGAAGAGGTCGGGAGGAGAATTAGTAGTTTGAGCTAAAGCATAGCCGGCAAGTAATTGCCGGCTGTTTTTATGATTTCGCTTGTTAGTCAGGCATCTCTTCACCATAAAAAATATGTTGCAGTAGTCTGACCTTATACTTGAAGGCAGCCCTGTCATTCTTCACATCCTGAACAGTAACAGTATTACCATTGTCATCTACCTTATCCATCATGTATCCGTGATTGGTATCAAACTCTTTAAAGCTGGTGTAGATACCTCCAACCGAACCAAGCAACTCATTGTAACGAACAGCTTGTTTATATAAGGGATCCTGTAGCCCAACAATAAAATAAGTATCGCAAAGTCCTTCAAGGTCTTCTTTAGCTGCTCTGCATGGGGATATAACCGGATCATAAGGATCAGCATCAGGTGAAAGAGTCTCTACAAGCTGATTTACGAGACCACTGAATATTCCAAGGTCATTTCCGGGTTCATCTGCAAAATCAAGAAAAGGCACCTCCAGAATCTCTGCTGCTATTTGTATACCTTCACGGTTTAGTAGAATCTCCGCTCCGGCTGTTATATGACCACCGGCGCTTCCACCGCTAATAACAATTCTTTCCGGATCAATTTTTAGTTCATCGGCATTATCAATCAGCCATTTGATGACGTCTACAGCCTCTTCCTGTTGATAAGGGAATGGCTTCTCCTGCAGCAGTTTATAATTTATATTTACAACCTTACAAGGTGTTCTGTCTGCTATATCCTGCATATAGGTATCAACATCAGCAGCATCTGTTGAAATCCATGCGCCACCATGTATATACACAAAAACCGGGAGTTTATCTGCGCTATTATAACCATCGGGTTCATACCAAATAGCAGAGACAGCTTCTTTGCCTTCGCGCGTAACTTCTATACGCTCACCAAGTGTTTCTTTAATGGCGGCTTCTTCATGTATTGTCTTTGCATTCTTTATAATCTGACGTACCACATACTTGCTGGCCTTTGTACCGCCGGAAGTATTGAATTGGTCATAAGCGATAAATCCACCCACTACTGCTATGGCTAATGCAATCGTAAGTATTACCCGGTATTTTTTTACAAGCCTTTGTAGTTTGACTACACCTGCATTCTTAGTGATTTCTGCCATTTATATCTCCTATCTGTTTTTCACCACATACGTTCTTATCAAGCAATTGACAAGCTGAATTCTCGATGATACTTTAATATCATGAAGGGACTGCAAAGTCAATGAAATCGGGAAAATGATACTATTTGACCAAATAGTATCATCTGACAGAAAGGAAGAAAGAGAATGTCGGAATATGTGACCTCAGCCTACGGTGAAGCGTTGTTTGAGCTGATGAAAAAGAAGAACATCGAGAAGATTACCGTGGACGAACTATGTGAAGCAGGTGGTATCGGTAGAGCGACATATTTTCGCAATTTCAAGTCAAAAGACGAAATCATTACAGCTTACATTATCATGAAGTGGCGAGAATTTGAGCGCGAACATAGGCTTAAGGAACATAAGATCAATGACAGCTACCGCGTCAGACGATATTTTGATTTCTGCTATTCGATGCGGAAAAAGAACGATCTCATCATTGGCCAGGGGCATCACGGAGCAATCTTGTCAGCTTATGAAGCCATTATGACCGACAGCGACACCGGGCAGTCCACGGACACATATGAAAGCTACTACCTTGCATACGGACTTTTCGGGATATTCATGAAATGGGCAAAAGGTGGTTATGCTGAATCTGTGCAGGAGATGACAGAAATTGTGGTGGAAAGGTTATTTGTAAATAAGTAATACATTAAAAGTTTCTTTTGTAATCATGTGTCCAAAGATATATCATTCCAATCTTCTTCCTCAGAAACAAGCCACTCCAGGCCTCGTCTGCGCTCGGCCACTATCTCGCCGTTGATCTTCGGAAGCTTTTTAAGATTTAACCTGGCATCTTCGGTCGTCCAGTGATACCTGTAAAAGAGATCCAGCATATCCAGAATTTCTTCTATGCCCCGCATGTTGACCTTTGCCTTGAATTCATCGTAATCCTTGCATTCGCGAATTATCTTGATAGCCTTCATATAGTCCATCACATCGACCGGTACTTTGAATTCGTCATCGCCTATAATGCCAAGCGCCCACAGCAAAGCCCATAACGTCTCATACTTCCAGGTTATATTGCACAGGCTCTGCTTCGTGTAGGTCCCATTCCACAGCTCTTTTTCTTCCTTGTTCAGATAGTCCTCCACTCCGAAGCGCTGGAATTCCTCACTGAAATAGGATTTTGATTTCTCAAATTCATTATTCAGCGCATCATGAGCCACCTGAATGATAAGCAAAGTCGATATGGCTTTCTTGCATATTACATCTACATCCTTAAGCTTAACCTCAGAAGCATCCTCTATGAAAGGCAGACTTTCCAAATATTCTATTCCCTGCTCCTTCAGAAATTCGATGCTCTCTCTTTTTCTTTGTTCTGCAGACTTACAGCCATGCTGATCTTTGTTGGCATTCTTTGATCTTAATTTCTTGATGAAATCGAACAGTCCCATGAGAATTCTCCTTACTAATAATAAGTGACTCTTATTTATCGGATTAATGTTAACATATATTTCAATAGAATAAGCGAATTATAGAGGTATTTAATGACTAAAAAAACCATTCCTGTAATCCTAATAATGCTTTTTGTACTGTCCGCCTCCGCATGTGGCAGATCAACACTGGAAAATCCGCAGCAGTATCAAGAACCTTTCATAAACTATGAAAGCGCCACCGTCAGCTACCTCGGACCTGAAGGCACTTACACCCAGGAAGCATGCGGAACTTTCTTTGACAAGAAGGGTTCATATCTTCCCTTTGAAACTGTCAGTGATGCAGTTGAAGCCATGGAAACCGGGCAAACAGACTATGCTGTAATACCTCAGGAAAACACCATTGGTGGCGCAGTTACAGACTATGTGGATATCGTGATATTGCATACTGGGGTGTCTGTTGTTGGGGAAGTAGAACTTCCTATAAATCAGAATCTCCTTGTCATTCCGGGCACGACTCTGAATGAAATCAAAACCGTATATTCCCATAAACAGGGCATTGCCCAGGGAAAAGACTGGCTTGCCAAGAATCTACCGAACGCAGAAGTAATAGAGGTTTCAAGCACAGCCGAAGGCGCAAGGCTCGTTTCCGAGTCACAGGATAAATCCATAGCAGCGATTGCATCAGCAGCCTGTTCTGATGTATACGGTCTTGAAATTCTTGCTTCAGCCATACAGGAAAACGACAGTAACAAGACCAGATTCTACGTGCTGTCCACTGAGAATCCGCCGGTTGCTGGGGCTGACAGAATGTCATTTGTCGCAGAAGGTTCTGCAAAAGACATCCCAGCATTACTAACGGAGATGGAAAAGAGCCATATGACGCTTGTAGCCTTGCATGACAGGCCAAGAAAGACAGAGTTGGGCGAATATTATTATCTCATTGAGTGTTCAGATTGCGACTACCAGGACTTCGAAGCTTTGAAAGGCAAAAGCCCTATGGAACTAAGATTCCTTGGCTGTTTCAGCCTTCGTTAAAATCTATATTTCGCAAATTTAAAAATTATTTAAATTTGCGAAACGAATCACCCAAAGGAGTAAATCGATGAAATTCAATGACTCATGTGCCAAGTGCATGTACGACAGGCAATGCCTGAAAACCGACAACAAAGAATATCTGGCCGAAATAAAGCATCTTCTAGACAACAGGCCGGATGACATAACCAGCCCCCAGTTAGTTGCTGCATTCAACCGGCTTCACGAGAAGTACATCGGTCCTCTCCCAAGTTTCAAAGACGTGAAAAAGCAGTACAACGACCTGGTGCTTTCAATGGAAGACGATCTTAGGGAAAAGCTCAGAAAAAGCGCTGATCCCCTCGCCACATCCCTGGTTATGTCCAGAATCGGCAATTACATTGACTTTGCTGCATTAAATGAAGTTAATGTTGATACTTTTCTTTCGCTTTTTGGTGATATAGAGATGCGAGAAGAGGAAAAAGAAACTTACAGATCCTTTACAGACCAATGCGCCAAAGCCAAAAGCTTTCTTCTCATCACCGATAACTGCGGAGAGATCGTTCTGGATAAGCTGATGCTCGAACAGCTCAAGCTGCAATTCCCGCACCTTTCAATTACTGTAATGGTAAGGGGCGGGGAAGTGGCCAATGATGCCACTATGGACGACGCCTTATATGTTGGCATGGATTCCGTAGCAACAGTCATAACTAACGGAGCCAAGATAGCCGGAACAGTTTATTCACTTCTATCCGAAGAGGGTAAAAGAGCTGTCGACTCCGCGGACGTCATACTCTCCAAGGGACAGGCCAACTACGAATCCTTCGCCGGTGAAGGCAGACCTGCTTTCTATGCGCTTCTTTGCAAGTGTGATCTGTTCATTAACAGATTCAATGTACCAAAACTGACCGGAATCTTTGTGGAAGAATAAAGGCTATGAGCATTAGTATTGCGCCTGCTACAGGATAAACAATTACCAGCCGGTTTGTCGTGCCATAGATTTCCAGAACGCCATTAAATACGCAGCCTATGCTAAATGTGGCTATAGCTGTATTCCATATGTTGGCAAAGGTTTTGCCGGGAAATATATTCTTAATGAGCATCACTTCATAAAGCAAAACACCCATGATAAGTGGCACGGCAAAGGCGTAGATCATGTAGTAAGATGTTACGCCATGGCTGAATAATTCATATATTGCGCCAAAGAGCGCAAGAAATGCTGTCCATACAGTATTGTAGAATAAGTTTTTCTTTAATTCTTTTTCCATAGTCAGATCCTTTCTGATAGTTCATAGCCGGTCCTTAAATATAGACAATATCGCTGACACTTCGTTCTTTGATGCTTCCGCCGGAAGTAGGATTGTTGATGACATAGCCATTGAAATACATGGTAGACGATCCGCCTCCGTCGAGGTTGTAAGCAGTTGTTACCCCAAGATCTTTCATGAAGGTTGCAAGCTCATACAGGCTTAAGCCTTCGCTCTCAGAGGTCCTTCCATCTGATACCACAAAAACAAAATGATTGGCATCAATGACTCCGATGGCAGTTCGCGGGTTACTTGTCTTGGCCTTATCTACCTCAGTGTTTGTATCTACTGCAACTTCGCTGTCTTCTATAAGAGCAGGACCGAAAGTAAATGCCTGCCAGACACCCATTGAAACAAGTTCCTCTGCTGTATAATCGGCATCATTTACTACTTCCATAGTGCCGTCGGCATATATGCAAAGCACGTCAGAACCGCTTGCTGTGTTTCTATAGACAACACCATTTCTTATGACATATCCACTTTCCTGAACTCCGTAATAGTCACCGTTTATGGCCAGTATAGCATCGTTATCTTCTGCGATAGATGAAGTGGTTGCCGTTACATTTTTTCCATAGGTGTCATCGGCGAAAGCGGTCTTTAAATACCTGGTAGAAGAGAGGGTTACATCGGCAACGTAGATCTTAGTCTCATTCTGATAATAATCAGACAGGGTTATTGTGTAGTCATCTGTAGATACGGTATTCTCTCCGGTATACCCGGTTGCTGAATCTAAAACCGCAGAGGAAGCTGAAGTATCATCAGATGTTCCACTTGCTTCAACAGACGAAGAGTGGTGCCTTCCGGATCCTTTGCCGTGTTTTGATGTGGTGCTGTCTGCTGATGAATCAGCTGACGCATCAGTTGATTCACTAGCTGACTCATCAGAGGTAACGGAAGAACTCTCAATATCTGCAAACATTGCGGTGTTTATTTCTGTGGCATTTGTATCATATCCTTTGCTTATAACAAAGGTGTCCAGTGTGATGTAGATTGTAAAAGTGGTTAGCAGAATGGCTGAAACTACCGGCCAAAGATTCTTTTTCATGCTGTAAATCCTTCCTTTCGTGAAAATAAAGCTTCGCTGGATGATATAGCTGAGCGCAAAAAGAACTATCTCTGTGAGTATCTTTGCTGTATAGTACGGCATATTCATGCCGGTGAGCATCTCTAAGATCAAGGTGTTGCAGATGATAATAAACACAGCAAGAAGAGCATATTTGAGCACGGAAGCTACGCCTGATCGAGATTTAAAGACTTTTCTTTTGTTAATGGTGTAGTTTATGGTGCCACTGAATATCCTTGCTGTGACATTTGCGAAAACTAAAGATAATCCCAGAGCGGATAGCAGACAGAATAAGCAGTAGTCTACGATGA
>JAEEGK010029583.1_pt1 | contig 10910 bp, 10 predicted proteins | sample 8958771 | NCBI WGS metagenome assembly JAEEGK01 (sample SAMN16246547, study PRJNA631951) | gut metagenome | biome: gut microbiome; feature: rumen; material: SC-attached | host: Bos | place: Iran: Karaj | collected 2018-10 | reverse complement strand
CAATAAAACCTTTTTCTATGAAAAAACTCCTTCTCTTTGCCCTCATTGTGGCTTCTCTACAACTTTCTGCCCAGCAAATGCTTGTCGGCTCCTACAATATCCGTTACAAGAACTGGAACGACAGCGTTCAAGGCGACCAGTGGTCGAAGCGTTGCCAGGTGATCTGCGACCAGTTGAATTTCATGGCGCCTGAGATTTTCGGAGCGCAGGAAGTGCTTCACGGGCAGCTGCAAGACATGCTGAAAGCCCTTGATAGGTATGCATACATCGGTGTCGGCCGCGACGATGGCAAGGAAGCGGGCGAATATGAACCGGTTTTCTATAGGAAAGACAAGCTCACGCTGCTCGACCACGGCGATTTCTGGCTCAGCGAGACGCCCGACAAGCCTGGTTTGGGATGGGATGCCGCCTGCATCCGCCTCTGCACCTGGGGCAAGTTCCAACGGATCCTTCCGGTTCCGGAACCGCACCGTCGCGGGCTGTTCCGCAGGGCACCCCAGCCCCAGCCTCAAGTCTTCTATTTCTTCAACCTGCACATGGACCATGTGGGTGTGGTGGCTCGCCGCGAAGCGGCGAAGCTGGTGGTGGCCAAGGTGCGTGAGATCGCCCAAGGTGCTCCTGTCTTCATCACCGGCGACTTCAACGTGGATCAGGACAACGAGATCTATACCATCTTCACCCAATCAGGCATCTTGAAAGACAGCTATGACGCCGCCCGCATCCGCTTTGCGGAGAACGGCACCTTCAACGCCTTCAAAACCGAATACTACACCACGAGTCGCATCGACCATGTGTTTGTCTCGCCCAACACCCAGGTGGAGGCCTACGGCGTCCTCACCAACAGCTACTGGACCCCCGATGCGGTCGATGAAACCCTCAAGTCGTCCGATGCCCCCCAGGAGATCTCGTTCGACAATCACATCCGGCGGAACCCCTCGGACCATTATCCCGTTTTTGTCAAGGCGACGCTTTGTTATTGAGCGTGCGAAGTGCCCCCAAAAGGCACCTTCGTAACGGACCGAAGGGAGTTACGCCGTGCCGTTGGGGGTACTTCGTTAAGCGAATTTTTCCTTTAAGCGTGCGAGGTGCCCCGAAAGGCACCTCAGCAACGGACCAAAGGGAGTTGCGTAGTGCCGTCGGGGCACCTCGCTAAGCGACGGTATTAGTAGCGCTATGCGCTCTTGAGCGTGCGGAGTTACCTCAAAAGGCACCTCAGCAACGGACCGAAGGGAGTTGCGTAGTGCCGTTGAGGTGACTCCGCTAAGCGAATAAACCTATCGTTTCTTGAGCGAAAGCACCGTCTGCAACACCACCGACAAGATGATTAAGACGATACCGATCACAAACGAGAAATTCAACTCCTTGTACTCGTTGAAGATGAACATCGAGAGAATGATACTGTATACCGGCTCCAGGTTGTACGTCAGGTTGACCGTGAAGGCCGCGATCTTCTGCAACACGATGATCTGCAACAGACACAGGCCGATGGTACACACCACCACCATGAAGGCCAGGTAAGGATAATCCATGCCGACCGGATAGAGCCGCCCGACCGGGAGGAAGGCATTGTAGAGCGGGATGAGACAAGTCAGTCCGATGAGTCCCCCGACCATCTCCCAAAGCAACATGTTCTTGGCCTCGTAATGCTTGCCGACCCGCTGGTTGGCGATGGCGAAGAGCGCATAGATGGCCGAAGAGACCACGCCCAGCACGATGCCCAGCCGATAGCGCGCGTCGAACTGGAAGATCAGGTAGATGCCCAAGATGGTGAGCAGGCTGAACAGAAACTCCCGCCCCGAGAACCGGTGCTTGTTGATGATGGGCTCAAACAAGGCCGTGAAGAAGCCGACCAAGGAGAAACACACCACGCCGATGCTGACGTTGGAGGCCTTGATGCTGGCGTAGAAGAACACCCAGTGCAAGGCGAGGAGCAAGCCGACGCCACCCATCGGAAGGAGGTCTCGGAACGGGTAGCGTTTCAGGTCCTTCCTAATGGCCAGGAAGGCCAACATGAGCAAGGCGGCAGCGGCCATGCGCCACCACACCAGGATGGCCGAGTCCAGGGTGATGAGTCGCCCCAACACGCCGGTGAAGCCGGCGATGAAGACCGAGAGATGCAGCAGCAGATAGTCTTTTTTCATGCGAGGGATGCACAAGGGCGTTTCACATCAGGGCTTCCTGCGCTGCCGGACCGCCTCGAAGGTGACGATGGCCGTGGTCACCGACACGTTGAGCGAGTCGGCGATGCCGTTCATCGGGATGATGATGTTCTGGTCGGCAGCCTCCACCCAAGCCTGCGAGATGCCGGTGGCCTCGGTGCCCATGACGAGGGCAGTGGCTTTCGTGAAGTCGGCGTCGAGGTAGTCGATGGAAGCCTTCAGGTAGGTGCAGTAGATGGTGATGCCGTGCTGCTTGAGCCACTGGATGCACTCCTCGGTGGAGCAGGCATAGACCGGTACGCTGAACAGGCAGCCGATGCTGGCCCGGATGGCGTTGGGGTTGTAGAGGTCGGTGGCAGGGTCGGCCACGATGACGGCATCCACGCCGGCGGCGTCGGCGGTGCGCATCACGGCGCCGAGGTTGCCGGGCTTCTCCACGGTCTCCAACACGATGATCAAGGCGTCTTTCTTGGGCTTGAACTCCTTGAGGCTTTTGTATTTAGGGATGGCCACGGCCAGCAGGCCGTCGCTGCCTTCGCGATAGGCGATCTTGTCGAACACTTCCTCGCTGACGGTCTCCGTGAAACCCGCCTGGATCTTCAGCGGCTCCCGAAGCAACGACTCGCACACATAGAGCTGCTCCATCTCGAAACCGCATTGCTGCGCACGTTCGATCTCGCGCTGGCCTTCGATGAGGATGCGGTTCTGCGCCCTTCGCTCCGAGGCTTTCTGGAGCTTGACGAGGTTCTTGATCTTGGGGTTGGTCTTGCTGGTAATCATGTCGTTGGGAGTTGTTCGTTTTTCCGTTTGAGTTGCGAAAGCACCAGTCCGACGACCACCAACAGGATGCCGATGATCTTGTTGGCGGTGAGGCTTTCGTGGATGATGAAGAAGCTGAACACGGCCGTGAAGACCGGGATCAGGTTGGAATAGACGTTGGCCTTGGAGGCGCCGAGTTTGCTGAAACAGAAGGCCCACAACGCGTATGCGATGGCGCTGCAGCAAACGCCGAGGCTGACCAAGGGGACGATGTAGCCGCCCACATTGGCGAAGTTCGAGGGCTCGAAATGCTCCATGACGAGGACCATGGGGATGAAGTAAAGCATCCCGAGGATGTTTTGCATCCAGGTGATGGTCAACGGTTTGTAGAGCTTAGTAAGTCGCATCAAGGCGATGGAATAGCCGACAGCCACCAGCACCGACCCGCAGAGGAACACGATGCCGATGGGCTTGGCGGCAAGCTCGAGGTGGCGGGTCACCAGCATGACGATGACACCGACAAAGGAGACGATGAGGCCGACCACATTCATCATGGTCAGCCGTTCCTTCAGGAAGAGTCGTGCCGCGATGGGCGTCACCAGAGGGATCATGGCGATGATGCCCGAGCCGATGACCGGGGAGCTGTTCTTCAGGCCGTATCCTTCGAAGATGAAGTAGAGGAAGGGCTCGAAGAACGCCGCGACGGCAAAGAGCTTCAGGTGCTCCCGCTTCACCTTCTCGTTGAGTCGGAAGGCATACAGGATCAGGGTGAGGAAGATCGTGGCCACGACCAGCCTCAGGAAGATGGTCGTGGTGGGGTTTAGGTTCGCATACACCTGAGTGGACCATACGAACGAGATGCCCCAGAACACCATGGCGACGACGCCGGCGATATGGACGAGGAAGGACTTGTTTTTCATGGCGCAAAAGTACGTATTTTTATGTTTGTACAAAAAAACTGCTGTATTTCGGCAGGATTTTTGTAGGTTTGCTACCTCTAAGACATGGAAATAATTGGTATTAACAAATAAAAAAGAAAAACTATGAAAAAGCTCACATTGATTTGCCTGTCAATCATGGCAATGGCTTTCATGGCGTCTTGCCGTGGACCGCAAGGCCCTGCGGGTCATGATGGAAACGCCAACGTGGCGTCTTCGACTGTACGGGTCTATTCCGATGACTGGAGATGGGTCAACAACTGCCAGTGGATGGTAGATATTGACTATCCCGCCATCAACAGCAACGTGTTCAACCATGGCGCCGTCCTCGTGTATATGGACGAGAGCGGGGTGTGGACGCAAGTGCCGATGACCTACTACTACGTATACAATGATCCTGAGGCGGGCCCGATCAACTGCGAGGCTTCCATCGAGGTAGCCACCCTGAGCGATGGTGGGGTGCGCCTGTTCTGGACGGAAAGCGATTTCTACGATGGCATGCGTCCCGGAACCCACGAGTTCAAGATCGTCGCCATCGAGGCCACCACGTACGATCACCGCTCGGATGTGGACTACAGCAACTACAATGCGGTGAAGGCCGCCTTCCAGCTGGCAGACTGATCCTTACCGCAGTCAAGAAAGAAGGGGGGCGCCTCGTGATCGAGGCGCCCCCGCTTATTTCATGGTAGTGGCTGGAACTTATTGTGCCAGGATGGTGTAACACATGAATCCCGCAAAGGCGAGCAGCATCAGGAAGCCTTCGAAACGGGAGAGCTTGCGGCCCTTTCCGGTGAAGACGAACACGAACATCAGCAGGTGGGCGACAAACAGGATGATAAGGGTGTTGTTCAGCTTGCCGTCGAACTCCAAGGGGGTGATGAGGCTGCTGATGCCCAACACGACGAAGATGTTCAGGATGTTCGACCCCAAGACGTTGCCGATGGCGATGCCGGCGTTCTTTTTGGTGGCGGCCACGATGGAAGTGATCAGCTCGGGTAGGGAGGTGGCCATGGCCACGACGGTCAGGCCGATCATGGCTTCGCTCATGCCCCAGGCCTTGGCGATGACTTGGGCGTTGGTGGAGACCAGCTCGCCGCCGAGATACAGCCCCAGGATGCCTAACACGAGATAGAGGATGGTCTTCCACCAGGGCATCGGGATCTGGACGGCTTCCACCTCGTTGCTGGGCTTTTCGTTTTTGACCATGGTCAAATACAGGTATCCTACCGCCAACGCAAGCAGGATCAGTCCTTCGGTCCAGTAGATGGTGTTGCGGGCGCCGCCCAGGGAGATGTTGGCCAGCAGGCCCAGGGCCAAGGTGGCGACGAAGCCGGCGGGGATGTCGCGTCGGATGGAGATACGGCTCACGTCGATGGGATAGATCATGGCCGCCACACCCAGGATCAGCAGGATGTTCATGATGTTGCTGCCGACGATGTTGCCTATGGCCAAACCGGAGCTGCCTCGGGCGCAAGAGAAGATGTTGATGATCAGCTCAGGCAGGGAGGTGCCGAAGGCGACGATGGTCAGACCGATGATCAGGGGGGAGAGCTTGGCCCGGATGCCCACGCTGGTGGCACCGTCGACGAGCCAGTTGGCGCCCAGGATCAGCGCCACGAAACCCACGATCAATAGGAGGATTGCTAATGCCATTTGTTATGTCTCATTCGTTAGACGGACGGTTGCCGTTCAATGTTCACCATTTACCTGATAGTTTCTGGCCCCAAAGATCTTGCTTCCCACTCGGACCAAGGTGGCGCCTTCCTCGACGGCGATGGGGTAGTCGTCCGACATGCCCATGGAGATTTCCTTGAACGAGGGTTGGTCGGCAAAATACTCCGATTTCAGCGTGTCGAAGAGGGCGTGCAGATGCTGGAACTCCCTGCGGACCTGCGTCATGTCGTCGGTGAAGGTAGCCATGCCCATCACCCCGCAGATTCGTACATTTTCAAGTTGTTTGAAGGCTTCGGAATCAAGCAGTTGGCGCGCCTCATCGAGGTCGAGGCCGAATTTGGTCTCCTCCTGGGCGATGTGGAACTGGAGCAGGCAGTCGACGACACGGTCGTGCTTTTTCGCTTCCTTGTTGACCGCCTCGAGTAGGTTGGCCGAGTCGATGCTGTGGATGAGGGTGACGTACGGGATGATGTACTTGATCTTGTTGGTTTGCAGGTGTCCGATGAAATGCCATTGGATATCTTTCGGAAGGGCCTCATGCTTGTCGCGCATCTCCAGGGCGTGGTTCTCGCCGAAGACGCGTTGGCCGGCGTCGTAGGCCTCTTGAACGTCGGAAACGGGTTTGGTTTTGGAGACGGCCACCAGGGTCACGCCCGAGGGCAAGGTCGTCCGGATCTTCTCCAAGTTTTCTTTAATCATGGCCGATGTGTTTTTTGTGATGCAAAAATAGCGAAACGATCCAACAATTCAACCCTTTTTACTATCTTTGCGCACAAAATTTTTTAGTATTATGTTTGAAGGCTTAAGCGAAAAATTAGAACGCTCATTCAAGGTCCTTAAAGGACAAGGATATATCACGGAAGTCAACGTGGCCGATACCATGAAGGAGATCCGCCGCGCGTTGCTCGATGCCGACGTCAGCTACAAGATTGCCAAGGACGTCACCAACAACATCAAGGAGAAGGCCTTGGGCCAGCAGATCCTGACCTCGGTCAAACCGGGCGAGATGATGGTGAAGATCGTCCACGACGAGTTGGCGGAACTCATGGGTGGCGAGCATGTGGAGATCAACCTGAAGGGGCAGCCCAGCATCATCCTGATCGCCGGTCTGCAGGGTTCCGGTAAGACCACCTTCTCGGCCAAGTTGGCCAACTACCTGAAACGCAAGAAGAGCAAGCAGGTGCTGCTGGTGGCCGGCGACGTCTACCGTCCTGCCGCCATCGACCAGCTGAAGGTCCTCGGCCAGCAGGTGGAGGTGGAGGTCTATAGCGAAGACGGCAACAAGAACCCGGTGGAGATCGCCCAGCATGCCATCGCACATGCCAAGGCCCAGAACAAGGGCGTGGTGATCATCGATACCGCCGGCCGTCTGGCGGTCGACGAGGAGATGATGGACGAGATTGCCCGCATCAAGGAGACGGTGAACCCGCACGAGACCCTGTTCGTGGTGGATGCCATGACGGGTCAGGACGCGGTCAATACGGCCAAGGCCTTCAACGACCGCCTCGACTTCGACGGCGTGGTGCTGACCAAGTTGGACGGCGACACCCGTGGCGGTGCGGCCCTCACCATCCGTACCGTGGTCGAGAAGCCCATCAAGTTCGTCGGTATCGGCGAGAAGATGGACGCCCTCGACGTGTTCTATCCCAAACGTATGGCCGACCGTATCTTGGGCATGGGCGACATCGTCTCTTTGGTGGAACGCGCCCAGGAGCAGTTCGACGAAGAGGAGGCCAAGCGCCTGCAGAAGAAGCTGGCCAAGAACGAGTTCAACTACAACGACTTCCTCAAGCAGATCCAGCAGATCAAGAAGATGGGCAACATCAAGGACCTCGCGAGCATGATCCCTGGCATGGACAAGGCACTCAAGGGCGAGGAGATCGACGATGACGCCTTCAAGAGCATCGAGGCCATCATCTATTCGATGACCCCTGCCGAGCGCGAAGATCCCAAACTGCTGAACGGTACGCGACGCAAGCGTATCGCCATGGGTAGCGGTACCTCCATCGTCGAGGTGAACCGGCTGGTGAAGCAGTTCGAGGAGACCGCCAAGATGATGCGCATGATGACCACCGGCGGTGGCAAGAAGATCATGCGGATGGCGGGGGCCATGCGGCGTCGTTAAACACCCCGTAGGGGTGACCTGTCGGTAACCACGGGGTGCCTCCCGCCCCGGGAGGCACCCCTGGAACAAAGAATCAACTAAACACCTTATATTATGAAAATCATCGATGGAAAAGCCATCTCCGACCAGATTAAGAAAGAGATTGCCGCCGAAGTGGCGGGCATGATCGACCATGGACAGAACGCGCCGCACCTCGCCGCCGTGATCGTGGGTGAGGACGGGGCCAGCCAGACTTATGTCGCCTCCAAGGAGAAAGCCTGCCATTCGGTAGGGATGACCTCCTCGGTCTATCGCCTGCCGGCACGTACGACAGAAGCGGAACTGCTCCAGACGGTGGAATTCCTCAACAACGATCCTGAGATCGACGGATACATCATCCAACTGCCGTTGCCCAAGCACATCGACGAGGACAAGATCATCAACGCCATCAAGCCTTCCAAGGATGTCGACGGCTTCACCAGCATCAACGTCGGCCGCCTGCAGCTGGGCCTGCCTTGCTTTGTCCCGGCCACGCCCAACGGCATCATGGAGCTCATCAAACGCTCCGGTATCGAGACCGTGGGCAAGAACGTGGTGGTGCTGGGACGCTCCAACATCGTGGGCACCCCGATGGCCATCCTGATGTCGCGCAGGGGCATCGACGCCACGGTGACGCTCTGCCACAGCAAGACCCAGAACCTTCCCGAGATCTGCCGTCAGGCCGACATCGTCGTCGCAGCCATCGGCAAGCAGGGCTTCGTCAAGGCCGACATGGTCAAGCCTGGCGCCGTGGTCATCGACGTGGGCATCCATCGCGTCGAGGATCCGAGCAGCCCCAAGGGATACAAGATCCTAGGCGATGTGGACTACGAGGAAGTCGCCAAGGTGGCTTCGGCCATCACCCCCGTGCCTGGTGGCGTGGGTCCCATGACCATCGTCTCCCTCCTTCAAAATACCTTGAAGGCGGCGAAAGGCGAGGTCTATCCCAAGGAATGAAAAGGCGGCTCTTCATAGTGGCCTTCCTGTTGGCGGCGGTGTCTGTGGCATGGTCGCAAGAGGAGGGTTATGCCGGCTATTCGCCGCTCTTCAACCCGAAGGTGCGGGCGGAGTTCCCCGAGGAAGTGCACGAGACCTCCGGCCTCTTCTTCCACAACGGCCGGCTTTGGACGCACAACGACAGCGGCGGGAAGCCGATCCTCTATGCCCTGGACACGGCTACCTTCGAAGTGGTGCAGCGCATCACCCTCGCTAACGCCAAGAACAAGGACTGGGAGGATGTGTGCACCGACGGCGAACGGGTGTATGTGGGCGACTTCGGAAACAACAAGGGCAGCCGCAAGAACCTGCGTATCTATACCTTCCCGTTGTCGGCGCTTCCCGACGAGGGAGATGCCTCGGTGACGGTGGATTCCATCCTGTTCCGTTATGCCGACCAGACCAACTTCGAGAAGCGGAAGCAGGAACACGACTACGACTGCGAGTCGGTGTTCGCCACTGACAAGTACCTGTATGTGTTCAGCAAGGGATGGGCTACCGGGACCACCCGGCTCTACCGGATCCCCAAGGAACCGGGCGACTATGTGGTGGAGCCCGTCAACGGCTTCGACTCGCAAGGGCTGATCACCGGGGCGGATTACGACCGTGCCAACGGGGTGCTTGCCTTGGTGGGCTATGTGAAAGACGTGTGGTTGCCCTTCCTGTACCTGATCTACGATTTCGACGATGCCGGGGTGAAGCTCTCCCATCGCCGTTTCGAATTGCCCAACTACCTGGGGGCGCAAACCGAGGGTATCTGCTTCTACGAAGCGGGTAAGTGTTTCCTCTCCTGCGAGACGTCGCCTACCTTGACCTCCCGGGTCTTTCTCATCGATTTTGGCAAATGGATACAACACGACCGCGACCAACAGCGTTAGTGTATCAAGATCCGATTTGTCATGCGTAAGCTATTGGTTTTATGGCTCCTCGCCTGGGTGATTGCTGCTACCGCCCAGCCCCCTAAGAAAGCGTTGAAGGCTTACGAACAGGCCCGGGCCGCCTTCGCGGAACGAGACTATTCGAAGGCCATTGGCCATGTCCACAAGGCCCTTACGGCGGCCCCGGCCTTTGCCGAGGCTTGGCTGTTGCAGGGCGAGATCGGCATGGAGACGCGCGACTATCGCTTGGCCCAGGAAGGCTATGAGCGTTCCCTGGAGGCCGACTCGACGCTGTTTCCTCCGGCGGCGCTCACCTTGGCAGGCCTGTATGACCGGCAGCAGCGTTATGCCGATGAGATCGGATTGCTGGAGTGGTTCCAGCGCATGGCTCCAGGTAACAAGGCCAATGATGAAAAGGCAACAAGAATGTTGAAAAATGCGCAGTTCCGAAAGGATGCCGTGGCACATCCCGTGGCGTTCCAGCCCGAGAGCCTGGGGACGGGCGTCAACACCCCCAACGACGAATACGTGAATGCCTTGGAGCTTACCGGCACCGAGTTGCTGTTTACGCGACGGTTCTCGGCGGAGCTGGAGAAAGGAGCGTCCGAAGGACTGTTCACCGCCCGTTGCGTCGAGGGACGATGGTTCCCGGCCACGGCACTTCAGATCCATCCTGAGGTGGATGACCATGTGGGGGCGGCCTTCGTGTCTTACAAGGGAGACGAGCTGTTGTTCACGGTGTGTGGCATCGACCGGCACCAGTCGGGGTGCGACCTCTACCAGGCCGTACGCGATCCTCAAACCGGGGGCTGGAGCCTGCCTCAGGCGATGGGAGCGGACGTGAACGACCCGGCTTGGGACTCCCAGCCCTGCCTCAGCCTCGACGGGAGCGAGCTGTTCTTTGCCTCCCGCCGCAACGGCAACGCCGACCTGTACCATTGTTACCGCGACGACGAAGGCCGTTGGTCGGAGCCGGAAAGCCTGGGCTCGGCCGTCAATACCCAAGGCACCGAGATGGCCCCTTTCCTCCATCCCGATGGCAAGACACTCTATTTCTCGTCGGACACCCATACGGGCATGGGCGGCTACGACCTCTTTGTGAGCCGTCGTAATGAAAAAGGGGAGTGGTCGGAACCGGTCAACCTGGGCTTTCCCATCAACACGCCGGGCGATGAGATCAACTTCATCGTTGCTGCCGATGGGCACACCGCCTTGATCTCCTCCATCCGCGAAGGGGGCGCTGGCGGCTACGACATCTACCGTTTCCAACTTCAAGACGACGAACTGAAACCGGAAGCCCTCAATGTGTACGACTATTTGGTGGACGACCTGAAACCCGGTGCCGTGGTGCAGCTGGTGAACA
>JAEEGK010029581.1_pt1 | contig 10911 bp, 9 predicted proteins | sample 8958771 | NCBI WGS metagenome assembly JAEEGK01 (sample SAMN16246547, study PRJNA631951) | gut metagenome | biome: gut microbiome; feature: rumen; material: SC-attached | host: Bos | place: Iran: Karaj | collected 2018-10 | reverse complement strand
GATTTTATGACCTAGACCGATGCGTTGCGGCACTACGTCACGATAGGTCTCTGTGGTAGAAAGCTCAATATTCATCGCCTTATGCCCCAGCTCTGCCTGGGCTATCAAATCGGGTAGGGAGAGGTAGGCGTCAGGACCTGCCACCAAGTCGGCATGGTGCTGTTCTAACAACGCCTCTTGGGCACGCTCTGCCATACATCCAAGCACCCCCAATATCATCTGGTGCCCTTTGCGTCGCTCTGCGTCGAGTGCATCCAGACGGTGATAAATCTTCTGTTCCGCATTATCCCTGACACTACAGGTGTTAAGGAAGACAGCATCAGCCTCTTCCAATGTCTCGGTGGTCTCATAACCTGCCATCTGCATCACAGATGCCACTACCTCCGAGTCTGCCACATTCATCTGACAGCCATACGTTTCAATATATAGTTTCTTCATCATTCTTTAAATTATGGGCAATGATATGCCGTTGATTTTCTGATAGATATCAAGAGCATAGACATCGGTCATGCCACTGATATAGTCGATGACAGCCATCAGGCGTGTTTCAAGATCAGGCGCATCAATGTCGTACTGGCTCGACACACGACTGATAAGGTGTTTTGAATAGAAACGGTCAGGATGGACGGCAGCCCCGATGAACTGTTGCATGAGTGTCTGGATAATCTGATAACCGGATAGTTCGACATCAAGCACCGGACGACTCTTGTAGATGCGCTTCACAGAGAGCGAACAGCACCGCTGATAGGCTTCTTTTTGCAAATCGCTGATATGGTCGATGAGGCTGCCTTGGAATGTGCCGCTGAGAATCGACTCCTCATTGTCAATAAATACGCGGACGCACTCATTCTCAAGTTTACCAATGACGCAGGCTCTCAGATAGACCACCTTTTCATTGTTGTCGGTTACACCCTCTTCCTCAATACGCTGAAGGATGTGTTGCTGACTCTCGGCATCAAAGAATCCTAAGAGTAGCTGCATCGTGTCGTCGTGCGAAAGAATTTTAAGTTTGTGGGCATCTTCAATATCCATAATCTCATAACAGATATCATCGGCAGCCTCCACAAGATATACCAAGGGATAACGGGCGAAGCGTAGGGGCTCACCCATCGCAGACAGGCATGGAATACCGAGCTCTTCAGCTATCTTGAGGTAAGAATCCCTTTCGGTGTCGAAGAATCCAAATTTGCCTTTCTTGCCAGCAGCTGTAGAGGAATGTGGGTACTTAACGATGCTGGCGAGGGTAGAATAAGTCATTACAAATCCGCCGGATCGCCGCCCCTTGAACTGATGGGTCAGGATGCGAAAGGCATTGGCGTTGCCCTCGAAGTGGGTGAGGTCGTTCCAAAAAACTGGTGACACCTCACGTTGTAAGTCCGTACCAGCTTCTTCGAGAAAATAGGCTTGCATCGCCTTCTCACCACTATGACCGAAAGGGGGATTGCCTAAATCATGAGCCAGACAGGCTGTGGCAACAATCTGTCCAATCTCTTGAAACATGGTATCTCTCAGCTCAGGATGACGGATGATCAGTTGCTGAGCCACATCATTACCTAACGACATACCCACACTTGCCACCTCTAAAGAGTGAGTCAGACGGTTGTGGACGAAGATGCTGCCTGGTAAGGGAAACACTTGTGTCTTGTTCTGCAGACGACGGAACGGCGCTGAGAAAATCAAACGGTCGTAGTCGCGTTTGAATTCTGTCCGGTCGTCGTGGCGCTCAGGGTGACGATGCTCCTGCCCGAGACGTTTATTGGAAATTAATTGCTGCCAATTCATCATAATCAATGTGCAAAGGTACGAAAATAAACTGCAGATTCCGCAGATTTCGCAGAAATTAACGAAAAAATGAAAAAATAATCCCTTTCTGCTGTGATATGTGCTGTAAAAATGCTACCTTTGCACGGAATAAAATGAAATTTTAAAGTTCATGTTGAAAATACAAGTTGTCAATAAGGGGCATCAGCCCCTTCCGCAATATGCGACTCCGCAGAGTGCAGGTATGGATTTGCGTGCCAATCTCTCTGAGTCGATAGTCCTTAAACCTCTGGAGCGCAGACTGATTCCAACAGGTCTGCATATCGCTCTACCCGCCGGTTATGAGGCGCAGGTCCGTCCCCGCAGCGGTTTGGCTCTGAAAAAGGGCATCACCGTGTTGAATTCTCCAGGCACTGTTGATGCCGACTATCGTGGTGAGGTGGGCGTCTTACTGATTAACTTGTCACAGGAAGAATTCGTTGTTAACGATGGTGAGCGTATTGCCCAGATGGTCATCGCTCGTCATGAGCAGGGTGAGTTTGTACCTGTGGAGGTGCTGGATGAGACTGAACGTGGCGAAGGTGGTTATGGGCATACAGGGGTTAAGTGATGAAGAAGTGAAAGAGAAGAGGATGATAAAAGATGGTTGTTGGGAAAAGTGGTTGGTGAAAGTTGGGGTGATTATCTTCATCTTTCACTGTTCTTTTTTGACAGCTTTTGCTCAGACGAACAAAAGAACCTACGATCAGTTCTTTATGGAGGCGATGGTTCAGCGGCAGAAGGGAAACAATGATGCTGCCTTCGATCTTTTGCGCCATTGTCAGGAACTGAATCCTGATGCTCCCGAGGTATATTTCTTCCTTGGACAATATTATTCACTCTTGAAGAATCCCGAGAAGGCACTGGAGTGCGTGAAGCGTGCAGCAGCCCTTAATCCTGAGAGCGAAATCTATATGGAGACCTTAGCACAGGCTTATGTCCGTCAGCAGGATTTTGCCAGTGCCATCCCTGTTCTCGAAGGAATCTATGCCCGAAACAAGAATCGTGAGGATATGCTGGAGATGTTGTTCCAACTCTATCAGCAAGTGGATGATTATGAAAAAGCTATAGGCGTGTTAAATAGGCTTGAGGCTAATGATGGCAAGAGTGAGCGCCTCTCCTTGGCAAAGCGTGAGATCTATACGCGGATGGGTGATAAGAAAGCTGCTGTGGCAGAGATGGAGGCCTTGGCCAAGCAATACCCCCATGACTTTAATTATCTGGCCATGTATGGGGAGTCGCTGATGATGAACGGACAGGCGAAAAAAGCACTGAATCTTTATCATCAGGTATTAAAAGAAGAACCGGACAACAACCGTGTTCTCATGTCGTTGCGTACCTACTATCAGTCACAAGGCGACAAGGCGGTGGCTGATTCGCTGGCGGAACGCGTATTGTTGAATAAGAATGCGACACCAGAGGAGAAAGTGCATCTGTTGCGCCAGGAGATAGCCTCTAGTGAGGCCAGTGGTGACAGTACAAGGGTTCTGGCGCTATTCCGTAAAATGCTGTCTCAACCTCAGGCAGAAGTCGATATGGCCTTTTTCTGTGCCTCATATATGAGTGCGAAGAAGATGCCGAAAGACAGTATCCGTCCTGTATTGGAACAGGTACTGAGGATGGCACCGGATCAGGCGGCAGCTCGTCTGCAACTGGTGGGCTATGCATGGGAGGATGAAAATCTGGACCGGGTCATCGCCCTGTGTCAGGATGCCCGTCAGTATAATCCCGATGAGATGGCTTTCTATTATTATCAGGGTATCGCCTATTATAAACGAGACCAGCTTGACAATGCCTTGTCAACGTTCCAGAATGGCATCGGTGTGATTACTGATGACAGTGATCCTGTGATTGTCTCTGATTTCTATGCCGTCATGGGCGATATCCTTCATCAGAAGGGATTGGCAGAGGAGGCTTTTGCAGCTTATGATTCCTGCCTGCAATGGAAAGATGATAATATCGGTTGTCTGAATAACTACGCCTATTACCTGAGTGAGCGTGGTGAGCGGTTGGATACTGCTGAGGCGATGAGTTTCAAGACCGTGAAGGCAGAACCGAAGAATGCCACCTATCTTGATACCTATGCTTGGATCCTCTTCATGCAGAAACGTTATTCCGAAGCAAAAATCTATATCGATCAGGCTTTGCAACACATGGGTGATGATGCACCAGGTAATGAAGTGATTATTGAACATGCAGGTGATATCTATGCCTTGAATAAGGATATGGATCGTGCCCTGTCACTCTGGCGTGATGCCCAGCAGAAGAAACCTGAGGATCAGTTGTTACAAAAGAAAATCAAATTAAAAAAGTATATTAAAGAATGAAACTGTTCAGTATTGTAAAAGTGGCCGTATTGGCTTTGCCGTTAGTGCTGGTGTCTTGTAAATCACATAAAGCAGTCACTACTAATGATAGTAAAGCGGCAATGTCAACCATTAAGAAAGGTGAATTCCTTGCAGAAGTATTAGATAATGCTCAGACAGGTAAGTTCCTGACGTCGAAGGTGAAATTCTCAGTGGAGGTAGGGCAGCAGAAGGTGACGCTCACTGGTAACCTGAAAATGAGACGCCATGATGTGATCCGACTTCAGTTGATGGCCTTTGGTTTCGTAGAGGCTGGTCGTATTGAATTGACGAAGGACTATGTGCTCATCATGGACCGTATCAACAAACAGTATCTCCAAGTGCCCTGGGCTTCGGTTGACTTCCTCCGTAATAGCGGATTAAACTTCGAAACTATCCAGTCGCTCTTCTGGAATGAGCTCTTTGTTCCTGCTAATGTAAACTTTGATAATCCGACAGAAAAGGGATCTGGGCCCTATAATGTGATAGAGAGTGGTGATGATATGATTCTCAGTCTGGAGTCTTCAAAGTTGGACTACAGCTGGCTTGCCAGTAAAAAGACGGCTCTGATCAGGATGGCGAATATCATGTATAAGGATAAGGTAAACGGGACTTCTCAACTGAACTGGGACTATGAGGAGTTCAAGTTTTTGGAAAAGAACCAGTTCCCTTATAAACATATCATTACGCTGAACACAGGTGGTAAAGAAGTGAAGCTCAGTATGACGCTGAATCATATCGGTTCGGATACAGAGTGGGAACCTCGTACAAAGATTTCTAATAAGTATCGTGAAGTGTCTGTGGATGAGATTTTGCGACGTTTCATGGCTCTTTAAATAGTGGATGACGCGTGAAACGGTTATTATTATTCTGGATCTTGGCTTGCATGGTGGCAGTAGCTCCAGCCCAGCAGACAAAAAAGAAGTCTGCCAGGCCGAAGACAACTGCAACCAGCAAGACTAAAAAGACTAGTAAGACTAGCAAAACTAGTAAAACTGGCAAAACTAGTAAAACTGGCAAAACTACCAAAAAAACGCCCCCAGTCACCGTAAACAGCCTGAAGAACGAGCAGGCTCAGGTTCGCCAGCAGATTAAGGAACAGGAGCGCCGACTGCGCGCCAACGAACAGGATGTGAAAAAACGTCTGCAAAATCTCATGGTCATCAACAATGAGATAGCTGATAGGAGGCGTACGATTGACACCATCCGTGGCGATATCCATCGACTTGATGGAAACATTCATGTACTTCAGTCGCAGTTGAAAGTGTTGGAGCGTGAACTCGAAGAGCGTAAACAGCGTTTTCAGAAGTCCATGCGATATATGCATCGTAATCGGAGTATCCAAAGTCAGATGATGTTCATCTTCAGTGCGAAGAACTTCTCACAGATGTATCGTCGCTTGCGATTTGTACGTGAATATGCGGCTTATCAGAAAGCGCAGGGTGAGGCTGTGGAGGCTATGCAGGTACAGGTAGCAGAAGCATTTGAAGAACTGGAAACCTCGAAACGGCAGAAGAATGATCTGCTTTATCGTGGTGAACAGGAAAAGAAGACGCTAGAGAACAAGCAAGTTGAGCAGGAGCAGGTGGTGAACTCGCTGAAGAAGCAACAAAAGACCATCATCAGTATCATCGACAAACAGAAGAAGCGTGATGCTGAGCTGAATGCACAAATCGATCGCCTGATAGCAGAGGAGATAGCTCGTGCAAAGGCTCGTGCAGAGGCAGAAGCAAGAAGAAAGGCTGAAGCGGAGGCTGCTAGAAAACGGGCTGAGGAACTGGCAAGGAAAAAAGCTGAGGCGGAAGCTGCTGCCCGAGAGAATGCCCGAAGGATTGCGGAGGCAAAGGCGCGTGAGGAGAAAGCGAAGGCTGAGGCCAGAGCCGCAGCCAGAAAGAGTGCAGAAGAAAAAGCTGCTGCTGAGCGTGCAGCCCGTGAAGCTGAAAAAGCCCGTCTGGCAGCTGAACGGAAGGCAAAAGAGGAAGCCAGAGCACGTGAGAAGGAGGTGGCTGCTGCCAAGAAGTCGGCAGAGCAGGTCTATACTGTCTCTTCAGAAGATCAGCGTCTGAGTGGTAACTTTGAGAGTAATCGTGGGCGTCTGCCCATGCCTGTCAGTGGCAGTTACCAGATCGTACATCGGTTTGGAACGAATCACGTGACAGATGTGAAAGGGCATGTCACACTGGATAAGAAAGGTATCGATATCAAAGCGCAGCCAGGCTCTGCTGTTCGTTGCATCTTCGATGGTGAAGTGAGTGCGGTCTTTGGTTATGCAGGTACCACGGTGGTGATTATTCGTCATGGTAACTACTTGTCCGTCTATTGCGACTTGGCCTCTGTGAGTGTCAGTCGTGGACAGAAAGTAAGTACCCGGCAGACTATCGGACGATTAGGTTCCGAAGGTGTGATGCAGTTCCAACTGCGACGTGGAAATGAAAAACTGAACCCGGAGGGCTGGCTGTCTAGATAGCCAGCCCTTCTAGTAGATAGATATAGGTCTCAATGGCCTGATGTATTTCAGAGATCTTGATAAACTCGTCTGCCGAATGTGAGCGACTTGACTCGCCTGGACCTAACTTGAATGAGGGGAAGGGCATCAGTGCTTGGTCGCTCAGGGTAGGTGATCCGAAGGGCTGCATGCCACGTTCCAGACATCTGCGGATGATGGGATGATCCTGTGAGATGTTACTGGAATGAAGACGGAACGAACGGGGCCGAAGCTCACACTTCTTCATCTTCTTCTTCAAGAACTCATAGAGAAACTCATTCTGATAGAACTCATTGGTGCGTATATCAATAATAAAATGTAAAGAGTCGGGAATGACGTTGTGCTGGGTGCCACTCTCCACAACCGTTACCGTCATCTTGGTGGGGCCTAACAGTGGACTTTCCTTTCTGAACTTATAATCGCGAAGCCATACCAGATCGTCGAGTGCTTCATAGATAGCGTTCACACCTTCGTTTCTGGCTGCATGTCCTGACTTGCCATAGGCATAGCCGTCAATCACCATCAAGCCTTTCTCCGCAATAGCTGGTTGCATGCCTGTTGGTTCACCGACAATAGCTACATCCACTTTCGGTAGCAGTGGCAGCACTCGACTGAACCCATCAGCACCAGACACTTCCTCTTCTGCTGATGCTACCCAAAGGATATTATAGTTACGAGGGCGCTGGAGCATGATGCGATAGGCCTGAAGTAATGCTACCAGTCCACCGCCGCAATCATTGGAGCCGAGACCATAGAGCAAGTCGCCTTCCTGAGTAGGCGTAAATGGATCACGTGTCCAAGAGTCAACAGGCTTCACAGTGTCGATATGAGCATTCAGCATGATGGTGGGGCGGTTATTGTCCCAATCCTGACAACCCACCCATAGGTTGTTTCCTTCACGACCGAAAGGCAGGTTCCACCGATTCAGATACTCCGCCAGCTTGTCAGCGGCATTTTTCTCTTCACGGCTAACAGAAGGTATGGCTATCAGTTCCTTCAGTAGTTCTAAGGCGTCATTTGTGTAATTGCTAATCTCCATGACTTTGATGATTTGAGATGATATAAGATAGTCCCATTGAAAGGACCAATATGCCAAAGATAATAATTAAGGAGAGTGGGGTGGGCACTTCGATATCCCAGATAACTTCCAATAGCATCTTGATACCTACGAAACTGAGGATGATGCCAAGACCATATTTCAGATAAGCGAAGTACTTGGCCACAGCAGCCAGCGCGAAATAGAGTGCCCGCAAGCCGAGGATGGCAAACACGTTACTCGTTAGTACGATGAACGGGTCACGACTGACGGAGAAAACGGCAGGGATACTATCTACGGCAAAAGCTACGTCGGTAGTCTCTATCACGAGCAAGGCAATGAATAATGGGGTGGCAAGGCGCTTGCCGTTCTCTACGATAAAGAACTTGTCGCCGTGCATCTGATTGGTGACGGGGAAGAACTTCTTGAAGAGCTTTACGAAGATGTTTTTCGAAGGATCAACCTGTTCGTCATCCTGATGGCGGAACATTTTAAAGCCTGTATAAATGAGAAAGACACCAAATACACCGAGTATCCATTCAAACTGGTTGATAATAGCTGTACCAGCGAAAATAAAAATGCTGCGAAGCACCAAGGCACCGAAAATGCCCCAGAAAAGCACTTCGTGTTGATATTTCCGTTGAATACCAAAGAAGGAGAAGAGCATCAGGAAAACAAAAAGATTATCCATTGATAGTGATTTCTCTATGAGGTAACCTGCCAGGAACTCCATGGCTTTCTCGTCACCCTCATAAAGCCAGATACCACCGCAGAAAATCAGTGAGACACCAATCCAAACGGCTGTCATCTTCAGGGCCTCAGTAACACTCACTTCATGCTGCCCTTTCTTGCCAAATGACTTCAGGTCGATGACGAGCATGATCAGCACCAGCACATAAAACAAAATCCAAGCCCAAATGGGCATACTAATAACTTCCATATCGAGTGCAAAGATACAAATAAGTGTTCGTAAAACCAAATTTCTTTAAGAATGTTATGTTTTTTAGACAGAAAGTTGTATCTTTGCAACCAGTTAGTCAAGAATCGTATGAGAAACAGTGTTTCAGAAAAAGCCCCATTGGTCAAGATTGCCATCGGTCTGATGGCAGGAATGGTTGCGGCAAAGTATGTGGCTTCATTACCTCTTTTCCCGTTATTGGTTGGGTTAATATTAATAGCGTTTTGCCTGTGGCGGCATGCGTATCTGCAGTCAGCAGTCATTATCTTGTGTTTTATGGTATTAGGTGCACTCCTGATGCAACGAGCACAACAGGAACCGCCTCAAGTGTCAAGAATGGAACGGTCAAAAAACTATTTCCTATCTCAACGGGCACGATTGTTGGATCGCCTGTCAGAGAATGGGGTTGATGGTGATGTCTATGCGGTGGTGGCAGCGATGGCACTCGGCGATAAGTCTCAGTTGACAAAAGAGTTGAAGGAGACATACGCCGTGACTGGTGCCGCTCATGTATTGGCATTGAGTGGCCTGCACCTGAGTATCATCTATACGCTCCTGTCCTTACTTCTTGGTCGACGACGGTGGCAGGTTGTATCCCAAGTGCTGATCATTATCTGCATCTGGTTGTTCGTATTCTTAGTGGGCATGTCGGCTAGTGTGGTACGATCGGCAGTGATGCTGACTGTCTATGCGCTATTGTCTCTTGGTGATCGCAACCGGATGTCTGTCAACACACTTGCTTTCACAGCCATCGTCATGCTGATAGTCCATCCTTTGTCTCTTTTCGATATCGGTTTTCAGTTGTCTTTCCTGGCAGTCTTGGCTATCTTAATATGGTATCCCGTCTTCGAGGGTTTTATCCCGCAGTCGTTTCTGATGTCCCATCCTCTGGTTCGGTGGCTCTGGTCTTTATTGGCAGTCTCTTGTGCAGCTCAATTGGGAACGGCACCGCTGATAACTTATTATTTCGGTCGTTTCTCTTTTTTATTCTTGATGACTAATTTGGTAGTGATTCCTTTTGCTCCCCTGATCCTTTATCTCACGCTTGCCGTGCTGTTTGTCCCCTCACTCGCGTACCTATTAGTATATATTGTCAGTGCTCTCAATGCCATTTTGGCTTTTGTAGCTTCCATACCTTGGGTGAGCATCGAAGCGTTACATCCTTCCATGCTGCAGATCATCATGGTCTATGTTATCATAGCCGCTGCTTATCTGCTGATAGATAGGTTGTCAGGGACGTTTGAGGTATTCAGAAGAAAAAAGTAACTAATAAGGGAATACTGATCATGGAGAGGAGTGTGGTGATGAAAGTGACCTCAGTCATCATAGTGGTGTCTTTCTCATATTTCAGGCAAAGGATAGTACCATAGGTGGCTACAGGCATGGCGATGACGAGTGTGTTGATATTGACCACCATAGGGGAGAAGCCTGCAATGTTCATCAGGAAATGAATGCCTATAGGCAAGATTGCCAGACGGAAGAGTGTTGTGACATAGACGGTGGTATTGCCTAATAACGAACGCAGCGGAAGGTTCGACATCGATGAACCGATAATCAGCAGGGCTGCAGGCACGGTAATGTTGCCCAACATAGTCAGGGGCTGGCTGACGGCCTCAGGGATGTTGTCGATTTCAAGTGCCACGATGGCCATCGTCAGATAGGCTGCAAGCATTGGCGTGGAGTAGAGCACCTTCTTCTGAAAACGCTTACCTTCTACATCACTTTTCCCCGTGATGAGAACCGTACCAATCGTAAAGACAGCAAAAGTGTTCACTACATTGAGGACTGCCGCATAGAATACGGCCTCATGACCGAAGATAGAGGCAACAACAGGATACCCCATGAACCCGACATTGCCAAACATGAGCGCAAAGCCGATGGGTCCCTCATTTGTCTTCTTTTTGGTCAGATAACGGGGTAACAGAATAGCGGCTCCTGTGAGGAGGGCATAGGTTATGACACTGATAAGCAACAGGGGCAGGATAAAACGGCGATCAGGTAATGTGCCTGTCATTGCTGATGACAGGATCAGTGCCGGACAGGTGATATTAATTACCAGTCGCGACAACTGTCTGTCGAATTCGCCACCAAGATAACCCAGTTTGCCCGCTATATAGCCGACAACCACCAGGGCAAAGAGTGTCATCATCACTTCTACCATAGCGCTCTACACGGTCCCTGAGTCAGTCGAGGGGCTACCTATAGCCTAACCACCACAGGATATCATTCAAATTCGCCACGACCATCAGCAGGATCAGAATACCGAAACCGACATACTCGGCACGGA
>JAEEGK010029579.1_pt1 | contig 10911 bp, 7 predicted proteins | sample 8958771 | NCBI WGS metagenome assembly JAEEGK01 (sample SAMN16246547, study PRJNA631951) | gut metagenome | biome: gut microbiome; feature: rumen; material: SC-attached | host: Bos | place: Iran: Karaj | collected 2018-10 | reverse complement strand
TCCGGGGTTCGAGTCCCCGATGGCTCACTAAGGAAGATTCGTATCTACGAATAGTCAGATACGGATTTTTTTTATCCGAAATATCAAATGGAAAGAGTTATGGAGAATATTAAAGAAAACAAAATGGGCGTCATGCCCATGAATAAACTTCTTATTAATATGTCGCTTCCGATGATGGCATCCATGCTTGTACAGGCAATGTACAATATCGTGGATTCTATTTTTGTATCCCAGATCCATCAGGACGCTCTTACCGCATTAAACTTATGTTTCCCGATCCAGATGCTTGTCATGGCTTTCGGAAACGGAATGGCAACCGGTGTAAATGCACTCGTTTCAAGAGCGCTCGGTGAAAAGAATCAGGAGAGAGCAAACAAAACGGCAATGAACGGTGTTTTTCTTGCACTTGTTTCGGCGTTTGTTTTCCTTTTATTCGGTTTTTTCCTTGTAAAGCCTTATTTTGCGATCCAGAATACCGATACCCAGCAGATCAAGGATTTCGGTATCCAGTATCTTACTATCAACTGTATCTTCTCGATAGCTCTTTATTCGCAGATCATATTTGAGCGACTTCTTCAGTCCACGGGTAAAACATTCTATTCGATGATAACTCAGGGCGTCGGGGCCATTACGAATATCATCCTCGATCCCATCCTTATCTTCGGACTCTTCGGAATGCCCAGGCTCGGTGTAAGAGGAGCGGCTATCGCAACGGTAATAGGACAGTGTCTTGCGGCAGTCCTCGGAATACTCTTTAATATATGGAAAAACAAAGAGATATCTCTTGATCTTAAATACTTTAAACCCGAGTTAAAACTTATAGGAAATATTTATTCCATCGGTGCACCGTCGATCATCATGATGGCTATCGGTTCGGTCATGAATGCCGGAATGAACCACATTCTTCTCGGCTTCTCCGATACGGCGGATACGGTATTCGGTGCATATTACAAACTCCAGAGCTTCTTCTTTATGCCTGTATTCGGCCTTAACGGAAGTATAGTTCCCATCATCGGATACAATTTCGGCGCAGGAAAGAGAAAGAGATTATTAAGTGCAATAAAACTCGGTATCATTTATTCGGAAGTACTGATGATGGCAGGTCTTCTTGTATTCGAATTCCTTCCCAGGCAGATCCTTTTTATATTCAAACCCTCGGAAGAGATGTTAACTCTCGGTGCCACTGCATTTCGTATCATAGGGATACATTTCCCCATCGCAGCGGTATGTATCATATTAGGAACGGTTTTCCAGGCACTGAACCACGGAATGTACTCCATGTGGGTATCGATCGCAAGACAGATGCTCGCACTTCTTCCCGCAGCATTCCTTTTATCACTTACGGGCAATGTAAATATGGTATGGTTCGCATTCCCCATTGCCGAGATAGTATCGCTTACACTGACCACGATATTCTATACGAAAGTATATAAGAAGACGATAGTCAATATACCGGATAACGAATAGTGTCCGATTGACAAATATACAGGTGTTTAATACAATTCAAATTGTTTGAGACCGGCGGATATGGCGGAATTGGCAGACGCGCCAGATTTAGGTTCTGGTGGGAGACCGTGCAGGTTCAAGTCCTGTTATCCGCATGGATTTAAGGTATTTCGTAAGTTACGGAATACCTTTTTTATTACCTTTTTAAAGAAATTTGTGAAAAAAGTGTGAATTGTTAGCACTCGATATTGACGAGTGCTAACAGAGGTGATATAACATAATCATCAAAAGAAAACAAAACCCTTCCAAAGAGAAGGGCACGTATATAAAAGGAGGAATGACTTATGTATATGCCAGCACTTTTTAATGATTCATTATTTGACGATCTTTTTACAGATTTTAATCAGGCTCCGGCCAGAAGACCCAAGAACCGCATGAACGTCCCCGGCGTTATGAAGACAGATATAAAAGAGAACGAGAAAGACTATGAACTTTCGATAGAACTTCCCGGATACAAGAAAGAGGACGTTAACGCCGAACTGAAAGACGGTTACCTTATCATTACAGCGAATAACGAACAGAATGACGAGGAAAAGAACGAAAACGGATATATCAGAAAGGAAAGATATTTCGGTTCCTGCTCCAGAACATTCTATGTCGGCAAAGATCTGAAGGAAGAAGACATCAAAGCCAAATTTGAAAACGGTATCCTCACTTTGGATGTACCCAAGGATGTGGAGAAACTTCCCGAAGAGAAAAAATACATTTCGATAGAAGGTTAAAGTTCTATAAATTCCAAATTTTGATTATCTCCTCGACGGATCCGCACCTTTTAACAAGGTGCGGATTTTGTCATTCTTACATTATTTTGTAATTGTATTATCGAAAAATCTATGATAAAGTTAATTTTGTATGTAAACATATATATTACAAAAGAAAGTAGGAATGAGAATGAGAGCAGTTAGATTTTTTCTTGCAATGGTTGTTTGCGGTGTTCTTTTAGTCTTCTTCGGAGGAAAAGGCCTTATTACCGCAGTTTTACCCGCACAGTACATTTATGCGGATGATTGTGATTGGACCAAACTTAAAAGCGGTCAGAGAGTAGTAGTTGATTTTGACTTTGTTTTGGAACCTTTTGAGGAGACCACAGAGGACGGAAAAAGCGTAAGCAGTATTTATACTGTTCCCGATCTCAGACAGGCTGACGACGGAATGATCTACATGACACATTTTATGGGTGTTGTTGTTAATGCAAAGGATTATTCACAGTACGACAGACTTGTAGATGACTCCTGGGCTTGGTGGGATATGGAATATGATCAGCTCGGAGAAAGAGGAACGATTTCTTTCGAAGGTTCTTTCAGAAAGATGAAAAAGAACGAACAGGAATTCCTTCACGATTACCTTAAGGATGCAGGTTACAGTGACAGCGAGATAGATGAAATGATCATCCCTCTCGTTATGGTCAGGAGCCAGTCATTCTTAACAAACGTACTTATGTTTGTAGGCGGTATCGTACTTACACTTATCGGTGTTGTTCCCGCATTGATCTCGTTTATCAAAAAAAGAGGATAATAAATTAAAGAAATATTTATAAAGGAGTATTGTCATGAATCTTTCACCACTTCAAAAAGCAAGATATGAGTATTCACCCAAACTTCCGGGAATGCTCAGAAACGGTATCGCAGAGATCTGCGTTAAGGAAGGTGCTGCAACAGCTTCAGTAGCTGATCAGGACAAGATCAAGGCTCTTTTCCCCAACACATACGGAAAGCCTGAAGTAACATTTGAAAAGGGAAGCAATACATCTGCTGCAAAGAAGCAGGTTGTAGGTGTTATCCTTTCCGGCGGACAGGCACCCGGAGGACACAATGTAATCAGCGGTCTTTACGATGCTTTGAAAGCTACAAACAAAGACAACGTTCTTTTAGGATTTAAGGGCGGTCCCGACGGACTTCTTAAAGACGATTATGTAACATTTGATGATGCTTTCATCGATGCATACAGAAATACAGGCGGTTTCGATATCATCGGTTCCGGCCGTACAAAACTTGAAACAAAAGAGCAGTTCGCTATCGTTGCTGAAAATGCAAAGAAGAACGGCCTTACAGCTATCGTTATCATCGGTGGTGACGATTCCAATACAAACGCAGCTACTCTTGCCGAGTACATGGCTGCAAACAACACAGGCGTTCAGGTTATCGGATGTCCCAAGACTATCGACGGTGACTTAAAGAACGAAGATATCGAAGCATCATTCGGTTTCGATACAGCAACAAAGACATATTCCGAACTTATCGGTAACATCGAAAGAGATGCCAACTCTGCTAAGAAGTACTGGCACTTCATCAAGGTTATGGGTCGTTCAGCTTCTCACGTTGCACTTGAATGTGCTCTTGAGACACAGCCCAACATCTGCCTTATCGGTGAGGAAGTTGCTGCAAAGAAGATGTCTCTTGCGCAGATCACAAACTACATCGCAGATGCAGTTGAAAAGAGAGGAAACAACGGCAACAACTTCGGTGTTGCTATCATTCCCGAAGGTATCGTAGAATTCGTTCCCGAGTTCTCCGCACTTATCAAAGAGATCAACGAACTTCTTGCAGGCAGCAAGACAGAAGAGTTCAACGCTCTTCCCGATTGGAACGCAAAATACGATTTCATCAAGAAGGGTCTTTCAGCTGACGCATTCAAGGTATTTGATATCCTTCCTCAGTTCGTTCAGCAGCAGCTCTTCCTTGAAAGAGATCCTCACGGAAACGTACAGGTTTCACTTATCGAATCCGAAAAACTCTTCTCCGAAATGGTTAAGGCTGAACTTGCAAAGAGAAAAGCAGCAGGAACATACAAGGGTAAATTCGGTGCACAGCATCACTTCTTCGGATACGAAGGAAGATGTGCATTCCCTTCAAACTTCGATGCTGACTACTGCTACTCACTCGGATACAACGCATTCATGCTTATCCAGTACGGCTACACAGGATACCTTTCAAAGGTTTCCAATATCGCTAAGCCTGCTGAAGAATGGGTTGCAGGCGGTATGCCTATCACAAAGATGATGAACATGGAAAGACGTAACGGTGAAGACAAGCCCGTTATCAGAAAGGCACTTGTTGAACTTGACGGTGCACCTTTCAAATTCTTTGAAGCTCATCGTGATGAGTGGGCTGTTGAAACATGCTTCACATTCCCCGGTGCTATTCAGTACTACGGACCCGCTGAAGTTTGCGACCTTACAACAAGAACACTTGCTCTTGAAAAAGGATGCTGATCAATCAATAAAAAATATGCCCTGCACATTATGTGCAGGGCCTTTTTTATGCGTATCTGTTTACCATACTCTTTCGGGATATTCATAGGAACCTGTGATCGATCCGTAAGAGATAACATTCCCGGGATCGTCTTTATTTAAGAGTTCAAAGAGGTTTTCGTCACTGCTGTTTTGCCTGTCGATTATAAGTCCTGTATCCACCGCATTCTTTAAAGCGAATACATATACGGTGTAATTGTGAGGGCTCGGAGGATAAGGACCTTTATATTCGTCTTCGTTAAGAGCACCGGCATCAAGATGATTTGAACCGGTTAAGGCATATCCGTGAAGATGGAAATTACCGTCATCAAGATCGATCATCATTACGGCATAAGCTGTGGCACCGTCCACGGCATCCCAGGATAATTCGGGACTTATATTTCCGTTTTTGGAACCGGTCTCTTTTTTCCATTCTCCGTAGAAAAGGCTTTCGCTTGTGATATCGATCGTATCAAGCGTTCCGAGAAGAGACACGTTTACTCCGCTTTCCGTATCCTCGCCTGAGGTTATTGACTTAAACACCTTTTCATATACGAAAGAGGAATTTTCTCCGGGTGTAAAGTACGCTTCTCCGTTATCTGATTCAAGCTTGAAAGAGAGCTTTCCTTCATCGTTTACCGTTCCTTCGATGCAGTTAAAGTCAACGGTTTTGTTTTCATCGCCTGTACAATAATAAACCGTTCCTCCGAACATGGTTCCGATCTTTGTTTCAAATACAGATGCATCGTCATTTGACTTTACGGTTATGATATTGAGATTCTTTTTAAAATGCACGTATACCGTGCCGTCTTTGTCGAAAGAAGATCCGTCTTTGAAGAGTTTTGCGAGATCTTCGTATCCGTTTGATTCTACCAGCCAGTTGCTTCCGTTAAGTTCGTTTCTCTTGATGACCCATTCGTCCCATATGTTTTCACTTAATATCCACTCATCGTTTTCTTTTACGAATGTTGCATAACAGATGATGTACTGCTGGCCTTTACCGGATAAGTTTTTCGGTACTATTTTGTATTTTACGGTATCGGTATCTGATTCAACGCTGTGGGATAAAAGAACCATTCTTTCGTAGGAATCTTTTCTCAGATCCTTAACGATCGTTTCTATGGGAGCACCGCCGAGGGATTCATCATATTCTTCGTTCACTTTGCAAAGATCCTCGAAAATATATGAATTGTCGGGTTCGATGATCGATATTTCTTCGGTCTCGGCAGTAACTTCGGTATTTTCCGTCACTTCGTTTACAACCGTTTCTGTAACTTTTTCGGTAACGGTATTTTCTGTATCGGCACTGCAGCCGGCAAAAAGAAAGATTCCCGAGATAAGCAGTGCATTAAATAATGCCCGTCGCATAATAAAACCTCCTTTGCATATTTCAGTTTATGACCTGATTATACGAAAGGAGGTTATTTTTTCTAAAGAAATATCTGCACGACTTTTAGTATTATCTGCACGTAATATTGTTTTTTCTGTATACGGAAGGGGTAGTTCCGACGATCTTTTTGAAGATCTTTGTAAAATAATTCGAATCCGGATATCCGACGCGGTTTGATACTTCGCCGATCGGGATCTCCGTATTGCTTAATATCATCTTTGCCATATCGATACGAAGATCTGTAAGATGATTAAGGCATGTTTTTCCGGTCTTTGTTTCAAAGATGCTGTTTAATTTATTCCTGTTTATACTGAATTCTTTTGTTAAGGATTCAAGTGATATATCGTCGCCCAAATGCTCGTTAAGATATTCGCATACCTGCGAAAAAATTTCGTCATCGGGAGATGCCGTTTGGTTCTTTTCATCTGCTTTCCCAAATAAAAACTGAATGAAGAAAAGAAGTTCGAGAAGATAAGATCTGCTCCTGCAGGGCCAGAAACCGTCGTACTGCATTGTGAGTTCCTTTTCGATCGAATCGATAAGCGTTCTTATCTTATTAAGCTCTATCAAAGAAAGAGGGAAGATCTTTTTTTCAAGTTGCTCTGTTTTAAAAAAGTCTTTAACAAGATGATAATCCTGATAGATCGTGGTGCCGAATGCTTCATCGTATTTATTGTCGTAAAGATCTTCGAGAGAAAACTCTTCCCTTACAAGTGACGGCATAAAATAAAGGATTGTAGTAGTGCCTTTTTTGATCGTTTTAAAGTCAGAGATATCTCTGTCGGAAAGAATGATGAGAGAGGGTTCTTTTATCCTGAAAGTATCCTCCCCCTTGGCAAGTTCGATTTCTCCTTTTTCGTGAAGGATGACTTTAAAGACGGTTTTGTCTTTTATGTATTCTGAAAGTTTGTCGCATTTTTCGACGACCATATCAACGATTCTTCCCCAATCGGGATTATAGGATTTTGTGTAAAGATTCATATTTTTACCTGTCAGTTGTTTCCGAGATTGACTACTACAAAGTTTTCTGTTTCTTTTATATATCCTTCTTCGGGATAGGAGGGCATTGCCAAAGTTTCTTCTTTGGCTTCATCCATATAATCACTCAAGTTTGGTTTCTTGTATGTGAAGCCCTCGTTGTCCATGGCACCTAAGATCCTGTTTGTCGAGAAGAAATATTCGGGTTCGGTATCGGCATCGAGAGAGAAGACGGAGATCAGTATATAGTCTTTGTTTTCTTCGTCGTAATCATAACACAGAGGATCAGGTTCCGGGGTGAGGGTGCCGATGAAGATGACCGGAACCGAAGAGGAAGTATTTTCGTTACAGTTAAACCCGTTCAGATCCCCTCCGATCTTACAGATATTTTCTTTGTCGAAGCTGTTTATCTTCATTCTTGTATAAACAAGACGGAATGTCGGAATGATATTTATTAAAAGGATAAATAGCGAAATGAACACAGCGATAAGAATAAGGGATTTACTGCCTTTCTTTTCGTCTTTTCTTTCCGGAAGATATCTTTCGAATATGCCGTAAGCAGTAAGCAAAAGAAATGCGATCGAAAACGGAAGTGCGAGCTGTGTTCTCGAATCGGGTTCAAAGCCCTGAATGATCGCGATGGCAAAGGGGATCACGATAAGGCCGATGATCCCGGGTAAAACCCATAACGCTTTGGCTTTTGTCTTTATAAAAAGATAAACGAAAGCCGCAAATGCCAGAACGATCGATATAAGAAAAGCGAAAGTATACATATGTCTCTCGCTTAAAAGAACAATCCTGAAATAATGTTTTACAAAGTGATAACAGGTTGAAAATGGATAACTTTTCCACATGATCTTATCCGAGAAGTAACTTCCTTTTTCGCAGAAGAGGATGCAGATAAGTTTATTAAGGATAAAAGAAAGGGCAAACTGGATGATGACCGATACGGCGCATCTTAAGAGTTTGTCTTTTTCTTCTTTTATTGCATAGAAGGTAAATATACCCGCATAAAAAACAAGGATGATGTTTAACATGCTCTGATATATGCCGAACGAAAGGATATTTGCGAGAACGGATACGATAAACATCCGGATCTTCTTTTCGTTTATGAATCTTACGAGGAATATTCCGGATATATTTAAGAGGAAGATCCCGAAGAGCACTTCGAAAGACTGGAATTTAAAATAATACTGTTCCGAAAAAGTCGGGAAGATCAAAGCGATACATGAAAAGATAAAAAGGACGGTCGTATCGGCTTTTTCATATATAAGACAGAGAAGATAAGAAAGAGATATCACTGTTAAAAATGAGGTTAATATGAAAAGAATGCCTTCAAGCACCGTATTGTACGGCGTGAAGCAAAGTTTTTTTATAAGAAGCAGAGTGTATCTGCCGAGCTCGCTCCAGTTATAGATATGGCCCTTTACACCCTGAACGTATTCAAGGTCGGCGCAGTAAGACTTTGTGAAGACGATCGGAATATAAACGGCGATCATCACCAGAGGGAAAAACAAAGCTTTTATTTTGTTTTTGTTTAAAAATCCAATGAAATCCATTTGTGCTCCGAAAGATAAAAAACAGGGTAAGGTTTACATAAAACAACCCGCATTTTGTATATATAGCGGTGTTCGCCTTCACACATAACAATATTAGAAGAAATGCATAAGATTATCAATATATTTTTGTGTTGTTCGTATGTATAAACTTGGGCATTTCGGGTGAAATGTTTGTTTACAAATAAAGGGAAAAGTTCTATAATTTTTTATGTGCGACCTTGAAGGAGCAGTTTGTTTTTTTGCGGAAAAAATGCTCTTTCAATTTCAATATTCCTAACATGAAATAATTTTAAGGAGGCAAATATAATGGCTAGAACAAAAATGTCTATGGACGGAAATACCGCTGCCGCTCATGTAGCTTATGCTTTCACTGAAGTTGCAGGTATTTACCCCATCACACCTTCCTCACCCATGGCTGACTATGTTGATCAGTGGTCCGCTGAAGGAAGAAAGAACATTTTCGGCAATACTGTTACAGTATCCGAAATGCAGTCAGAAGCCGGCGCCGCAGGAACTGTTCACGGTTCACTCGCAGCAGGTGCCATCACAACAACATTTACCGCATCACAGGGTCTCTTACTTATGATTCCCAACATGTACAAAATAGCTGCTGAGCAGTTACCTTGTGTATTCGATGTATCCGCTCGTTGTGTTGCAACACAGTCACTTAACATTTTCGGTGATCATTCCGACGTTTACGCTTGTCGTCAGACAGGTTTCGCAATGCTCGCTGAATCAGATCCTCAGGAAGTTATGGATCTTGCTCCCGTAGCACATCTTGCTGCTATCGAAGGAAAAGTTCCTTTCCTTAACTTCTTCGACGGTTTCCGTACATCTCATGAAATTCAGAAGATTGAAACATGGGATTACGAAGATCTCAAAGAAATGTGCAACATGGAAGCAGTTGAAGCATTCCGTGCACATGCTCTTAACCCCGAGCATCCTGCTATGAGAGGTTCTCATGAAAACGATGACGTATTCTTCCAGCACAGAGAGGCTTGTAACTCAGTTTACGAAGCACTTCCCGCTGTAGTTGAGAAGTATATGAAGAAAATCAACGACAAGCTCGGAACAGATTATGATTTATTCAACTACTACGGTGCAGCTGATGCAGACAGAGTAATCATTGCTATGGGTTCTGTATGTGATGTTACCGAAGAAGTTATCGATTACTTAACAGCAAAGGGAGAGAAAGTCGGACTTATCAAGGTTCGTTTGTATCGTCCCTGGGTATCAAGTGCACTTCTTAAGGTTCTTCCCAAGTCAGTTAAGAAGATAGCTGTTCTTGACAGAACAAAAGAGCCCGGTTCACTTGGCGAGCCTTTATACCTTGATGTTGCTACAACACTTCGTGAAGCAGGTCTTAACGATATCGTTCTTACAGGCGGTCGTTACGGTCTCGGTTCAAAGGATACATGTCCTTCATCTATTTTCGCCGTTTACACAGAACTTGCAAAGGATGCTCCCAAGGCAAGATTTACAATCGGTATCGTAGATGATGTTACAAACTTAAGCTTACCTGAAGTTAAGCCTGCACCCATTACTTCTGCAGAAGGTACTGTAGAATGTAAGTTCTGGGGCTTGGGCGGTGACGGTACAGTAGGTGCTAACAAGAACTCTACAAAGATCATCGGTGACCACACAGACAAGTACATCCAGGCATACTTCCAGTATGACTCAAAGAAGACAGGCGGTATCACAATTTCTCACTTGAGATTCGGTGACAAGCCTATCAAGAGCCCTTACTACATCAACCAGGCTGACTTCGTTGCATGTCACAACCCTTCATATGTTGTTAAGGGATACAAGATGGTTCAGGATGTTAAGCCCGGCGGTATCTTCATGATCAACTGCCAGTGGACAGACGAAGAACTCAACGAGCATATGCCTGCTGAAGCTAAGCAGTACATTGCCAAGAACAACATTAAGCTTTACACTATCAACGCTATCGACAAGGCTATCGAAATCGGTATGGGTAAGAGAACAAACACGATCTTACAGTCCGCTTTCTTCAAACTCGCTAACGTAATGCCTATCGATCAGGCTATCGATTTCATGAAAGCAGCAGCTAAGAAGTCATACTCCAAGAAGGGTGACGCAGTTGTTGAAATGAACTACAAGGCAATCGATGCCGGCGTAGATGCAATTCATGAAGTAGCAGTTCCCGCTGACTGGGCTAACGCTGTAGATAACAAGAAGGCTGTTGAAAGAACAGGTCGTCCCGCTACAGTTAAGATGGTTAACGAACT
>JAEEGK010029578.1_pt1 | contig 10912 bp, 8 predicted proteins | sample 8958771 | NCBI WGS metagenome assembly JAEEGK01 (sample SAMN16246547, study PRJNA631951) | gut metagenome | biome: gut microbiome; feature: rumen; material: SC-attached | host: Bos | place: Iran: Karaj | collected 2018-10 | reverse complement strand
GGTATACGTTCCTGAAAGAGAACGCAGTCTTATTGACAAGCGCCGTGCTCAGGCTTCCGAACTCGGGTTGAATCCGGATCTTGCTGAAGACGTTTTAAGACGCGTGATGAGAGAATCCTACGGTGCCGAAAACGATGTGGGGTTCAAGTGTCTTAATGAATCCGTTAAAAAAATTGTCATTATCGGCGGTCGCGGAGGTATAGGCAGTATTTTTACCCGTCTGTTCCGCAGTTCAGGTTATACCGTTGAAGTAATGGGACACAGAGACTGGGACAGGGCAGGTGAAATTTTTGCCGGAGCAGGCTTGGTAGTTGTGTGTGTGCCTATTGATCGTACTGAAGAGGTTATCGGTAAACTTCAGGGACTTCTGAGTCCTGAATGTGTTCTGGCTGATTTTACTTCAATCAAGACAAATCCGGTGAAATCAATGATGGCCGTGCACCAGGGGCCTGTCATGGGACTTCATCCTATGTTCGGTCCTGATATTTCCAATATGGCCAAGCAGGTGATTATTTCAGTGGAAGGCCGTTATCCTGAAAAGTGCGGATGGGTACTTGATCAGATGACTCTGTGGGGAGCCCGCATCAAGAAGTTCTCTGCAGCGGAACATGATGATGCCATGAGTTATATTCAGGCTTTAAGACATTTCACCACATTCAGCTATGGTGTGTTCCTTGCCAAGGAAAATCCGGATCTTGACGTTCTTATGGAACTCAGTTCTCCTATTTACAGAATGGAACTTATGATGGTGGGCAGACTGTTTGCCCAGGATCCTGTGCTTTATGCCGACATCATTCTGTCAAACAAGAGAAATCTGGATATCATAGAAAGATACAGCAGTGAGATTTCACGAGCCATTGAACTTCTTAAGAAGGGGGATCGTGAAGCTTTTATTGAAGAGTTCAGAATGACCAAGGATTTCTTCGGTCCACTGGCAGATTACTTCATGTCGGAAAGCAAGAGTCTTATTGCAAAAATGCATGACGCTAAAGTTTAATCCATGCATTAGCACATGAAAAGTACGTAACCGCATTGGAAACTGATTCAATGCGGTTTTATTTTTTGTAAAGGATTTTTACCGGGAATTCGGATTTAATGATTACGGGGAAAGACCTGTAGAATTATCGTCGGATGTGAAATTTTATAAAAGTCCCATAATATCTGATTATTATCGTTATTAAGCTACAAATATTATATATAAGTTTGTAATTGTGTTAACAATATGGTTATGATTTGTTTATGAAATATTTTTAAAAGAAGCAGTTTTATGCTAATATCTGATAGCTGTTGGGGGGGGATCCGGCTGTACGGAATACCGGAGCGCTGAAGTGGTCAGGACGACTTGAAATCTTCAGACGCAAAACTGATACAGAAATCTGTATCCCTGAAAAATAACAATAAAAACAAGGGTAAATCAATGAAAGTTGTTTCTAAAATTGCAATCGTTGCAGCTGCGGCCGTAGGTACTGCCGCTGTAGGTTCCTATGTGGGAGCCAGAATTATCGGTCACAGTGTCTTTGAAAAGAAGATTGAACAGCTGACCGCAAAAAATTCAAATGTTACTCACGAGAATCTTGAGAAAACCTTCAGTACCCGTAAAGATAAGATTACGGTAAAGAAGAATAATCCAGACGTACCTATTCCAGAATATGAGATTGTCATGGAGACCAGGTTTGATTTATTAGGTTTCCATTCAGATTTTACCGTAAATTATGAACCCGGTTCTTTCAATGTGCTTGATACCGCGTTTAAGATTACCAAAACTCCGGAGAACAAGGGAACCGTTGATTTTGCCTATTCCTCCGAGACCGGCATCGTGACCTTTGAAAATTCACCGTTCCAGCTGACAAGTGATGACAATGAGCTTGTCTGCGATATCGGTAAGGTAAATTCTTCAATGCAGTTCTCCAATGCCCAGATTTCACGCGAAAAGGCCAAGCTTATGGATTATCTGCTTGATAAAGAAGAGCCTATCGTACAGAAATCAAATGTTGATTCCGTTAACTGTACCAGCGGCGGCAAGCAGTTCTTCAGGATTGGCGGATTTGAATTTGAAAATTCGCAGACTGTATTCTCAATTCCTACCGAGCTGAATTTCAGATTTAATAAGGTGGATGTTAATCTGGATGATTACATTGTTATAAATGCAGACAATGCGGAAATCGGTTTTTCACTGAAGAATTCCGGCAAGGGAGAGGATGACAATTCTTTTGCTTTAGGCTATAAAGTTAATAATATGGACTTTGAAATGGCCGAGCCTGCCTCAGGAAATTTAAGTGAGGAAACTGAAACAGACGGATCAGGCGAAAAAGCAGATTCCGCTGCTGCCGATGATACTGCTTTAAAGGATGAAGCCGGTCAGAAGAAACCTGTTCGTGACAAGATACAGGTTAAGAGTACTGATGTTGTTTTGACTTTTTCTGATTTGAAGAAGCAGAATCTGGATAAGCTTTTCGGTGAAGGCGGAAATCAGCTGGATTCAGCCCTGAAGGATCAGTTCATCAATGCAAATATTAAGTACAATATCTTAACAGAGATGGGCGATTCCGTTCTTAATGCGGATCTGAAGACTTCTAATCTTGATATGGTAATGTATAAGCACGATATCGTAATCAATTATTCAGTAAGCCAGAAATTACTCAAGAGTGTTAAGAATGATGAGCTGTCTCCTTATTTTGATAAGTGGGTTGAAGACGGTTATATGACGTTAAAGGACGGTATATATTCAACCACTCTTACCTCAAAAGACAGTTTTGATGTATTTGCCAACGGCAAGAAGGTTGAATTTTATTAACCATACCTGAAATCAGATTTATTTGTCTGATTTCTGATTAGGCTCAGAATGCCATGATGCTGATGTATCATGGCATTTTTTATGGAGAACGGTTAAGTACATCAGGACATAATAAGAAATCGATGTACGTGTGAAATCACAGCCTGTCCGTAAAAGGATACAGCTGCAGATTCCAGCGGAAGATATCAAACTTACAGGATTTAAATGTTCTAGAGGTGAAGAAATTCGATTAAGGAGGTCACACTGATGTTTTCGAAAAAACTGTTTCTGACTGCTTCCATAACGATTGACAGAATCATGCCTGCTGTGTTGCATATTATTGACGCGATACCGAGTGTGCCGGCCCTGTCTCTGGCGAAGCCGATAACTGACATGAACAGTGCGGCACCGGCCAGAATAACGGCATAACAGGTAAAAATGCCGGATATCATTGAAGCGATTCCCTCGGATAAACCGAATACAGTCCATACACTTGTTTCTTTCGGTTCAGGCAGGGGAGTTTCTGTCAGGAAAGTGATTGAGTAATAAAAAAATAACTCCATAAGGTATGGAGTTATTTAATGAAAAGATTATCCGGAATGAATGTTATCAGTCCTTAACAAAGCATTCCTTGCTCATGCCGCACTGAGGACATACCCAGTCGTCAGGAAGTTCTTCGAAAGGAGTGTCTCCGTCATAGTGGTATCCGCATACACCGCAGGTATAGCTGTCTCCGGAAGCGGACATGCTTTGTCCTGAGAGACCTGAGGCGAAGGCTTTCTGTGTGGCTTCGACCAAATCCGTCTGGTAGTACCTGTAGGTCATAGGTTCTTCATTTCCGGTACCTTCGCAGGTATCCACCACCTCACAGCTCCATAGAATGTGGGTTGAAAGTTCAAGTTCGTGGAACACTTTTACCTTAAAGGAGCCGAGAGAGTGTTTTACCACCGGAATACCGTCAATCAGGTCATGTTCAACATTTTCCCATTTGTCTGCCGCAGCGGCACTCTGGTAACCGAAATTGGCAATGAGAGCAGGAGCTGCATGCTTTGGCAGAATGGATACGGTAAATTCTCTGGCATTGCGGATGCATCTGGTGGTGTATGATTTCTTGTTGGTACAGACTTCAACGCCGAGAGGAGTTACGGTAACCTGCATTAGTGCATCGACTATGCAGCCGCATTTCCTTCCGTTTTCGTCAATTACCCCGATAACGTATACCCCGTGGCTGATGTTTTTAAGAATATTGGCGTTCATTGATTTCCTCGTGTGTATGTTTAGTTATGTTTAATCCTAAAATAACAGCATGATTTATTGGGATTTACGTTGTAATAGAATACCACCAGTCCCATTTCAACCAGCATTATAAAAATAAGAGTGAGATATGATTCGTAAATGTCATCGAACTCAAAGGCAACACTTGCCAGAACAGGGAGCAGCAGAAGCATGACAACGGAAAATATGGTTCTCTGAAGAATGCGTCTTGCTATGTTTGGTGAAAATTTTCTGATTTTTTCTTTTGGAATGCAGATACGTTCTTTTTCCACTATCTTGGTCTTTTCCGGATGAGATGCATCAGGTGTTTCCGGCATCTCTGCCTTAATACCTGCAGAAACAGTCTTAGGATTCCTGGTTGATCTGGCCTGATTTTCCTGTTCTATATATTTGTTGAGATCCACCTTCGTTCCGATGGCAGGTATGCCTCTGATGATGAAGATAATACTGTTGTTGAATTTCGGTATGTGTGTACTAACCCTGATATCAGTCAGGGCTGTACAGCCTGCTTTTACGGCGGTATCAATCATCATGTCAAGAGCGTGTTCCTTGTTGGTGCTTTCTCCCACCAGTACGTAACTTTTTGAAAGTTCCGTGATTTTTAATTTCTGAATATCAGAAGATTTGCTGAGATAAAATCCGTTACGCTCTGTTGGAATCTGATTTCTGACAATACTGTCAACGTGTGCGTATTTTTTGAATAATCCCCGTTCACTGTTTGTATCGTCGTCACAGGGAGTGAAATCAACATCGTCGGATACCGAAAGCTTAAGACGCGGGTCGTAATCTTCCACTGTGAAGTAATATCGCTTGTCATCGTAACTGATGATCATTCCTTCCTTTTTTTTATCATTTGGAATTTTTACTATTATGCCAAGCATATAACGACCGCCTATTCAAAGTACCTTTGAGTATTTCCGGATGAATCTGTAAAACGGAAACCTCACTTTATCTATAATAAGAGATAATGAGACAAAACATAAAATAAAAGCAGAATTATTGTGTTTTGTTGTGATCTGTATGAGTAATAACCGAATTTTATTACCTGTTAATGTTGTATAAAAACATACAGTTTTATTTTTACGCAATATTGAAAGCTGATTATGCTTTAAAAAAAGCAGATTCAGAATTATTATAGGCAGAATTTTAAAAAACAACCTTCAGGAAAATTAAAATATGGTCAAACAGCTTTTTATTACCGGTACCGATACTGATGCGGGAAAAACATTCTGTGCCTGCGTGCTTGCTAAAAAATTCAGGGAAGCAGGATTGCAGGTAAGACCTTATAAACCGATAGTGGCAGGTTTTGAAAATGGTCATAACGCTGATCTTGACAGTCATATCAGAGCATGTGGTTTGCCTCTCAAACCTCATGATATTACAACCTTTGCTTATCAGGAGGCTATAGCTCCGCATATCGCTGCAGAACATGAAAACAAACCTATAGATTTCAAGCAGCTCGACCTTGATCTGCACAAGGCTGTCAATTCCGGCGCTGATGTGGTGATTACGGAAGGAGCCGGTGGCTGGTTCCTTCCTGTGAGTAGCACTGCTGTTCTTCCTCAGTGGGATGCTCTTAAAAAAATGGAAATCATCATTGTGGTGGGGATGAAGCTGGGCTGCCTGAATCATGCTCTGATGACTGCAACTCTTCTTGATAATGAAGGTTTCAGGGTTGTTGGTTTCATAGCCAATACCACCGGACCGGAAAAGATGCCGTTTTATCAGGAAAATCTTGAAACACTTAAACAGATTATGCCTTGTCCGTTTATAGGCGAGGTGTTCTACAATGAGGAGCATGATTTCAGCAAAGCGTCTGAGACCATCGACCTCTCTGTTATAAATGCAGACTATGTCTGCTATTAATATCAGAAATGAAGATTGTGTAATCAAACATCTGGATAAATTTTGTATAATTTGAAAGTGATGTTTGATTCTGTTGATTTATAGTTATCGGAGGAAAAATGGGAGTCAGATTGTTTTTTTATTTTCTGACGGTCATTGCGATACTGATTGTCGGGGCTATAACCATCAGCATTATATGCAGTGCACTCGGTTATCCTTTAAACACTCAGGATCTGATGGTATGCATCGGATCAATGGCTGTCTACGGTATAGGCGGTTCTCTTGTAAGTCTTTTTGCTTCAAAAAGTTCGGTAATGCGCAGTATGAGAGTGCAACTTATTACCCAGCCTGAGAATGAAGGCGAAAAGTGGCTTGTGGATACCATTCGCAAGATTGCTGACAAGAAAGGATTGAAAATGCCGGACGTCGGTATTTATGATGCTCCTGAAATGAATGCTTTTGCCACCGGATGGAACAGGGATTCAGCTCTTGTTGCCGTTTCCACAGGACTTTTGAAAGCCATGAATCCGAAACAGGTTGAGGCAGTACTGGGTCATGAGCTGTCTCATGTTGACAATGGTGATATGGTAACACTTACTCTTGTTCAGGGTGTGGTAAACACTTTTGTACTTACTTTTTCAAGTATTGCGGCCTCAATTATTACAGCCGTAATGAATCAGGGAAAAAGTCAGAGCAGAGGTTCCGTAAGTTCAGGTATGGCCAATAATACACTGTTCTATGTTATGCAGACTCTCTTCGGATTTCTGGGTACTGCAGTGGTTATGTGGTTCTCCAGATACAGAGAATACAGAGCTGATGCCGGTTCTGCAGACGTCCTGGGGAAGGACAGCATGATTTCAGCACTGGAGGCACTTAAAGGTGATTCCAGTCCGGTTGTTAAAAAGAGCCGTGTAGTTAAAGCCCTCTGCATTAATTCACGTGATTTCGGTGAGCTGTTTATGACTCATCCTCCGTTGGATAAGAGAATCAAGGCACTGCAGGAAAGACCTAATTAGACTGCAGTTCTGTTCTGATATGGAAAGGGTGCTCCGTAAATTCGGAGCACCTTTTTTGTTGCCCTCTGTAAAGATCGTTACGTTTTAGGTACAGACTGTGACGTATCAGTATTATGACGTTTCTGTCTGGTTTATCATACGCGTGTTTAACGGAGGAAAATAATGGACAGTATGGTTTATGATGTTGCTATAGTAGGGCTGGGGCCTGCGGGATCTACTCTGGCCAGAATGCTTAATAAGGATGTAAAAGTCATTGCTTTTGATAAAAAGAATGACAGAGATGACAGCTTTAAAAAACCATGCGGAGGACTGCTGGCTCCTGATGCTCAGAAGAATTTTGCCATGTTCGGAATGACTCTTCCAAAGGATATACTTGTCGATCCTCAGATTTTCTCCGTAAAAACCATAGACCTTAAAACAGGTATTCTGAGGCATTACCAGAGGCCATACGTCAATATGGATCGTCATCGTTTTGATTTGTGGCTGAAATCCCTGATTCCTGAAAATGTTGAAGTTCATGATTCAGTTACCTGTTCCTCTGTTGTAAAAGCAGGTAATGTTTATGAAATTACCGTCACCGAAAACAAAGTGAAAAACATTTACAGAGCGAAATACATAGTGGGTGCTGACGGTGCAAACTCTCTGGTAAGAAGGAGCCTGTTTCCTAATCATAAAATAGATACCTATACTTCTGTACAGCAGTGGTTTCACGACAGACACAGCCGACCCTTTTATGCGTGTATCTTTGATGAAGAATTTACTGACTGCTATGCATGGGGATTATCCAAGAATGAGTACTTTATTTTCGGAGGTGTCTATCCGGTCAGGAATTCACGCGAGCGTTTTGAAAAAATGAAGGAAAAGCTTCGTGATTACGGATTCATTCTGGATAATCCGGTTAAAACCGAAGCATGCATGGTTTTGTCTCCGTCTTCTCCCCGGCAGCTGTGTCCTGGAGACGGACACTGCATGATGATAGGTGAGGCGGCGGGATTCATAAGTCCGTCTTCTCTTGAAGGATTGAGCTATGCTTTTGAAAGTGCATACAAGTTAAGCAGGCTGTTTAACGAAAGAAAGGAATTCACGGCGAGAGATTACCGTAAGTCGGTAAGGACACTGCGGTTCAGATTAACTCTTAAAATGATTAAACAGCATTTTATTATGGGAGCTTTTTTAAGAAAGATGATAATGAAGTCCGGTATCAGTTCATTTGAAGTAATAGATGATTAAAAGGAATAATAAATTTTTCACTATACATGATCTTTTTTAATCAAAAAATTTTAAATTGTCTAATTACTGTACAAACAGTGTAAAAACTATAATTAAGATATTGTATATCTAAAAAATAGATGTATTATATCTTTCGTGACCTGACATGTTCAGGTTACAAAATACCTGGAATATAATCCGGTGACATGTAATTTAGAAAGAAGTGTTTGATAGGCAGTAATTTAGTAGAAAGGTAACATCATGAAGGTGAATAAAGGTGCACTCCCTCTGATTATGGGAAATTATGCAAGTAACTTCGGAATCAATCTATATATGTACGGTTCTTCCGCATACACTGACGGAAAGAACATTACCATTCCAAGACTTAACCTTGACGATGCCGATGAGATGGATATGGCATTCGGTTATGTTGCACATGAATGCGGTCACGTAAGATACAGTGATTTTAATGTTATTCATTCAGCATATGACAGGTCTACCGCTCTGGCTCTTCTGTTTAATGCACTTGAGGATTCCAGAATTGAGGCTCTGCAGATGAAAAACTGGCCGGGACTTCAGAAAACTTTCAATCATATCATTTCCAAACTGGATGGTACTCTCTGCAGTTATCTTAAAAGATGCAGAAATAAGGTGAGTCTGATTACCACATTCTTTGACTGTTCAAACAGATTTCACTGTCTGCATCAGCCTTCCGGAAACAGTCTCAAAGCCGCCAGAATGAAGCTGAAAAAAATACTTCCGGAAGCTCTTATTACCGCACTGGAGGAAAAGGCCTGGTCATCCGTTAACTGCAGAAATTCCGAGGAAGTATTCAGTTTAAGCAGGGACATCATGAGTGTTCTTATCAAGAGTTTTGAGCTTCTCAATAAGGAATATGAACGTAAATCCGAGGAAAAGAAATTTGCCGGCAGTGATGACCTTGCTGATGATATGGATGCTGATAAATTCCTTAGGGGAGACCGTCAGGAGGATTCACTTGATCTGATGATTTCAGGACTCAGAAGAATTTCCGTAAACGAGCTTGTTGCAGGCAGTGTACCCAACGATGAGGATATCAGTGCGGCCAGTATGAACGAATACGAGAAGATTATCAGCAGCATCAATGGTGAAAACGGTAGACAGATGTCAGGCAAAACAAGGCTGAAGGCACAGAAGGACATGGTGAAGATAATCTCCAAAATGAAGGAGCCCGTTACCATAAATGAATATTCGAGAGCTGACAGCAGACAGCCGTCTCTGGCATCAGTAATCGAGGATTGTTCTGCGGGTTCAAAATCTGCCGTGGATATAGGTTCACTGGTTTCACGCAATTCAGAGCCTGCAAAAACTCTTTCGCTGTATAAGAAGGTGCTTTCCGACAATTCTCTGCGTTCAAACATATCTCAGCTTGTGAAAGGGTATGAGGACTGGCATTTCGGTGCAACATCAAGCGGTAAGACGCTTGATATAAGACGTTATCAGTACACTTCAGGAGGAAAACTAAGTGACAATGTCTTTAAAAAGAAGATGCCTAAAAAAGCCTTAAACACCAGCGTACATCTGCTGGTGGATATTTCAGGCTCTATGAACCGTCCCTGTCAGGAGGGGAGTTCAACAACCCGTTCTCAGGTTGCAAATCATCTGGCTCTGTCTATGGCAATGTCTCTTGAAAGCGTGCGTAATGTTGATAACAGGGTGATTTATTTCCCGGGTAACTATTGTGAATATGAAGAAGTTTATCACAGCGGACAGCCTCTGGTGGAAAGGGCAACATACTTCGATCTCGCACCGAGAGGATGTACTCCGCTGGCTCAGGCTCTGATGTATTCCATGAGCCAGATGCCTAGTGTGGATAAATATCATCGTAACATCATAATAGTTATTACGGACGGTGAGCCTGATAACTTCAGTTTCGCAAGACAGATGCTGGAGAAGGCTAAGGAACAGAGTATAGAGGTATATGCTCTGAGAGTGTCCCCTCAGCGTGAAAAGTTAAGAGATCTGTTTGAAGAAAGCGTGGACATTCAGGAAGCGTCTGAGCTCCCGACGGCTCTGACAACTCTTCTGGCTGACAAGGTATTTAACTATAACTGATAGTATCAGCTATCCTTAAAAGTCTTCACCTGTATATCTGACCCAAGTATTCCATTGTTGTAATGTTGAAACAATCATGAGTCAGCGAGAATGCAGGTGAACGCTTTTTTGTTTTAATGAATAATAAACTCAGACTTAGCATAAAGCATATACAATATACGGCATTTATGATTTTCAGGTAAATCAACATTCTTCAGGCTGGATGATAAACAGTTAAAACCATAATGGAGCGGTCACTATCTGTTGTGCGCAGCCTGATATTTCAATACAGTGAACCTCTCATCAAATCAATAGTTATATAAAAGACTTATTTAAATACACGTAGTGCTGGTCAGCCATGACCATAACCTTTTCTAATATATGCATGACAGTACAGAGCTCAATTGCGGAGCTTAAGGTGTTCGGCATGATTCATTACGAGGTTACAGAATGTGGTGAAAGCAGGCAGGGCTGGTACCATTTATCCTGTTTCATTTTGAACAGCAGGGGAGGAATAAGAATAATCGGGACAAAAAAAGGGAGTTTAAAAAACTCCCTTTTCATAATGAATTTTAGTTACTAACTAAAAGTTCAAATTAACCGTTAACCTTCTTCATGTGAGCGATTAATTCGAGAACCTTGTTAGAGTAACCGATTTCGTTATCGTACCAAGATACAACCTTAACGAAAGTATCAGTTAAAGCGATACCAGCCTTAGCGT
>JAEEGK010029577.1_pt1 | contig 10912 bp, 10 predicted proteins | sample 8958771 | NCBI WGS metagenome assembly JAEEGK01 (sample SAMN16246547, study PRJNA631951) | gut metagenome | biome: gut microbiome; feature: rumen; material: SC-attached | host: Bos | place: Iran: Karaj | collected 2018-10 | reverse complement strand
CCGCTGTTTGCTGATTTCGTCGACTTTGAAACCTTCTCCAAGAGCGATTTCCGCGCGGTGAAGGTGCTGGCTTGTGAAGCGGTGAAGAAGTCCAAGAAGCTGCTCCAGTTCACCCTGGATGACGGCAGCGGCACGCCCCGCACCATCCTCTCCGGCATCCATGCCTACTATGAGCCTGAAGAACTGGTCGTCAAGACCTGCATCGCCATCATGAACCTGCCGCCCCGCCCCATGATGGGCATCGAAAGCTGCGGCATGCTGCTCTCCGCCGTGCACAACGAGGAAGGTGAGGAGAAGCTGCACCTGCTGATGGTGGATCCCCATATCCCGGCCGGCGCCAAGCTCTACTGATCACAGAGAACCTATAAAACAGATTACAGCCCCGTTTCCGAAATGGAAAACGGGGCTGTTTTGAAAGGAAAAAGCATTGGAGAAAGAACTTCAGATCAGGTCGGTGAACGATTCCGACGCGGAATTCCTGTATCAGCTGATGAACTGCCCATCCCTGCTGGAGCGGCTGAACGAGGTCCCGACCACCCGGCAGGACTGGACAGACGCTATCAGCGAGTGGCTGAAGGACGAGGATGAGGAAGACTATATTGTGCTGGCCGGAGACACGCCGATGGGCTGGCTGGGCGTCAACGGCCTGCGGGGAGGGGACGGCATCGCATACCTGAAGATGGCGGCCTTCCTGCCGGAATACCAGGGAAGGGGGTACGGAACCTGTTCCATCCGGGTGGTGCTGGACAACCTGAAGCGGAAGGGCATTGAGCAGGTATTTCTGTATACCGACAGCGACAATGCGCCCGCCCAGGCCTGTTACCGGAAATGCGGGTTCAAAGTCGTCGAATCCCTGACGGAAACCTTGTCCAACGGCAAAGACGTGGACAGGGTGAAAATGGTATCCTGCCTGAAATAACGGTAAATAATATACAAAGGAGAAAAGAAGATGAGTTATACAGACCGGAAAGTCAAAGTTACGGTGGTTGAAAGCCACTGCCCCAAATACAAGGTAGGCGACGTGATCTGCTTCGAAGGAAGCGAGATCGACAAGGAACACAGCGACAGAATCTGCATGGTTGCAATGAACGCGCTGTATCCGTTTATTTACGCGTTCCGGCGGGGCGGCAACCTGCGGAACGGTCCGTATCAGTGCACGGATTGCGGTGAAACGGTCAAGTTCACGGTTGAAAACATGGACTGATAAAAGCACCCGGCTTCATGATGAAGCCGGGTGCTTTTTTACGCCAGGAGAATATGGAAAAAGCTTCAGCCTATGATTTTCTGCGTCCAGGGCTTGACAGTATCTCCGGATATAACAGGGACTCCGTCATTAACAGATGCCCGGAAAACAGCCTGTGTGCTGCCGTCGGGGCCGGGTACGGCAATTTCCACCGGCCGGGTCACACAATATGCCCTTACTTCCACACCGTCCGCATAATCATAATCCACCCGGTCTGTGCATGCGCCGACAGGCAGGAGCGTGTTTTCCTTCACCCACAGGGGAAGAGACATAAAATCGTATTTTTCCTTTATCCATCGTCCGCCAGTCTTCCTGCGGCCATCCAGAAGATGGGTCCACTGACCGTCTGGCAGGTAATACTGCACTTCTCCGCTTTCATCAAATATAAGTGCAACAAGCAGGCTTTCGCCGAGCATATACTGACGATCCAGCGTCTCGCAGGCAGGATCTCCGGGGAACTCCATAAACATGGGACGCAGCATGGGAATGCCTTCCTCATGCGCAATCACAGCCATGCGATACAGATAGGGCATCAGGGTGCATTTCAGCTCAACAAACTTTTTCAGCACAACACAGGCTTCCTCGTCAAAGAGCCAGGGTACCCTGTAAGACTGGGAACCATGCAGGCGTGAATGGGAGGAGAGCAGTCCGAACTGGCACCAGCGCTTGTAAACATGCGCGGGGGCGGTGGATTCAAACCCGGAAATATCGTGGCTCCAGAAACCGAATCCGCAGCTGGCAAGACTCAGTCCGGCACGCAGGGTTTCCGCCATGGAAACATAGGTGGCGGAGTTGTCTCCGCCCCAATGAACGGGGAAACACTGACCGCCTACCGTGGCGCTGCGTGCAAAAACAACCGCCTGGCCTTTCCCTTTTACTTCCTCGATCAGGGAAAAGACTGCTTCATTGTACAGATGAGTGTAGTAATTATGCATACGCATGGGATCGGAATGATCATAGTATTCAACATCCTTCACGGGAATGCGCTCGCCGAAATCGGTCTTGAAGCAGTCTACTCCCATTTCCAGCAGGGGACGCAGGTGCGCCCGGTACCAGGTGCACGCAGAGGGGTTGGTGAAGTCAACAATTCCCATACCGGCCTGCCACATATCGGTTTGCCAGACAGAGCCGTCTTTCCTGTGAATGAGATATCCTTCTTTCATGGCTTCGGTAAACAGCGGGGAGTTCTGCGCAATATATGGATTGATCCACACGCAGATTTTCAGTCCGGAGGCTTTATACCGGGCCAGCATCCCTTCCGGATCCGGGAACGTCTCATCATCCCAGGTGAAATCACACCAGTTATATTCTTTCATCCAGAAACAGTCGAAATGGAATACGTGCAGCGGAATGCCCCGGCTGCGCATCCCTTCGATAAAACCGGAGGTAGTGGCTTCGTCGTAGTTCGTGGTGAAGGAAGTAGAAAGCCATAAACCGAAAGACCAGGCAGGCGGAAGCGCCGGCCGGCCGGTCAGACCGGTATAGCGGCGCAGCACATCATGCGGAGCGGGGCCGGCAAAAACATAATAGGTCAGTTTTTCCCCTTTGACGGCAAATTCAACCCGTTCAACGTTCTCACTTGCAACTTCAAAGGCGGTATCGCCGGTATCATCCGCCATAACACCGTAACCGCGGCTGCTCATATAAAAAGGTATATTTTTATAGGCCAGCTCTGAACTGGTACCGCCGTCGCCGTTCCACATTTCGATCAGCTGACCGTTTTTGACAAAGGGCGTAAAGCGCTCACCGAAGCCGTAAACAGATTCTCCCACAGAAAGATCAAGCTGTTCGGTCATCCAGGTCTGACCCGTTGCCGTATTGGTCATATGAGCCAGGGCGCGGAAACCGCTGCCGGTGAGGAACCTGTCTCCGTCATAAAACTTCAGGGACCAGCTGCCCGGCATTGTATTCAGCCGGGCTTCCATTTTACCGCTTCTGAGCACAATTTCCCCTTCATGCCGGATGATCTGCGCACAGCCGGTTTCCATATTCAGGGAATAACGGGGAGCGCGGTCCAACGTTCCGGCAAAATGTACAGCCTCAACACCGATGACGCCTTCTGCCGGGGAGAACAGACGCAGGTTCAGCGCAGGGGACATGACATCCCCGCGGCTGGCAATATGAGTGGTTGCGGCGAGCACCTCAATGGCATCACCCTTATCGGCAATCCGGTAGACCTCCGCCGCATAGAGGGGCTTGATATCCTTTTGCATGAGCCAGAGTCCGCGCTTGAATTTCATAATGAAACCTCCATTCATTTCGATTTATGCATTGCTGAACGGGAAAACGTATTTATCCTTACAGACCGGTAACGATCCTGTGGGAATATATTGAAAGCAAACGATTACAAAAACGAGCAAAAACTGATTAAGCATTTGCAAAATTTGCAATATTGCAAAAAAGCCATTGAGTTTCGCACGATAATGCGGAATGATGCGAGATGAAGTATATCACAACAGAGTCCATAAAGGAAGATTGAACGATCTAAAATTTGTCAATTATGGTTTGTTAAAATTTCATAAACAACATGAAAAGCCGTTGACGGATATCGGTGAAAGTGGTATTATGCCGAAAGAACAAGTTGCAGAAGCGCAACGCAAAATTACATCGGTTGCGAAATTTGCAAAAAAACGTTTTATAGGAGGCAAAAAATGAGAAAGTATCTGTCCCTGATTCTGGCAATTGCTCTGCTGCTGAGCGTCTTCTCGGTTCCCGCGTTTGCGGAGGAAAACGGAACGCCCACGGACTGGAAGTACGCGGCTGATATGGAAGATGACGCTGCGCCGGGCACCAATGATCAACGCGCCTTTGAAAAGTTTGATCATGTGGTTGAAGTACATATCGGACGCCAGATCGATCCGGTAGATACAACGCTGGCTGAAGGCGAAGACGCGGAAAACAACCAGTATACCCGTTATCTCCTGGATAACTACAACATCAAAATTGTTGTGGACTGGACCGCAGGCAACGGCGCTGACTTCCAGCAGAAGGTTTCCACCTGTATCGGAACCAACACCCTGCCGGACGCGCTTGTGCTGCCAAACCGGAATTACCTCGTGCAGGCAGCCCGTTACGGAGAGCTGGGCGATCTGTGGGATGCTTTCAACAACTACGCCTCCAAACAGGTGAAGGAAATTGTTGAAACCACCAACGGCCGTGCATTTACCAACTGTACAGTGGACGGAACCTTCTATGCCATTCCGAACATCACTGTGGATACCGACGGTGTTTATGTCTACTTCATCCGTCAGGACTGGCTGGACCAGCTGGGCATTGAAGTTCCCAGGACGGTGGATGAGCTGGGTGCGGCGGCCAAGGCTTTCAAGGAAGCCGGCCTGAGCCCTGATTATGCCATCGCAGGCATTGACAACGGCGGACGGACCTATTCCAATTTCCTGAACAGTTCCAACAACGGATACGGTTTTGACGCTCTGTACCAGGCGATGGGCGCCACCCCCGGATACTTCCTGCGTAATGAAGCAGGTGAACTGTACTGGGGCACCACAACGGACGAAATGAAAGCCGCCCTGGCCAAACTGCATGAGTGGTATGAGGCAAAGCTGATCAATCCCGAAGTCGGCACCACCACCAACGGAGACAACGCGAACAACGTCAAGAACGGTACCTGCGGCATCTTCATGGGCCCCTGGTGGTCCCTGGGATACGGCAACGGTGATTCCTTCCGCAATGACCCGAATGCCAACTGGCAGGCTTATCCTCTGTACAACGACGCCGGTGAATGGAATATTCACATGAAGGATATCGGTACCACCTACACTGTTGTTTCTGCCAACGCGTCCGAGGATGTGAAGAAGGCCGTTGTGATTATGAACAGCGTGCTGGTTCGTGATGAATCCATATTCGACACATCTGTTGCGATTGGATGGTATCCGCTGCGGAACACAGAAGCGGCAGCGGATGAGTGTGAATATGAATACAAAGAGCTGCGTTCCGTGCTGGCCGGAGAGACAAAGCCGGAACAGTACCAGCAGGGCGGTGAATTGTTCAACAGCCTGTACAAACTGACCGCCAGCGACGTATTGACCCTGAAGGATGTTATTTCTCCGGACTACAACATTGACAACCGCCTGAACGTGACCGATATGGATGTGATGACCAACAACGGACAGTTCAACCGGTTCTACGCCCTCCTGATCGGTGACCGTCCCTACGCGACGATTACCCCCAACAAGAAGATTTATTCCGAATTGTACTACCTGACGGACGGTATGGATATGTACTGGACGCAGTTGAGCGATCTGGAAGACCAGGCAATCCTGCAGTTCATCACCGGAGCACGCAGCCTGGATGACTGGGATCAGTTCTGTGCAGACTGGCATATGCAGGGCGGCGATGACATCCTGCAGCTGGCGAAGGACTTCCTGGGCAAATAATGACATAACCCTAAACCGTAAAGATTTACGGAGGCAGCGGAGCCGGGGCTTCCGGCTCCGTTTTTCGGTTTTTCCTCCCTGTGAATCAAAACCCCGAAAGGAGAATGGCTTTGCAAAACACCAGAAAGCGGAAGCCGCTTCCAACAGGTTTCCATTACACACTTATGTGCCTCCCCGGATATATCTGGCTGATTCTTTTTTCCATTGTTCCCATGATCGGAATCGTTATGGCCTTCCAGAGCTATATTCCGACAAAGGGATGGTTTGAGTCTCCGTGGGTGGGACTGAAATGGTTTGAATACCTGTGGAAACTGGGGGACGCGAAACGTGCGCTGACCAATACGGTGATCATCGCCGTCTCCAAGGTAATCCTGAACATTATTATTCCCATGGCTTTCGCACTGATGCTCAACGAGGTTAAACAGATGCGGTACAAAAAGACGGTACAGACGATTGTGTACCTGCCGCATTTTATTTCCTGGGTAATCCTGGCGAATATTATTTCCAATATGCTGGGCGCCAAGGGCATCTATAACCTGGTCCGCTCATCCTTTGGAATGGAACAGCACCTGCTGATGGGCGATCCGAAGAGCTTCCAGGCGCTGCTGATCGGTACGGACGTATGGAAGGAATTCGGCTACAACGCGGTGATCTACCTGGCTGCGCTGACCGGCATTTCTCCCAATCTGTACGAGGCGGCAGCCATTGACGGTGCAGGAAGGTGGAAACAGACGCTGCATGTGACGATTCCGGGCCTGCTCCCGACGGTTGTCCTCCTTTCCACGCTGGCAATGGGAAATGTGCTGAATGCCGGCTTTGACCAGGTGTTCAACATGTACAACCAGCTGGTGATCAGTTCCGCGGATATCATTGATACCTATGTGTACCGGATCGGTATTACGAACATGCAGTTCTCCCTGGGAACTGCAGCCGGCCTGTTTAAATCGGTTGTTTCGCTGATTCTTGTGGTCATCAGCTACTCGATGGCATACAAGTTTGCGGACTATACGATTTTCTGAGGGGAGGCCGGATAACATGATTGAGAGAAAAACATTCGGCCGGACCACCTTCCTGACGGTCAACCTGTTTATCATGGGCCTCCTGGCCTTTTCATGCCTGTATCCGCTGTGGTATACGCTGAGCGTATCCCTGTCCTCAAAACTTGCTGCGGAGGGCGGCCTGGTCAGCTTTTATCCCATCGGCCTCAACCTGGATTCATACCGGCTGATCATGAACGACAACCAGTTCTGGGTATCCTTCGGTATCTCTGTACGCCGTGTCCTGTACGGCACCGTATGGACCATGACGGTCTGTATTATGATGGCTTACCCGTTGTCCAAGACATCCAGGGAGTACAAGCCCCGTAATGTGCTGATGTGGATCCTGGTTTTCTGCATGCTGTTTAACGGCGGAACCATTCCGTGGTTTATCACAGTGAAAAATTACGGCCTGATCGATACTATGGCGGCGCTCGTGTTCTCGGGTTCTGTGCCTGTGTTCAATGTGCTGCTGCTGATGAACTTTTTCCGTAACCTGCCCAAAGATCTGGAAGAAGCGGCTACAGTAGACGGCGCAGGCCCCTGGCGAATCCTCTGGCAGATTGTGGTGCCCTGTTCATTGCCCGTTATTGCCACAGTGGTACTGTTTGTCTCTGTCGGATTCTGGAATGAATATTTCCAGGGACTGGTGCTGATGAACAAAGAATCTCATTATCCGCTTCAGACCTATATCCGGCAGATTTCCGTACAGATCCCGGTCGGCGTGACGCTGACAACGGAACAATTCCAGCAACTGGCCAAGAATTCAAACCGGGCGCTGGAATCCGCCAAGGTATTCATTTCCATGGTTCCGATGCTGATTGTTTACCCTTTCCTGCAAAAATACTTTGTCAACGGTATTACCCTTGGAGCGGTTAAGGAATAAACTGCTATCCTATATGTCCACAGAGCCGGTCCTGACGGACCGGCTTTGTTTTATGGCGACGGTATGAAACGAGGGCAGGATGAGAGCCGGCAAGACAGACTGAAAAATATAAGTGAAGGGTTGACAATAAATGTGTAATATGTTACATATAATACAACGTGTAATATATTACATGTTTTCAAAAAGAAGGTGAAAAGAAACAGATGAACTACAATGAAGCAATGGGGAAGGGTAAGGTGGACTTCGGGCAGATGCCGCCGCAGGCATTCCTGCTGGGCCTTCTGAGCGCCTTTGATAACCGGTATCAGGCTTCGGCGGACAGCTTTATGAAGGAAATCACCTGGAAGCAGTTTTTTGCCATTATCTGCATCAAACTGTGCAGGGAGGCACCTACGCTGAATGACCTGGCTGACGTCATGGGAAGCTCCCACCAGAATGTGAAGCAGATCCTGCTGAAGCTGGAGCGAAAGGGTTTTGTGTCTATGACAACGGACGGGAAAGACCGGCGGAAGCAGCGGATTGTGCTGACGGACCGGTGCCGTGAGTTCTGCGAGAAGAATGATGCGCCGAGCCAGACGATTATCAACCGTATTTTTGAGGGCATTGAGGAAAATAAACTGATAACCACCATAGAGACAATCATGGCAATGGAAAGGAATGTGAGCAAGCTATGAAAACAATTGTGATCTATACGTCCCAGACAGGATTTACGAAACGGTATGCCGAGTGGATCTCGAAAAGAATGAATGCGGATATCCTGAACCTGAAAGACGTGAGAAAAAAGGCGGATGGCTTTTTTGACGGGTATGACGCCATCGTTTACGGCGGATGGTGCATGGCCGGGAAAGTGGTGAAGTCCGCATGGTTCCTGGAGAAGGCACCCGGGTGGCGGGGCAAGCGCCTGGCCATCTTCGCGGTCGGATCCAGCCCGGACGGTACCCCGGAAGTGGCGGAAGCAATGAAACAGCTGCTGACGGATGAGCAGAGGGAATATATCAGAGCATTTTACTGCCAGGGCGGTATCAATTACGGACGGATGAGCCTTCCGTACAGGCTGGCCATGAAGCTGTTCTCCAATTCTCTGAGGAATAAGAAGAACGCAACGGCCAAGGAAAAGGAAATGGGAGAATTCATTGCGCAGGACCATGATCTGGCGGATATCCGGTTTATTGAACCGGTGGTTGCTTACCTGGAAGCATAAGAAAACCCCGGCTTCGGAATGAAGCCGGGTATTTTGCTGGCGGCGATCTGTCAGCGACAATTCAACGCAAAGATGGCATTCATGCAGGTACCGATGCATGAATGCCTTTATGTTCAAGAGGGAAGGCCTCCTTCTTACATGGAAAGGAGACTGCAACGTCAGGCACCGATCAGCTCGGACCGCTTGACCTTGAAGTAGTCGGCAATGTCGTCTATCAGCTCCTCATCCGGAACAGAAAACCCGTGTTCCCAGTTGGACACGGTGCCGCGCATCAGACCGAAGATTTCATCCAGCGCAGCTTCACTCAAATTGCGGGATTGCCTTAATTCCCTGATCTTCTCGGCAAACATTGATATACCTCCTGTCGTTGTTTGACTTTCTCTGATCATCTGAATAAAGCATAATTCTCTTTTGTGAAAACGCAGTGAACTGATTGTGAAATCAGTGAACATACTATATGAACGAACGGGGAGTCAGGATTCTTCCCGTGCAAAAGCATCAGGAACAGATATTCAGGGTAAAACGTTGAATCAATGATATCCCTGATAACAGGAAAAGGAGAAAGTATATGAAGCGTAATCTGTGGATGAGGATACTGACAGCCTGCCTGTGTGCAGTACTGATGGTCTGCTCTGCATATGCAGATACAATCGTGGATATAGGTAAGGAAGGCTATGAGAGACTGGTATGGTGGGATACGCTGCCGGACGGACGGCTGCTGTTTGCCGGAAACCGGTCAGCCAAAGAACAGGACGATCAGGACCAGGCATGGCTTGTATGCCTGAATCAGGACTGTACGGTAAGCTGGGAATACCTGGACGAGACTGTGGGAACGGTTGGCTTTTATCATGCACATGTACTGCCGGATGGAACCATTGGAGTATGGTTCTGGCAGACAGGAGAAAATGAAGATACCATCTCAAGGCAATCGCTGAAATTTTTCACCCAGGACGGCAAACCGACCGGAAAGGAAGTAGTGCTGACCTCGGATGAATATGTGACCATCAATAATGTTACTCCCTCGTACCTGGTGAGGAATCACCAGACAGAGAAAGAAAGCTGGAGTGATATGATTGACTGGGATGGCAATGTGATTACCCGATTTGGCGGCGAGGGAGGCATGCACCATCCATACTGCATGATTGAGGAGGAAGACGGGATGATTCTGTTCGGTTCCCGCTGGACAGATGAAACGGACGATAATATCACGAGGACAGACTTACAGGGCAATGTGATCTGGAAGAAAACAATACCCAGTCCGTGGCAGGATGATATTGAGCCGGAGATTGACTGCCCTGCGAGGACAGAGGACAGCGGATATCTGATCGTACAATATAATTATATTAACCAGCCTGAAACAAACGGGAGGAGCATGCGAACGGCGATAACAAAACTCGATCGGGACGGAAATGTTATCTGGACAAAACCGGTGGATGAAGAAGAGTCCATGTGGTTTTATGGAATGACGATGTATAATGGGAAAACTGTCCTGGTATATGAACAGCCCGCATATAACGGAACACAGCGGTACGTATGGAGATTCCACTGGTTTGATGAGGGTGGCAATGAACTGGGGAAGACAGAAATGATGCCGGATGATCTGCTGGCGTTTTTTGAAGACCCGGAACAGAAAAATCTTGTTATTGAAGGGATTCAGCTTGTGCCTATGAAGGACGAATTATGGGGGATCGCGTCTGTGTTCGAAGGAGAAGAATATGGTTACGCCACGAGGAATGATGTTCTCATAAAAGTGCCTGAAGTCTGATCTGTAAATAAACAATGAACAGGCCGCCGCATAAATCGCATGCGGCGGTTTTGCTTTCGGGCTGTATAACGTGATATGATGGGTGCAGCAATCAAAACGGAGGATCACAGATGGGAAACTGCGACTGGGGTTTCACCTTCTAGGCAATGAAGGTTTACCATGATACGGAGTGGGGTGTACCGGTGCATGACGACCGGAAAATGTTTGAGCACCTGATGATGGAAGCCATGCAGTGCGGCCTGTCCTGGTCCCTGATGCTGAAGAAGCGGGAGATCTTCCGCGACTGTTTTGACGGGTTTGATTATGACAAAATCGCGGCCTATGAGGAGGCGGGCGTGGAACGCATCCTGAACACGGAGGGGATGATCCGCTCCCGCCAGACGATT
>JAEEGK010029576.1_pt1 | contig 10912 bp, 9 predicted proteins | sample 8958771 | NCBI WGS metagenome assembly JAEEGK01 (sample SAMN16246547, study PRJNA631951) | gut metagenome | biome: gut microbiome; feature: rumen; material: SC-attached | host: Bos | place: Iran: Karaj | collected 2018-10 | reverse complement strand
GGCTGACGAACATGGTTTCTACAGTGGCGAAATGGACGGTGTGTACTATAACAGCGGCAAAGAGCGTCGACAACTGAGTGATGCTGAGAAAGTGGTCAGTATCAGACGCGACGGACAGGGTGCTATATGGTTGCAAAATCTCTATGGACTCGTTTGGAGGAGTACAAACGGTAAATCCTTCCAACAACACTATAGTGCTCGCGGCAACGCTAATACCATGATGACCCTCGTGGAATACAAGAACAGCGTCATGACCGTTGACATCGGCACCAAGGAGCCTTTCCCCTACCCTGCCTTCTCTTACGCTGACGACAATGGGGTTCTGTGGCTTACCAACGAAAAGAGCCGGTGCTTGTACGCTTTCCGTGACGATGTCAAGGAGGAACACCTCTCGTCAGTGGTATATCCACTTATGGAATACTCCGTGCGGGCCATGTTGCGCGACGACAAATACTTATGGATAGGTGGCGACAAGGGTATCAACATCGTAGACTACAACCGTCCCAACCCCTCGAAGATTGTCAAGCCGCACCTCTATATACGCTCTATCATGCTCAACACCGACAGCTTGCTGTGGGGAGGCTATGGTACGTTGCCTGACATGCTGCCTGAGTTGTCAAGCAAGGACCGGCATATCACCTTCAACTATTCTACGGCGCACCAGTCATTGCTGCTCGACACACAATACCGCTACCGACTGAACAACGGCAACTGGACAGCCTGGGAATTTGACACGTCAGAGGAATTTCCTAACCTGCCATACGGTTCCTATATCTTTGAGGTTCAGGCTCGCGATGCCTTCGGGCAAGTATCGAACATCGTTGCCATCAAATTTGTCATCGACACGCCGCTGTATATGCGGTGGTATATGAATGTGGCCTACTTATTGCTGTTAGCACAATTAGGATACATTCTTTTCCAGTGGCGACTAAGACGGTTGGAAAAGGATAAGCTGAGACTGGAGAACCTTGTGAAGGAACGCACAAAGGAAGTTGTCCGACTGGAGAAGATAGCTTCAGTGGCTAAGTTGACGCAAGGACTCATCGACCGCATTCTCAACCCGCTGAACTACATCAACAACTTTGCCAAACTGTCGGAAAGTCTGGTGAAAGACGTTGCTGACAACATTGAGGATGAACGGTCGCACATTAATGCCGAAAACTATGAAGACACGGCCGACACTCTCAACCTACTCAAAGGCAACCTGCAGAAAATCGGCGAGCACGGTGCCAGCACTACACGCACGCTGAAAGCTATGGAGGAGATGCTGAAAGACCGTACCGGCAACATGAGCAGAATCAACCTGATGGAACTGCTGCACCAGGATCAGGAGATAGTAAGCATGCGCTTCAAGAAGGAAATAGCCCAATACGGCATCAAGACCACCTACAACCTTCCCTCTGGCGACATCTTCATTAACGGTAATACCGAGCAGTTGAACAAGACATTCATCTGCTTGCTCGACAATGCCTTCTATGCCATCATCAAGAAGATACAGCGAAACAGCAATTTCCAGCCTGAAATCACCCTGACGGCAAGAACGGCAGAGAACGGCGTTGAGCTGGTATTACACGATAATGGTATTGGCATTGAAAGCACAATCATCGACAAGATCTTTGACCCCTTCTTCACCACCAAGACTACCGGGGAGGCTTCCGGCGTGGGATTATACCTGAGCCGCGAGATTGCCCAGAACCACGGTGGCGACATCAGCGTAAGGTCAGCCAAAGACATATTCACCGAGTTTACGATAACCCTGCCCACATTGTGAGGCAACTACGAGAAGAGAACCAGCAACAGAACACGATATGGAACAGCAAGTGGAAACCCTGCAGCAACAGCTGCAACAGCAGGAGAAGTTGGCATCGTTGGGCATGCTCAGCGCAGGTATTGCCCATGAGATACAGAATCCGCTGAACTTCGTCATCAACTTCAGCAAGTTGTCGGAAAAGCTGCTGCATGACCTGACAGACATCATCGACGACAATGCAGACAAGCTGTCGGACGGCGACCGTGACGACGCACTCGACATTGTAGCTGACCTCAAGGAGAACATGACGAAAATCGTGGAACACGGCGAACGTGCCATTAGCATCATACAAGGCATCCTGCTCGTGTCACGCGGTAAGGATGATGAGTTCCTGCCCGCCGATGTATGCAACATCGTCAAGGAGTATGTGTGGCTTTCGTTCCATGCCATGAGAGCCAGTCACAAGGGCTTCAACATCAGCATCCATGAAGACTATCAAGAAAACATTCCCACGATGATGGTCATTCCGCAAGACCTGAGCCGGGCTGTGCTGAATCTCATGAACAACGCCTGCTACACCGTGTGGAAGAAGTCGCAGGATGAAAGTCTGTCAGACTACACCCCAACCATCAGCATCAAGGTCACGGCTGACAGCCAGAATTTGAAGATTACCATTGCCGACAACGGCGAGGGCATGAGCGATGACGTCAAGCAACGGCTCTTCGAGAACTTCTTCACCACTAAACCGGCAGGCCAGGGAACCGGACTGGGCATGGCCATCACACGCGACATCATTGAGAACAAGCACGGCGGACGGCTCGACTATGAATCATCATACGGAATAGGCACGACATTCAACATTACCATACCCATCAAGAAACCATGATGAGACGCTTATACCTTATTATATATATAGTAGCCTGCTGTATATTCTCGGTGCATGCACAGAACACTGAGGAGCAGTTGCGCAGCATTTACGAGAGTGCCGAGGAGGACTATAACATTGGACGTTTAGAGGAAGCACAGCAGCAACTCAACAGCAAACTTGCATTCTTTCCCAATTCACTATTGCAGAGTGCCTACCGACTCCTGGCATTGTGCAGTTTGGGACTCGACGACGATGACAAGGCTGAGGAATACACAAAACTGTTGTTGAATGAGAACCCCTACTACAGCACTACCATCAACGACCCTCAGCGGTTCATCGACATGGTAGAACGCATCAAGTCGGGACAAATAGCGACCATTACTACAGCGTCGAGTCAGGCTGAGAGTCTCAGCGAGGTGCCTGTGCCCACAACCCTCATCACAGAGGAAATGATACGCAACAGTGGAGCCCGCAACTTGCAAGAGGTGCTAGCAGCCTACGTGGCGGGCATGAATGTCGTCGACTGCAATGACGACATCAATATAGCCATGCGGGGCATCTACAGCAACGGCCAGGAGAAGATACTCATCATGCTCAACGGACACCGTCTGAACAGTTATGCCACCAACATTGCTGCCCCCGACTACAGCATATCTCTCGACAAGGTTCATCAGATTGAGGTGCTGCGCGGTCCGGCATCGTCGCTTTATGGTGGCGTGGCACTTACTGCCGTCGTCAATGTCATCACCAAGCAGGGCGCAGACGTAGATGGTGTTGAGGCCCGTGCAGGCATCGGTAATTACGGCCAGCTTGAGGGCGGTATGGTATTCGGCAAGCGCTACTTCGACCTTGACATCATTGCCTGGGGACATCTCTATAAAGCCAAGGGTGAAAATGTCTATATACCTCTTAAAGACACTGGCATGCAGATGACTGACGGCAACATCACCATTGGCGGCATCGGCCCTAAACCCTCCTATGACACAGGCATTCAGATGAAGTACGGGAACCTACAATTCTTCTACAACGCGACGTTCTCACAAGTCATCTCGCCATTCACCATGACTTACACCTTCTCGCCCTACACCAGGGAGAAATACCATACCTTCGACGGCTATTATCCCAGCTTCGTCACACGCTCCCAACATACCAATTTGAGCTACGGACAACAGTTGGGCAATGTGTTTCTGAGGGGTACTGTCAGCTACGATAACAGCGACCTCACCCACTATCAGGTGCTCAACGAACCGGTGACGTCTGTCATGCTTGACGTCCTGCCCGTACCAAGTGAAACAAAGAAGGTCATGGACGGTTGTCCTGGCATCTCGCGCTACATAAACGGCCAGGAGCACACAATCAGCGGCAAGGTGCTGGGCGACTGGACCTACATCAAAGACGCTAACTATCAGGGTCAGCTAACCTTCGGTGCTGAATACAGTTATTTCCAGCTTGACGACGTTCAGTATATCTATGGCTACGACTTCACAAAGTTATCGGCTACTTCAGACAGCATCACCTCGTTAGGCAGGGGACACGAGAGCAACATGAACGGCTTTTTCCAGTTCAAGCAGCATTTGAACTCGTTCATTGTCAATGCCGGTCTGCGCTTCGACTATAAGAACCGTTACGACGATACCAAGATCCGTGAGTTCTCACCCCGTCTGGCCCTCATCTACTTACAACCCAAATGGAACCTCAAGCTCAGCTATTCCAAATCCTTCATTGATGCTCCTTACCTCTATCGTAAGACGAACCTTATCTTGTCATCCATCATGAATTTTCAAGATAACGACGATGACAATCTGCAACCCGAAATCCTCCATTCCTTCCAGCTCACCTTTGGTGCCAACCAGTGGTTGCCGGGATTTAACTTTGAGATCAACGGCTTCTACAACCGCGCCCGCGATATCATCTACCAGTACGTCGCCGAACACTACAATACCGGTAACTACGATACCTACGGCGTCGAGCTCACAGCCAGTTACGAGAACCGCCGCTTCACTGCTCATGCCAATGCCGCATGGCAAAGCGTCAGCCGTGCTGAACTCTTCGACCAGAACTTCGGTCACTCTCTCAGCACGCCCGACTTTACTGCCAACGCACTTTTGGCATGGCAATTCACCAAGCATTTCAAACTGCGTTCCCATATCGACTTCAAAAGCCGTCAGCATGTCTTCTATATTGACATCTATCAGTACGGTATTGTTCGCACATGGAATAGCACGTTGAACAAATACAAGGAAGAATATAAAGTCAATCCTGACCCTGAATTAAAGATTCAGATTGACAAATTAGAGAAACATGTCCAAAATGCGCAAGACGAAACCCCCGTCTACAAGGAAATCAGTCCCCGCGTAATCTTCAACCTCGGTCTTACCTATCAGTGGCGTAACCTTACTTTAGACCTTGATGTCAAGAACCTCTTTAACAAGCACTATGTCCAGAGCGGTGTCTCCACGGGTCTTATTCCGCAAAAGGGCCGTTGGTTCATGTGCAGCATAGCTTATAAGTTCTGAGTAATGACAATGGTTTTGAACCAGTCTTTGAGCAATCCCTTGTATTGGTTTTGCGAGTCAGCAACTAACAGCAGTACCTGTCGTCCGTCTGCCAACTTCGGTCCTGCGCAAAGTCCCTCATAGTTGGCAAAACTACGCTTTGTCAGGTTGATGCTGGTGCGAAACTCCGTTAGCAACTGTTTATGCAATAAGGTGTCCGGCTTATGCAATGCGGGGTGCACTACATAAAGCTTTACATGGACGAACGATCCGATGTTGTTTGGTGTCCGCATCACTTCACGCTCCATAACAATTACATTCCCGTTGTCAAGGGCGGCCATACCACTGACACCCAGGATATTCTTTCCCTTGACACCCACAACGGCCGATGAGTCCGTCATATACCAGTATTGTCCGACAGGCTCCAGGTTATCGTCAAAGCTCTGCAGGCGCAGTATGTTAGGAATCTTCCGTTTGATATTGGGTTTGTCGCCGTCCTCCTTCAGCGTGTTCTCTGTTGTGGTCCAGAAGCGGTGAGTGACAGCATTGTAAGTCAGCGCCTCAAAGCCGCTGTTGCCATAGGCTACACTAAACACGTCAGGAATATTCAAGCTGCGACCAGTCAACTGTCCGTCCAACGTGTATTCCAGTATCTGCCCGTCACTCTCGCCACTCACGAACACGGTATTCGTCTGAGGAGCGTAGCAGATGCCTTCCTCGTCGCGGTTAGGCTGGCGATTGGTGATGAAACTATCGGCACGCACTTCCTTAATATCGCCTGTAGTAGCATCAATACGAATCGTCATCAAATAAAAACCTGCCGTGGGCGACTTGTCATCGACAATGGCATAGCGTTCACCGCCAAGCCAGGTGATTCCGCTGTAATTACCCGCAGGGACAGTCTTCTTGAAATGATGCTGCTTGTTCTGGACAATTTGCCCGGTAGCTCCTAAAACAGCTATAAGTAGTAGTATAGGTAATAGACTCTTTTTCATCATACACGCTGTTGGTGGTGCAAAGATACAAAAAAACACTACCCATTGCTGGAGCAGTGCTTTTTCTGTTTTCAAATCGCGGAGCGCTTTACTTCACCTTGGCAACGATGGCCTTGAAAGCCTCGGGGTTGTTCAGGGCGAGGTCGGCGAGCACCTTGCGGTTAATCTCGATACCAGCCTTAGCCAGTTTACCCATCAGCACGGAGTAGCTCATGCCTTCCTGACGAGCGGCAGCGTTGATACGCTGAATCCACAGGGCACGGAAGCTGCGCTTCTTGTTCTTACGGTCACGGTAAGCATAGGTCAGACCCTTCTCCCAAGTGTTCTTGGCTACTGTCCAAACATTCTTGCGGGCACCAAAGTAACCGCGAGTGAGTTTCAGAATTCTTTTACGTTTTGCTCTTGATGCAACGTGATTGACTGATCTTGGCATAGTTTTCTTACTTTTTTAATGTTTGACAATAGGTGAATTAACGGAGACACAACAGGTCACGAACCTGCTTCATGTTTGTGACGTCAACGATGGTCGAACCAACCAGGTTGCGCTTCTGCTTCTTGGTTTTCTTCGTCAGAATGTGACTGTGGTAAGCATGGTGTCTCTTGATCTTACCCGTACCGGTGAACGAGAATCTCTTCTTCGCTCCCGAATTTGTCTTTACTTTTGGCATTGTTTTTAAAAATTTAAATTGTTATTAATAATCGGCGACTACGCATATACCGGGCGCGACGCCTTCTTTCTTCAATCCTTCAATTTTTCAATTCTTCAACCTTTCCTACTCTTCACTCTCAGTCAGCGCTTTCAGCGCATCGGCGCTGATTTTCGCGTTGGCCAGAAGTCCGCCGTTGGCAGGAGTCTCAACATCAATCTCAGCCTGCTGGCGCGTCTGGGCCTTTGCCTCAGCCTCCGAAGCCTCACGGTCACGAGCCTGCTGACTCTTCTTGGCCACACCAGCCTTCTTCGGTGCCAGATAGAGGAACATCTTCTTGCCTTCCAATGAGGGCATTCCCTCCACCTTGCCATATTCCTCCAAGTCGTTGGCAAAACGCAGCAACAGCACCTCGCCCTGCTCCTTGAACAGAATGGAACGGCCACGGAAGAACACGTACGCACGTACCTTATTACCTTCCTGCAGGAACTCCATAGCGTGCTTCAGCTTAAACTGATAGTCGTGCTCGTCGGTCTGAGGTCCGAAACGGATTTCCTTCACCTCAACCTTCACCTGCTTGGCCTTCATCTCCTTCTGGCGCTTCTTCTGCTGGTAGAGGAACTTGGAATAGTCAATGAGACGACAAACGGGCGGATTGGCGTTCGGCGAAATCTCTACAAGGTCAACACCTTGATTACGGGCAATGTCTAAGGCTTCACGCGTAGGCATCACACTACTTCCGTTGTCGCCTACAATTCGCACTTCACGTACTCGTATCTGCTCGTTGATACGGTACTGGAACTTCATTTTTTCGTTCTTCATTAACTGTTTTTATCCAAATCGGCTGCAAAATTACTACTTTTTTTGCAAAGCACAAAATAAAAATACCATTATTTTTACAAAAGAACGCAAGTTCGACTATTTTACACTAAAGCGATGTCATTTCACCCTCAAACTTGATAGTATTCAGCATCAGACGGCGAGAAGCAACACACAATCACCTCACCCTCGTAACCGCTCTCTATATGCCTGGTTAACACCTGCCGGGCAATCTTTGCAGCCTCCGCCTTCGGGAACCCATAGACACCCGTACTGATACAGGAGAAGGCAATGCTCTTCAAGTCATTCTCCTCAGCCAGCTTCATCGCCGTATCGTAACACGAAGCCAGCAATTCCCGTTCATGATTGTTGCCGCCATACCAGACAGGCCCGACGGTGTGTATCACCTTCCTACACGGCAAGCGATAGGCATCCGTCATCTTGCTCTGCCCAGTTTCGCAACCACCAAGCGTCCTGCACTCTGCCAACAACTCAGGCCCCGCGGCCCTGTGTATGGCACCATCCACGCCACCGCCACCCAGCAGCGACCTGTTCGCCGCATTCACGATAGCATCCACCTCCAGTTTCGTGATGTCCCCCACCACTATCTTAATATCCTTCATATCGTCCGCAAAGATAAGCAAAAAAACCGAAACATCTTGCCTTTTATGCCACTTTTCTTGACGAATAATTGCCTTTCATTCCATTTTTGTGAGGGAATATCATATATTATTTCTGCTTTTTCGAGCTTGCTCCGGTCAAAGTAATCGCCGAACTGGCTGCAATCATCATACCAACAGCCTTGTTCCAGCGCCCATTTCTTGAGTCTTACCAGTTGGACTGACTTGCAAGCCGTTGTTCCCGTAAGAGCTTCAATCTCCTCAAGGACTCGGTGCGAGAAAGCGGATGCTCTTTCCAAAATGCCATACTCTTCCTCATTTCTGCATTCACCTTCTTGTGATAACCGTTCAGTATGATTTCCATTCATTGAATCTTTTTGAGTTTAACGCTGCAAAGCACTCGGTTCGGCATCATCGTACTCAAAGCTCTCAAAGCTGATGTCCTCGTCAAGGTTCCGCCAATGGATACCACCCATTCCGAAGGTGTATTTACTGCGTTCTTCGTCAGAGGCATCACGCAACTCAAGCCTCAGTATCTTGACAGGATGAGCCCGCAGAGGGAATTATCCACTGCGAGCCCTGTTTTTCTGTCATTTAATCACGACCTTAACACTCTTCTCGCCTATCTTCACGATGGCGACTGAGCCAGGCGAGAGGTGGGTATTGACCTGCGCCTGACCTTTACGGCTGATGGCTGCGCCAGCCTCCGTGCCGTTGACACCATAGACGCTGACCTCCGTACCATCGTCCAAACCCTGAACAGTCAGCAGACCGCCCTCGCTCTGAATCAGTACAGCCTGGGCAGAAAGGTTGGCAATATTATCGGTGATACCTTCTGTTGTTGGTTCCTTGTCCATCCAACAGAGTGTGGCGACTGCAACATCAGAATCAAGATAACCATACGACTTTGCACAGACTTCTATAGTATATGTGAGGCTCAAATTTACTTCGTTCCCTTCATAGCTCTTAATGTCATTGTCTTTAATTGTCGTTACAAATCTAGCATCATCTGTTGTGCTTTTAAAAGTCAATTTTCCGTTGTTATAACTGATAGTAGGCTTTGCACACTTCTCTCCATATATATTTTCAATAGGGAAGATGTATTTGAATTTTCCCCACTTAGACTGTTTTCTGTATTTATCAACTGACTGGGTCGGAACATATAACGTAGCATATTCTATGTACGATTCAGAAAAAACATTATTTCCTAAACTTGGTGGATTTTCTGCATAGCAATAAACTGTAGTCAGTTCCTTACATGATTCAAAATTTAATTCGTCGATTATTGTAATCCTGCCACCAAGCGTCAATGACTTTAAATTAGTGCAACCTGAAAATGTCGCTTGATTAATTTTTGTAATATTATTACCGATACTTATTTCAGTTAATCCACTGCAGCTTCTGAAAGCCCCATTTCCAATGGTTGTCACACTGTTAGGGATAGTCACGGAGGTCATACTGCTGCATCTTGAGAAAGTACTATTGCCAATGGTTGTCACGCTGTTTGGAATAGTCAGAGTTGTTATGCCAGAGCCACAGAATGTATAGCTGCCAATAGATGTTATGCTATTGGGAATAACTAATTCTTTCACTTTCTCCCCATTAATAAACAAATGACCTCCATAAAACAAAGGATTGGAATCAGTCGAACAAAACTGTATTTTACACCATGATTCTAAGTTATTTATATAAACAGACGTCAAATTGGAACAGCCTTCGAAAACACTGCCGCCTACGGTTTCAATATTATCACCAAAATACATGGATGTCAAACTTGAGCAATAGGCAAATACCGAACCACTGATTGATTTTAAACTTGCAGGAAGAATTATGGATGTCAATGACTTACAGCCATAAAATGCACCCCAGCAAATTTTTGTAACATTGTCGGGAATAGTTATTGATGACATGGCAGAGCATCCTTGGAAAGCAGTATCTCCTATATATGTCACGCTGTTGGGGATGGTAACAGAGGTCAAACTGCTACATTGACGGAAAGCATAATCACCAATGCTCGTTAAACCTTCAGGAAGGTTAACGCTCAAAATATCATTATGGAATTCAAACCAAGGTGCTTGGCTCCCCCCCCAATTATCCATCGCACCACTACCAGTAAGCACTAAGGAATGAGTGGACTCATAATAGGTCCAAGTAAGTTTGACGCCGCAGGTGCCGGTTTCGTCAGCCCAAGCCACCATCGGCAGCAGGGTCAACAGAATGAGTAAAAGTTGTTTTTTCATATTAGTAGTTGTTTTAGTTGTTATTGTTGTCGTTTGATTATAAACAAAAACGTGGACAAGTTACTTCGTCTACGTTCCTAAGGTATCGGCAAACACCTATATTGCTTAAACGAGTAATGCCCACGCCTTTCAGCGTGAACTCCTACTTCAGTTCTTGCAATATTCTTTGAAATTTTGCCGATTTCTAGGAACAAGAATCTAAAAGCGGATATTCATCCTATATGTCCTTAATTGTTGTCATTCCTTGCCCATAGGCATCTACGGTTTTAGAGGGTGAAACATTAATTTCAATGGCAAAGATAGTGTTTTTTCCTGAAAGACGGAACAAAAATGCTAAAATAATGAAGGTCTGTGGCAAAAATATGCCAAAATATTCATGTTTTATTTGGAAGTTTGCCCGCTTATTCATGTGCAAAGGTACGAAATAGTTTGGAAAGGAATCCCATTTTGGATGAAAAATTGAAAAAAAAATATTTGC
>JAEEGK010029572.1_pt1 | contig 10912 bp, 8 predicted proteins | sample 8958771 | NCBI WGS metagenome assembly JAEEGK01 (sample SAMN16246547, study PRJNA631951) | gut metagenome | biome: gut microbiome; feature: rumen; material: SC-attached | host: Bos | place: Iran: Karaj | collected 2018-10 | reverse complement strand
CAAGTTCTTTGTTTTTTGCTTTAAAATAGACAACCTTTGATTTAAACCGTTCTTCCAGATAGTCAAGATATTTTCTAAACACCTTGGGCGAATTCGCACCCCTGCAAATAAAATCTACAATGACGAGATTCTCGTAGTCTTTTTTCAAAAAGGCTCGCAAGGCGGCCATTTGACAGGGGGACCCGCAAACAAGAACTTTTTCTCCGGCTTTTACTAGATCACGAACTGCAACGTATAAACCTTCTGTATCACTTTGCAGGTACTTCGAACTCCTTAATGCAGATAGATTTTTTTTGTCATTAGAAATGAAAAATTTGACTCCATAATCTTCAGTAAAAATTGCTCCACCGACGTAGCCACCTTCTTTATAGGTTGCTTCGGCGAGTGCAGAGAACAGACCGCCCGAAGTAGAGTCAAATCGAATTTCAATATTCTTGTGAATGGCTGCATGGCATTCTGGTTGTGGGAAATCATTTTTCTTTAGTGAATCAATATTTATAATCGGGCACGTACCTTCACAAAGACCACAACCAATACAAAGGTTTTGATCTACCTTGGGATACCAAAAACCTTCAATATCAGTCTTGAATGAAATCGCCTTTTTAGGGCAAATATCACCACAAGCTTTGCATCCACAGCAGTCTTCTTTTTTGTTGACTTGAATCATTATTGCTTTATACCATGTGCTTTGGTTTTGATGTCTCCAAATGGGTTGTATTCTGTTGTCGGGACAAACGTGTTGCCGAATGAACCTGTCCCGCCTGTTATTAAAATTGTCTTGTTAGTTAACATGCTGTCTTCCAAAGAGATACCTTAAAGGAATTTTACATTTAGTAATATATATATAAAACGCCCTGCCGGAACAGGCGGAGTCGGGAAAATGGGCGACAAAAAGCGAATTCTACTGGACATTTTTTTGCAAAACAAGCAAAATTGTCCACTTCTATTAGACGATATTCAGTTTATGGAGCAATGGCACTTTCTCGGCACGTTGACGGCATTTCAATCAAATTTTTTTTGAAAAACGCTTGACAGTGACACCCTGAAAATTTATATTAGTGCACAAGTGAGTAGTTTTACTCACGAAAAACAATTGAAGACCCGCAATTTCAGGCCTGTTTGCGGGGAGGAGTGAAAGATGAACGATCTTAATATATTGACGTTTATACTAATATCTTGTATATTTGTTAGTATGATTGTCAATAACAAAGAAAAGATACTAATGAATCTTCTCTTGGAAAAGGGCGGACGGATTACTGCGAAGCAGGCTTCTCTTGCGGGTATCCACAGGATGTTCCTGAAACAGCTTTCCGATGCCGGGAAAATCGTAAGGGTTGCGCGAGGAGTGTATCAGTTGGAAACGGCACAAGAGGACGAACTCCTGAATTTGCAGCATCGTTGCCCGACGGGCGTATTCTCGTGCGAAACGGCTTTGTTCTTGCATTCTCTGACAGAACGCGCGCCGTTTATGTGGACCATGACGTTTAAGGGGTTCTACCATTCGCCCACTCTAGCAGAAAATGGAATTGTAGTAAAGCATTCATCGAAGAATCTTTATCCGCTTGAAATCGTAGAGGTCAAAACGCCCTTAGGTAACGTTGTGCGCACCTATTCTGCCGAAAGAACCTTGTGCGAAATCATGACGGCCAAAGTTGCGGCCGATATCCAGACAATAACCTATGCGATAAAAACGTACGTCGGCCGTAAAGAAAAGAATATTCCGAAACTGATGCAACTTGCAAAGACTTTTCATGTAGAAAAAAAACTCAGAGCGTATTTAGAGGTATTGCTGTGATATGAGAAAATAAACTTTGAATCGCTAAGGAGATGCTGGATTTGACAAAAGTAAGGAATCCTTACCGACTGTAGATGATTGCCGCCCCGACCATGTTGAGTATTAAAACCGTTTTTGCCCCGCCTTTTTATGCCTGTAGGTGGGGGAGGAGTGAAAGATGAACGCAAAAGAGGTTATGCCGCCTGCCGAAAAGAACGAGATTATCGTTTATCAGCCGGAGGGCGGGGGATTCCATATTGAAGTTCGGGTCGAAAACGAGACCGTCTGGCTCACGCAGGCTCAGATGGCGGAATTGTTCAACAGTACACGGAATAATGTAACCCTTCATATCAAGAATATTTTCCAAGAAAACGAACTGGATGCAAAGTCAGTATGTAAGGAATCCTTACTAACTTATCTCGAAAAACAGGTGGATTTTTTCGTAAAAGCAAACCTACCGCCAAGCGAGGGGTTGCTGCCCGCGCACGCGCATTGGAGCGGCTACGAATTTGCCGTGCAGCTGGTGCGGTCTGCGAAAAAAGAACTCGTTATCATCGATCCGTACGCCAATGACATGGTTCTGTCTCTTATGGCGAAACGCGCCGAAGGGGTGAATGCGACTATCTATTCTGCTAGGATTACACATGCAATGAGGGAAGAAAAGGCCCGCTTGAACAGACAATTCCCGACGGTTCGTCTGGAAAATATGCGCGAGGTCCACGACCGTTTTGTCATCGTCGACGATGTTGTTTATCACGTGGGAGCGTCGTTCAAGGACCTTGGGAATCAGATGACTGCATTCTCGGTGCTGAATTTTGTCACCAAGGAACAAGTGCTTGCGATGGTGAAGTGATAGCCTCGCTAAACACATCAAAAAAAAATGGCCAAATACATCAAAAATATGAAAAATGCATAAAAACGCCTAAAAAAGTGATTGGAAAACGTTGAAATATGCGCATTATTGGCTTTTTCTACAAAAAATACCTTGCGCATTATTGTAAAATCGAGTATATTTTACTTTGCGTACTATTGAAACGAGGGAATTCATGGAAATCCAGAGAAAAGCCTACAACCGTCTTGTGGAATGGAAAAAAGAGTCCAAGGGGAAGAGTGCCCTGCTGATAGAGGGGGCTCGTCGAATCGGCAAATCCACTGTGGCGGAGCGGTTTGGTGAACGAGAATACAAGTCGTACATCCTTGTCGATTTCAACAAGGCTTCCAAAAAGATTCGCGATAATTTTGAAACGAACTTGAACAATCTGGATGTTTTCTTCCAGGTCCTGTCTCTGGAATACAATAAGCCACTATTCAAAAGAGAGTCGCTGATTATCTTTGACGAAATCCAGAAATTCCCGAAGGCGCGGGAATCGATAAAGTATCTTGTGGCGGATGGTCGCTACGATTTCGTCGAGACGGGGTCGCTGATTTCTATCAAGGAAAATGTCGATGACATAACGATTCCCTCCGAAGAAGAAAAACTGAAAATGTACCCTTGCGATTTTGAGGAATTTGCCAAGGCTTTAGGCGAAGAACTTCTGTTGGATTATATTGGCAAATGCTTTGCTGAAAAGAAACCTCTAGAAGATCATTTCCATAAGCGTGCAATGCGCCTTTTTAGAGAGTATATGCTGGTGGGGGGTATGCCTCAAAGCATTGTGGCGTATGCAGAGAATAATCGGGATTTTTCGAAGAGCGACAAGGAAAAACGGAAGATTCTGGACCTTTATCGCGATGATATCAGGAAGGCATCTAAGCGCTATAATTCCAAGGTCTCTGCGATTTTTGAAAACATTCCGGGTTACCTTTCGACTCACGAGAAAAAAATTGTCCTTACCGAGATTGACAAATCCAATGCGGCGACCTTCTCCAAATATGATGAACCGCTATTTTGGCTTGATGACTCGATGATTTGCAACCTTTGTTATAAATGCGATGATCCCAATGTTGGCTTCGCCCTTAACAAAAACGATTCGTTGGTCAAGTGCTATCTATGCGATACGGGCCTTTTGGTGAGCCTTGCTTTCAGTGAAAATGAAATCGCGTCGAACCAGTTGTATAAGGCCATTATGGATGGCAAACTGTCGCTGAACGAGGGAATGCTCCATGAAAACATGATTGCGCAGATGATTCGGGCCAAAGGGCGAAAACTATTTTTCTATACGGAATACGATGCTGCAAAGCATCGCAATTCTATGGAGATAGACTTCTTGCTTTCTAATGAAAGCAAGGTCAATTTCAAGGTGTTCCCGATAGAGGTTAAATCCTCGAAAAATTATACGACAACGTCGTTGGGCAAGTTCAAGGATAAATTTAAGAAGCGGGTAGGGGAGTCTATCATAGTCCACCCGAAGCAGTTTGCGATGGATGGTGGGGTAATGAAGATTCCGTCTTACATGGCTTGGTGTATTTAAAAGCAAGTCGCTACAATATTGCGGACGTTTTTCCTTAGTACGTCAATCCGAATCCGTAGGGGAACAGTCCTTTTTTCCCGTCACCGACGTTGATGGGGATTTGCTTTGCGTCTTTCGGCCAGGTGTGCGGAAGTTTGCCGGTGGGCTTGACTTTGCCAAAGAGCACGTCGGCGACGCCTGCGCCTTCGCTGCCGGGGAGCCATGCGACGACAAAGGCATCGGCGGCGTTGATGAGCGAGGTGATGGGGAGCGGTCGGCCGGTGATGAGTACGACGGCGACTTTGTGGCCTGCTTTTTGCCAATCTTTAATTTGAGCAATGTCGTTATCGGTGCTGTTGAACGACATGTCGGTCCGCTCTTTCTTGGTGATTATTTTGTTGTTGAAATCGTTGCCACGATAGTCGCCGAACCATTCGGCGTATGGGACTTCGCCGATGATATAGACGATTGTTCCTGCTTCTTCGGCGGTGGCGACTCGCGCTCCTTTGGCGACTTCATCGAAACCGGCCTGGATGGATGTTGCGCCTGGAACTTCTTCCATGGTGCCTTGCCAGCCCAACGTCCATGCGCCGCACTGTAATCCGGTGTTGTTGGCGTGGCTACCTGTGACGAAAATTTTGTCTGTAGTGGCGAGCGGGAGTACTTTTTTGTTCTTCAAAACAACGAGGCTTTTTTGGACTGCTTCACGGGCGAGTTGGCGGTGTTCTGCGCTACCGATGTTTTTGGTAATGCCGACGTATGCGGCGGGGCCGTTCGGGTTGTCGATTCGACCGGCGCGGATTTTGGCGCGCAGGATTCTGCGGCAGGCATCCTTGACGCGCTCTTCGCTGATTGCCCCCGATGCGACAAGTTCTTTCATGTTGCTGACGAATGCTTCTGCAGATTGCGGGACCATGGCCATGTCGAGGCCTGCGTTAATTGAGTTCTTGATGGCGTCTTTCGAAGAAATCCCGGTGACGAGTCCCGGCGAATAATCGCCAGCGGCGCCTGGCGTTGTAGAACTTTCGATGCCTTCCCAGTCGGCAATCACGTAGCCGTCAAATGCGAGTTCGGTTTTGAGCACTCCGGTGAGCAAAGCGGAATCGACGTGTTGGTGGATGCCGTTCACTTGATTGAAACTGGCCATGACGCTTAATGCACCTTGTTCGATGCTTGCTTCGTAAGGCGGCAGGTATTTTTTATGGAGTTGTTTGGCGGTTATGGTGGCGTTGCCGCGGTCGTATCCTTTGTCTGTAGCTCCGTCGCCAATGAAGTGCTTGAGCGTTGTAATGACGCGCCATTCGGCATCGTTATGGTCGCCTTGCTGTCCACGCACGAATGCGGCACCGAGGCTTGCTACGAGTTCGGTGTTCTCGGAGAATCCTTCATAGACGCGTCCCCAGCGTTCGTCTTGCGGAACGGTGACGGCGGGGGCAAAATTCAAGTCGATGTGGGCGGCCCACATTTCTTCGGCAACGGCTTGCCCGATTTTGCGGACAAGTGCGGAATCTCGTGTGGCGCCGAGTCCGATGTTGTGCGGGAATATAGTGGCGTTTTTCACGTCGGCGACGCCATGGACGTTGTCCTTGCCGTAGATAACCGGAATTTTCTGTTTCCATGCGTTGGCGTAAAAGTCTGCTGTGTAGGCTCCACCGCCTTCAAGCGCAGAACCGCAGATGCTGTTGCCGCATTTTACCGCGGGCGCTTTTGCCTGGGTCATTTGCGCAATTATGTCATCGATGGTCATTTTTGCCATGATGCTGTCGATTCTGTTTTCAATCGGGTCGCGCTTTAACGTGATGTTGCCATAGTCTTTTTGGGCGGGAACGACGCTGAGCGTTTCGGGGAGGAATCCTGCTTTGCGCACGACGATGCTTTGGCCTTTCTTGGCGTTATTCAGGTTGAATGCGCCTTTGTCGTTTGAGAGCACCCTTGCGTTGGCGACGAGGTTCGGTAACGTTCTGATGGTGACGGCGGCGTTGTGGACGGGGTTGCCCGATTCGTCAACGATGGCGCCTTTGATGCCTGCTTGGGTGACTGTTGCGACTGCGAGTGTAACGATTGCAGAAATGCCAATTTTAGGGAAAAACATAATAACACCTTCTTCTATAAGGTAAATCTATATTAAAAATTTGCTTTGAAAAATAACGAGGCGTTATTTGGTGTGCACGCACGAAACCGGCGCTTACTCCACGCTGCTGGGAGACGTGATGGGCGTGGCGGTGTTGCCTATATTGCTGAAGTTCGGTGTCAGTGAACTGATGCAATTTGCGACATCATCGGAAGAAGCCCAATATTGGGCGTGGTCGGGACTTTGTTCAAAGAGAAAATTGATAAACCATTTTTTGCCTTGGACGCAGCTGTTCAGGCTTACGATGTTCGATGCTGTCCAGTTGTAGGTGCCCTGGTCTGCATCGTATTCGAAGGTTGTTGTGCTTGCTTTACCGGAAACATTGCCTGCTGGCGACTTGTATCCAATGGCTTGCCAGGATCCGCCTTTGTGCTGCTCGTGGATATAGGTGTCCTGCATCTTTATGTAGGTCCCTGCTGCAAGGCCAAGTTCAGCAGCTTTGGCTTTGTCCATTAGGCCGAATAGTTTTGGAACCGCAACCGCAGCGAGAATACCCATGATCACGATGACGACCATCAATTCAATAAGGCTAAAACCAAGCTTTTTCATAATATGCCTTTGCTGCGCTTATTTCCCGTAATAGAAAAATACGGTTTTTGCACGCATTTCTCTAAAAATAAGATATTTAAGGGCCTAAGTCGATAAAATACGGAATTTTTTCATTTTTTTTACTCCTTTGGGTGGCCCGATGTAACGAAAATCACTTTTTTAGCAATTAAATGCTTTTACGTTTTTTTTCCAATTGGTTTTCTATAGAATGTTTTCGTTAGTCATCTTGAATTGGAGTTTGTTCCTGTTTTTACAGATGAATTCGACTGCAATAAAAAATCCCCGAATCCTTTTAGATTCAGGGATTAGTGGGGCCTCCCGGACTTGAACCGGGAACCAACGGGTTATGAGTCCGACGCTCTAACCGATTGAGCTAAAGCCCCAGCTCACCCAAAATTAGTAAATATTTTGAAATTGTTTTAGCCCATTCGTAGTGGAATCCGCTGTAGGCATTCACGACGCATTTGTCCCAATCGGCGACTTCCGTGTTATACACATTGATGGCGTCCTTGATGCGGCGCAACATTTGGTGCGGGGCGTTCGCGTCATCGACGAGGAATGCGTTCGCTTCGCCTGCGGTCTCGAGCGTGTAGTCGGTGAGCATGCTTGCGATGCCCACGTTTCTGCCGGTGAGCGGGAGTGTGCCTGCGGCCATGGCCTTGAGGATAATCGAGGCGGACGGCTCCTGCAGGTTGGCTGCGAACAAAATGTCAGATGCGGCGAGCGTGTCGCGCAATTTTTCTCTGTTGTTCGCTTCTTCGGAGTCGAACTGGAGGACGCGGACGAAGTTGCCGTACTGGTGCGAAACTTCTTGGTAGTAATTCCATTCGGGGTGCTCCGGAGAAATGCCCACAATGATGAGAGCGCTCTGCTTGGCGATGTCCGAAAGGATGGTCGCGAGTGTTTCGGAAGTGTTGCCCGATTCCATGTCCGCATGGCTGTAAATAATCAGTTTCTCCGAAAGGTCCATGTCGAACTGGCGACCGAGGCTCGCCTTGGCGGCACGCTTCGCTTCCTTGATGGGGAGCTTCGCTTCGCCGTTGAAATCCCAGAAGTTGTAGTTCACGCCGAACTGGATACCGAGGAGCTTTTTGCTGTTTCTGTTCAAAAATCCGCTGAGGCCGCCGGGGAGGTTCGTGTTGAGCATGGCGTCACGGTAACCGGATGACGGGAACAGCACCTTGTTGGCGTACAGGACGCCGGCCTTGAGGAGGCTTACCTTGCCCCAGAACTCGTAGCCGTCCATGTTGAAGTCCTTGGGCGGGAGACCGATTTTTTCGATTTCGCTGGGCTGTACATGGAAGTCGTAGGTGATGTTGTGGATATTGAAGAAAAACGGGATGTTGTGGAATGCTTCTTGATAGACGGTGTGGCAGAGTGCACCGGCGAGGGCGCCGCCCCATTCGTGGCCCAGGATGGCCTGGAACTTGATGTCGCTTTGGGCACTGTACGCAAGCGCTGCCGAGGCTAGCATGGCGAATCTAAGATGGTTGTCGCTATAGGGGAGCGAGTGCGGAGGGCCGTAAATGTACGGACGGCCGAAATATTCCTCATTATATATATAGGTGTGGAGCGGGTCGTCGTCGGAACGCCAAATCTCGAAGGGCTTGTTCTGCAAGGCTTCGACGCCTTTGTAAACACAATGATACTTGTCGGAATCGATAATATGGTCTTTATAGAAGGGCGAATAGGTCACGACTTTGGAACCGGCATCGGCAAAAGCCTGTGTCATGCAGTTTACCGCAGTCGCCAGTGGACTTGGTACCTTCCAGTTCCCCGCTTCTGGAGTTACGACGAGTATATTCATTGATTTTTTAGCACTCCAAATAAAAATTTACCTACAAAAGTAAGTATGTATAAATTTATTTATTTAAATTTCAACTGAAAGGGTGTATTTTATTTTTTAACGTGATAAAGAGTCCTTTTCAACGTTTTTAACATAACTTCATCTGAAGGGATACAAAATGAAGAAGATTTTCATTGCTGCTTTGGCAACCGCTGTAGCTATCTCGCTTACCGGCTGCAAGGGTACTAACGAAAAACGCGGTGACGAACACCTCAAGGAAGGCCGTTTCCGCAATGCTATCAATTCTTATCTTGAAGCAAAGAAGAAGGGCAAAATGTCCGACGAATTCTTTGACAATTTCACCTTGGCGCTTGTGCGTGCTGGTGAAGCTGAATCCAAGAAGGACTTGAACAGCGACCTCATCAACAACTATTTCGAGAAGGCTGCTATCAATATTCCGCAGGTGAAGGAAAACGCCACTCTCGAAGAATACGTCAAGACTCTCGCTGACATCGGTAAGCGCCAGGCCGCACAAGAGGGCGTTGACTACGCAACGATCATCAATGCTTTCGCAAAGATTGACTCTGCTGAATCGGTCGCCAAGACCCGCCATGTGGCCGAATCCGACATCAAGAACATCCGTACCGAAACGGAAAAAATCTATGTGGCCCGCAACTTGAGCGAAGCGACTTCCGAAGAAGATCCGGTCGTGAGCGAATACTTGCTTCTCCGCATGGCCGAGATGGCACCGAACAATGCTGATATCCAGGCTGCCTTGAACAAGAGCCGCAAGACGACTCGCGGTTACTTCCTCATCTTCGGTGAAAACATTCCGGATTTGAGCGGCAAGCAGCGTGTTGACAAGTGGGGCTACGTGATGGCCATGCCGACCATCAAGATGACCAAGAACTCCCTTTCTGGCGAACTCCAGTTCTGGGCTTCGACGGGTAACAACACCGAACTCGATCCGTCCAAGATCAAGCTCGTTTCTACCGACGGCAAGGAAGTCTTTGCCAAGGGCGACACGGGTTGGTGCGAAGCTGAAGTTCTCGTGGGCAAGAAGGGCGACGAAAAGATTGAAAAGAAGCAGAAGAAGTTCAAGGGCAAGGGCAAGTTGATGAACGAATTCCAGTGCTCTGTGAATATCAGCTTCTCCTTCCCGGGTGGCTTTGTTCCGGACTACATCGAATACAAGGACAACTTCGGTATTGGCCGCAAGTTCCTCGGTCACTAATTCGAAACGGACTTAAAGAACGTTTGATGAACTCGCTGCATAACGCAGCGGGTTCTTTTTTTGTGTCGTCATGCTGAGGCGAAGCCGAAGTATCCAGTGCGGTTAAACTGTCGTCATCCTGAGGCGAAGCCGATGATTCTTCGTCACCTTGAGACCTGTTAGGGTCGAAAGGTCCAGTAAAGTCTTGTTTTGCGAGAACTTGTGTATGAGACAAGCTCGGAGACGCGGGTGTAAAAAATCCCCGGCTTACGAACCGGGGATTTTTAAACGCTTGTGTTTTTTAAAGGGAGGTGCCCGTTCAAGGACGGGCATGACAAATGCTAGAATTCTGCGTGGGCGCTCATGCCGAGGGCAAACTTGGTCTTGCCGACGACCGGGTTCTGGTTCTTGCTGAAGTTATAGCCGAACCAGAATACGAGATTCGTGTTGAGGGTCGGATAAACGTAGAAGTTCATGCCGAGGAATTCGAATTCGTCCTTTTCGATTTCGGAATCCGGATCGTGGTATTCGAAGCTGACGCCGAGAGTGAACTTCTTTGTGATGTTGAAGCTCGGTTCCATGGCGAAGAGCATCTGGTCGTCTGTGAAAATCTGCGCTGCTGCGGCGTATTCCTTATCGACGATGGCGTAGAAGTAGTTCATGCCAAAGTTGAAGATGCCGTAGTTCATGCTCGGTTCAATGAGGAAGGAATGGACTCCGTGGCCCTTGTAGGGATGCAGGCCATAGACAGCGTAGATACTGTAGTTGAGCACTTCGAGGCTCTTGGAGTAGTCGAGTTCTGCACCGAACGTGTAACCGTAACCGCGGCCGATTTCAGAACCGAAAACCCAGTCCACACTCGGGGTGATGGTCAGGTGTTCGTCCGGGCGGTTCAAGAGCTTGAGGCCGTAGCTTGCGAATGCGGCGATGGAACTCTTGCTATCGTCTGTTGCACCGAGGTAGAACTTGCCTTCGCCGAACTTGCTGTTGCCGACTTCGACACCGAAACCGCGGAGGGTCTCGTCGCGGGAGATGACTGCGTAACGTCCTGTGTCGCGCCAGAAGTAAT
>JAEEGK010029570.1_pt1 | contig 10913 bp, 7 predicted proteins | sample 8958771 | NCBI WGS metagenome assembly JAEEGK01 (sample SAMN16246547, study PRJNA631951) | gut metagenome | biome: gut microbiome; feature: rumen; material: SC-attached | host: Bos | place: Iran: Karaj | collected 2018-10 | reverse complement strand
CTGCCGCACCATTTGGTGGATGCTTTCAGATCGACACTTGATGAGGCTCGATTTGCCGACATTATTCTTCAGGGGGCTGATGCGTCCGATCCCGAGATAAGAGCGAAAATGAGGGTTGTGAGGGATACGCTCGCCGGTCTCGGAATAAGTGACAAACCGATCATCACCGTGTTCAATAAATGCGACAAGCTTCATCCGGCGGATCTTCGTGATCCTGAAGCAGATGCGAGCGTCATGATAAGTGCTAAAACGGGAGAAGGGCTTAGGCAACTGATCGAACGGGTGGAGAAGATCCTTTCGGAGCGAAGCTGCCGGTTTGACGGCATCATTCCTTACACGCAAGGCTCTCTTGCTTCGGATATCAGGACAAGGGGAAGGCTCCTTTCGGAGGAATACTTACCGGAAGGTATTAAGATCAGCGCATTTGTTCCGCCGGAGCTTGCGGGACGTCTCAAAGGATTTGAGACGGAAGAAAATATATGAATTAACAAGAAGGAGAGAATACATGAGATACGGTTATTTTGATGCGGAAAACAGAGAATATGTTATCACGAAACCCGATACTCCCACCGCGTGGGCGAATTATCTGGGCTCGCCCGATTACGGCGCGATCATTTCGGGAAACGCCGGCGGATACAGCTTTGAAAAATCAGGAGCGAACGGCAGGATCATCAGGTACAGGTTTAACGGTGTGCCGCTCGATCAGCCCGGGCGCTATATCTACATCAGAGACAATGATGACGGCGATTACTGGTCGGCTTCATGGGCGCCCGTTTGTAAACCGCTCGAGGATTATAAGAGCGAATGCCGTCACGGTACCGGATATACGGTTATTACCGGAACCTATCGCGACATCGAGGCAGAAACTCTTTATTACGTTCCGAAGGGCGCTGCCTACGAGGTTTGGAGGTGTAAGGTCACTAACCGCGGTGACATGAAAAGGAATCTTTCGGTTACGGGTTACTGCGAGTTCGTTAATGAGAACAACTACGAGCAGGATCAGGTTAACCTTCAGTACACGCTTTTTATCACACACACATATTTTAACGGAAGATATATCCTTCAGAAACAGAATGAAAATCTTCACAACCCCCGCCTTGAAAGATTCCTCGGACTTGCCGGGGCAAAGGTGGATCGTTACTGCGGTGACCGCGATAAGTTCGTCGGACCGTACAATACATACAAAGACCCCGTCGGGGCAGCCGCTCCTCTTGAGTGCAATCTCAACTACAACGGCAATTCCTGCGGCGCTCTTGAATCCGAGATCTCGCTTGAACCGGGCGAAACGAAGGAATTTATCTACGTCCTCGGCCAAAAGCCCGCTGCCGAGGCCGATGCGATCCTCGACAAATATGAAAAACCGGGCGTTACGGACAAGGAGCTGGAAGACCTTAAGAACTACTGGCACGGTAAGCTTGACAACCTTAAGGTAAACACTCCCGACGAGAACTTCAACAACATGGTAAATATGTGGAATGCATATAACTGCTTTATCACATTCACATGGTCGCGTGCCGCGTCCTTCCAGTACTGCGGTCTCAGAAACGGTTTCGGATATCGCGATACCGTTCAGGATATTCAGGGTATCATTCATCTCGCTCCCGAGATGGCAAAAGAGCAGATCAGATTTATGCTTTCGGCACAGGTTACGAACGGTGCGGGACTTCCGCTTGTAAAATACACGCATAAGCCCGGACAGGAGAACACTCCCGACGATCCGGAATATGTTAAGGAAACCGGGCACCCCAGTTACCGCGCAGATGACGCGCTCTGGCTCTTCCCTACGGTGGACAAATATATCTGCGAGAGCGGCGACCTGAAGTTCCTTGATGAAGAGGTCTGGTTTGCTGACAACGGTGAGAAGGGTAGCGTTTATGAGCATTTGAAGCGCGCTGTCGCATTTTCGATGAACAACCTCGGGAAGCACGGCATGCCTGCGGGACTTCATGCGGACTGGAACGACTGTGTAAGGCTCGGGAAACTCGGCGAATCGACATTTGTTGCATTCCAGCTTGTTTATGCGGTCAAGGTCCTTAAAAAATACGCCGTTATCAAGGAAGACAAGGCATATGCGGCAGAGCTTGACGGCATTCTTGACAGGCTTACCGCGGCTGTTGACGATTGCTGGGACGGGGACAGATGGATCAGAGGTTACAAAGAGGACGGCGCCGTTATCGGCAAGTGTACCGATCCCGAGGCTTCCATGTGGCTTAATCCCCAGTCGTGGTCTGTCATCGCGGACTTCGGCAGCGATGAGCAGAAGCGGAAGGCAATGGACAGTGTCGAAAGAGAGCTTAACACTCCTTACGGTGCTATGGTCATGTATCCGCCTTACGAGAATCACGCATTTGACGGTGCGCTTATGACATGCTTTAATCGCTGTGTTAAAGAGAATGCGGGAATCTTTTCACAGCCTCAGGGCTGGTTGATCCTCGCCGAATCAAAGCTCGGTCACGGTAACCGCGCATATATGTACTGGAAGGAGGCATCGCCCGCAACCTATAACGACCGTGCGGAACAGAGGTCGCTCGAACCCTATGTCTTCGGACAGTTTGTTGAGGGCAAGGAAAGTCCTTTTGCGGGACGCGCTCATGTGCACTGGCTCACCGGAACGGCTTCGACGGTTATGGTCGGCACTGTGGAGGGCATCCTCGGTATTAATCCCGAAGCGGACGGACTTGTGGTAAATCCCTCGATCCCTTCTGAGTGGAAGAATTTTACCATCACAAAGAACTTCCGTGGTAAGACTCTTAACATAAACGTTGAGAATCCGAACGGTTCCGAGCACGGAGTTAAGAAAGTTATTATTGATGGACAGACGATCGACGGGATCCTTATCCCTGAGAAGATGCTTAGGGACAACAGCAGTATCACTATAGAAATGTAATTAAGAAGAACCTAATGCATGTTTATGTGTCGGGCAGGAAATCAGCGGCGAAAAAACCGCCGCTTTAGAGAATCCGGTACATGTTCATGTGTTGGGCCAAGGAGATAACAAACAATGAGCACCATTAAAAGAACCATGAGGCACATATGCCTTTTGATACTCACATGTGCCGTGGTTACATCGGCATGCGCTTGCGGATCGGGCGAAGGCAGCGTCCCCCCCGCTCCGGAAACAGCGGCAGAGCCCACGCAGGCTCCTAAGGATACCGTGACTGTAATTGACGTCGAAAAAGGCACCGACAGTGTGATTGTGATTGACGGTGAGAGCGGCACAGAATTCATTTCACAGTTTACCGATCAGGAGCAAGAGACCAAGAAACCTACGCCGGCGCCTGCGAAGCCTGATCCCCAACCTGCGGTTAAGGGTGAAGTGACACTGAGCTTCTTTGATGACGGGACGTTTGCTTTCAACGATACCAACGCGTTTTTTAACGATACCCTGACGGTGAGCCTTGAGGTGCCCTCGGGAGCAAAGGCCTATTATACTCTCGACTGTACGGAGCCGACCGAGAATGCGCTTGCTTATTCCGAACCCCTCGTGTTCGAGCCGGTGGAAGGAAATCTTCCGGATGCCTATGTTCTGCGGGCAAAGGCGCTTCTTTCAAACGGAACATGGACCAAGACAGCGGTAAAGACATACTTTGTTGCGGAAAACGTAAAGGAACGTTATACGACTTTGGTCTTTTCCGTTACGGGCGATCCCGCCGACCTCACGGACAAGCCGGATGGTATATTCTACGGCAAGAATTACAAAAAACGCGGCAGAGAGAGTGAGCGCGGAGTCTTTGTCGAATCGTTCGGACCTGACGGCTATCCCGAGATCGGTCAGTTCGGCGGCGTCAGGATCTACGGCGGATATTCGCGTCAGTATTCCATCAAATCGATGAAGCTTTTTGCCAGAAAATCATACGACCCCGATCACGGAACCTTTAAGTTCAACGATTTCGGGACGGAAAGAATGGACGGAAGCGGTAAGGTAATAAATAAATATGACAAGCTCGTGCTTCGTGATGCGGGAAATGATTACCAGTTCTGCTTCCTCCGTGATGAACTCAGTCAGACGCTTTGTCAGAAAGCCGGCTTTAAATTCTATGAGGCTGTCCTTCCTGCCGCAACCTATCTGAACGGGAAATATTACGGTCTCTTCTGGCTTCATGAGAATTATTGTGATACATATTTCAAGGAAAAATTCGGTAAAGATGCTCCCGGTGAGTTCGTAGTCCTCGAAGGAAGCGACCAGAAGAAGAATGATGACGATGACGAACTTACGAAAAAATGTGTTGACGAATTCAATGAGGCGTATCAGAAATTTATCGACATGGATCTTACGATAGATGCCAATTACAAGGCGCTTGACGAGTTCCTGGTAGTCAACGATTATCTTGATTATTTTGCATGGAATATCTGCCTTAACAACTGGGACTGGCCGAACAACAATTACAAGGTTGTTCGCTATGTTCCCGCTGAAGGGGACACATATAAGGACGGTGTTTTCGACGGTCGTTACCGCTTCCTGCCTCATGACATGGACTATTCGTACGGACTTTACGGACAGGATGCAACGCAGCCGTACTACGATACCCTTCGTATCGTCATGAATCCCCGTGATACCAGATATGCGCCGCTTTTCACAAAGCTGATGGAGCGTGAGGACTGCAAGGAGTACTTTAAGAACAAATCAATCGAATTCCTTGAAGGAGCGCTTTCCGAGGAAAGTATCCTTGAGAGTTACAATATGCTTAATGAATCACGTTCCACTGAGCTCGATTATTACTATGAGCATATCGCGCAACTTCGTAAGAAGGGTGATTTCTCACTCTGGTGTACGCCCGGCTCGTATTATGAGTCGGAGGCTCAGTTGATGATATTTGCTCAGAATCGTCAGGAGTACGCGCTCAAGTATATTGAGAGGGATCTGTACGGGGCAGAGGACTGAAACGTAATTAATCTATAGTATACCAAAAGGCTCGAGCGTAACTCGAGCCTTTTGCATTACCTTAATCAGGCTCTCGCTGCCACGTGTAACAATTCCCAAAACCGCTTCGCGTTTTAAGTGTTTTGGGAATTGTTCGCGGGCGCGCTCGAGCCCTTTATTATTATAATCCGGAAAACTTTGAATATAAGAAAAAAACAGCGGGAAATTCCCAATCTCAAATTCCGCTGTACGAATTAGGAATAATAAGAGAAAGAGAACAGCGGAAAAGCCAAAATCTCAATTCCCGTTGTCCAAGTTCGATAAAACAAAGGAAAAAGAGCAGCGGAAATTACGAAAAATCGAATCCCGCTGTATTTTGGACGAAATATTCAGATAAAACACAGATAACAGATCACGATAAAAGCGCTCGCGATCACGAATCGTGCCACGGTCTGTGTATCGGACCATCCCTTGTTTTTGCGGACATGGTCATGGATGGGTGTTCGTGTGTTTTTGAGGATCTTAAGCTTTACGGTTCTGAGAAGCGCGACCTTCAAAAGCCCCAGACCGCCGTCAAGGATGAAGATAAGGCAGATCGGGATGAAGGCGAGGGGACTTCCTGTTTCGAGGGCAACGAGTCCGAGAAAAAGTCCGATCGCGCGCGATCCCGCGTCACCCATCAGAACCAGGCTCGGAGATGAATTGAAAAGAAGGTATGCCGCAATGACACCGATCATAATGACACATTTGATGATAGCTGGTACGCTTGCACTTGAAGTGCCCATGAGGATGAAGAGAAAACCCGCGATCGAAACGATCGAGAGAGATCCGCAGAGTCCGTCGACACCGTCGGTACAGTTAACAACATTGATTGATGCCCACAACAGGAATGTCGCAAGGATGACAAAAACGACTGCGGGAAGCTCGAACGAAACATCAAAGAGAGCGAGCCTTACCGTACTTCCGTTGTACATATAGAAAGTGAAAGCCGCTCCGGCGCAAATAAGAAGGTCGATGAGACCTTTTTTTAATTCGCCCCACGGAATCTTTGAAGCATCATCGAGGAAGCCTTCGAGGCAGGCGGCAAATGTCAGAACGAGATAAATGATCGTTTCCCAACGCGCAGTCGGAAGGATTGGAACAAAGAGAAAAGCAAGTATGATATAGACACTGATGAATATGATACCGCATCCTCTCGCTTTTCCTTTTGAGAGAGCACCGTTAACGGCATATGCCCTGCCCTGATCTGCGGGAAGCTTTTTCTTCAGTGTTCCGATAAGGATCGCGGTGATAACAAAAGAAACAAGACCCGCAAACATGGGATTGAAGAATTGTGCGAATTTGGGAAACAAATAATAGAGCATGATAATGACCAACCTTTTCTAAATCTATTCTTTACCAATAAATAATGTGCTTTTTATGTCTTTTTGTCAATCAAACAAAAATATCGATCAATATGTAAAAAAGGGTAAAGTCATCGACGAAAAATCCGATATAAATAATGTAATACTTAAAACGGATGAGCAATCGGTTCATTATATTTTTGTAATAAAAGGGATAAAAACAGTCAGGATCTGATACACAAGGAGGTGTAGAAGTAAAGATACTTGACATTAAGGGGATAAAGTAATGATGAGAATGTCAATGAATTCACGTAAAACAATCAATCGCAGCCTGCAGCTGTTACTTGCGTTGCCGGCTGCTTTTGCTGCGTTCCTCTTCCTCCTCGGAGCGGTTAAAACGCAGGCTTCTTCGTCTGTCAGCGTTAAAGAAGTCAACTATAACGACAGCACGATCACAGTTCAGATGTCAGCGGAAGACAGCATCCTTCTTATTTCCGATTCAAAGGGAAGAAAGTGGGAGGCCATCCCGCTTGATATGGAAGTCGACAATACCGTAACTATGGACATCTCATGGATCAGTACCACCAAGGATTACACACTTGCTCTTAAGGGAGATGCATCCGCTGAACCTGTCAGAATAATCATCCCCAAGCAGTCTACCGGACTCAGGGCAGCTTATGATACTTTTAGCGGAACCGTTACCTTTACCGGTGAGACGGGAAGCATTGAGTGGAGAAACAAAGAGGGCATCACATGGTCGGATCTTCCGGACGAAGCAACTCTTAAGACTCAGCTCGATACAATGTGTGCATATGGCGCAACCCTCGCTTTCAGAACCAAGGGTGTTAACGGAACGGGTATCGCGAATCCCGGGACACGCCCCGGAAAGGAAGTGCTTGTCAGCGTTCCGAAGAAGATCGCAGCTCCCGCGATCAAGATCAACGACGCAACACTCACGATCGCAGTTAACGAAGACATGCAGTACAGAGCAGCAGACAGCAAAGGAAATCCTTTGAGCGCTCAGTGGACGGATGTTGCAAGAGAAGAGGACATGCCTTTGGCAGAGCTTGCGGGATCTTCGATGGTAAGTCATCAGGGAGAAAACCCCACAGAGGTTTCTTACATCCAGTTCAGAACAAAAGCAACCGCATCAAAGCAGGTGTCCAATACGACAACAATAGAGATACCGGCACAGACAGATATCAAGGATGCCGATATGGCCAAGATCAAGGTTGTTTACACCAGCTCAACATCATTTGAGATCAGGGTTCCCTTCGCAGGAACAACCACTCCTTATGAATATTGCATCATAAACACCGATGCCCAGGCGGACGGTGTTACGATAAATTCGACCGAGGATATCACATGGAAGGTTATCAACTCGACATCTCCCGTGCCGATCAGCCGCGATAAGAACAACGCTGATGACGGAAGCCTCGTTTACGTAAGAAAAAAGGCTACAGGCGCACTCGGACAGTCCGGATATTCGCTTGCATCACCCGCACATCTCATCGCTACGGTTAAGTATCCCGGAGAAGTTTCCACCTCGAACGGCGGTCTTACCTGGCTCACAACGGTTGCAGGCAGATGTAATGCCAACAACCCCGACGGATATTTAAGCTTCGAGCTTTACTCTCCCACGGAGAGCGTTGTCTCCGAAATTCGTTTCGTTGACGTTGTTTCGATCGGAACCACAAGAGACACGCTGAAGCGCAGTTCAAATGATTTCACAAGTGTTGTTACCCTTAACCCGGCACCGGGCGCTTCGGAAGACAAGAAATACGTGATCACAACGACGATCAAGTCTACTTCGAAGCTTGACAGCTTTGCAAACGATTCCGATACAAGAAAGATGCTTGCATACATCACTCTTGAAGACAGCACGGAAGCTTTCGAAAGCAACGATGAAAGAGGGATCGGGCTTTATATACTTCCCGCGTCAAAGGTTAACAATCCTTCGGGTTCGGCAAAGCGCGGCGACATGATAAGTATCGCACAGCAGCTCGGATGGCAGAATTATAATCCGGACACCGATCAGATCGAGTATTCAACATCATTCGAGAGAATAGCGAACTCGGAAAACGATCCCGATGAGTTCAGGATCAAGGTGGATATCGGAACAAGAAATGTTCCTTCCGATGCGGTAGGTGTATTCACGAACGAGCCTGTTACTGTTACGGCGATAAAGGCAGAAGGTTATACCTTTACCGAAGGTACCGGCGAAGGCTGCGGCTTCACGGTTGAATATGCAGACACACTCAATGACTGCAACGAAGAAGCAAGGATGGCAGTCCTTGTTGTCAGTGCCGGAGCGCTTGAGCGCAGTATCGGCACAAGAAACGCGGCTGTGAATCTTTCGATCGTTCTGAGTAACGGAGAGACATTAACGGATTGCGCAAGCGTTACATTCAGGGAAACGGCAAGTATAGTCGGAGGACCCTACGCATGGACGATCACCGAGAACAGTCTCGACGAGTCGGATAAGCGTGTTGAAAAGACCGTCTCCCTAAAGATATTCAGGAGTAACTACAATGTTTCGCTCCTCACGGCTGAATGGGACGGACACAATGTTACAAGCAGTATCGATCAGGTCGGTGCCGACATCACAGTTACTTTTTCGAATAAGTTTATTAACACGATTGATGTCGATACAACCAAGACCAACAACTTGACATTTACATTCAGTAACGGCTTTGTACTTGAAACGGGCTTCAGTCTCACGATCAATCCGGGTGCGTAAAACATTTGGCGAAAAGCCGGACCTTTAAGGAAACAGATGCGGGGACCGCATCCCAAGGGGAGAATTCTATGAAGAGAAACGGATTAATTTACAAACTTCTGGCAGGTGCGTTTATGGCGTGCCTGTTTGGATTTGCTGCATTTTCATCGAAGGCTTGGGCCGAAGAGGCAAAAACTTCCGTTGAAGTCGGTGCTACCGACTATGAGACGCTTAAGATGGAGATCATCAGAAACGGTAATACGATCGTTTATTCTTCGCTTGATAACAAGAAGACGTGGAGTGAAGTTGAAGGGACAGTCTCGGGCGACAAACTGATCATGGATATCAATTTTGCCGGTACGGCAAGTAATGTTTCGGTCTGGCTCAAGGGTGATAAAGATACTTCTGTTTTAAAGGTTGTGATCCCCAAGCAGCCGACGTCTTTCAAGGTTAAGTATGACAAGAGCACAGGTGATTTCACTTTCAGCGGATACGGACAAAGCACGGAATTCGAATGGCATAAGTCAAGCGATTACAACTATAAGACCGTGAAGTTTGACAAGACCGATGCTTCGTATCAGCAGTTCCTTAAGGATATCGCAGCTCTCACAATAAAGGGTTCGAAAATTGAAATGAGGCTCCCCGGAAAGCCCGGAAAAAGTCTGACCGACATGGGACAGCGTCCCGGCAATGTTGTAAAGATCTCAATCCCCAAAAAGTCTGCGGCGCCGAACATCAAGCTGAATATCACGATGCTTACCTTTAATACCCGTGAAACGATGGAATATCAGGTTATCGGTTCGGGAGAGGGCTGGAAAAAATGCAAGAAGAACATGAGGCTTGAGGAAGTGACAACGGCGGTTCTTTATGAGAACGGTGCAAATACCGTCAAGATCAAGTTCAGAAATGCGAAAACAGAGAAAAAGTCTACTTCGATGGAGTCTGTTCTGATAATCAAGGGTCAGAGAAAAGCACCCACGATCGGTGCGGGCGGAGATGTTACCATTGAGGCCGGAACCGACAGGAATGAAGGTAAGACCGTGGTGACGTTCAAAACCGCCTCAAAAGAAAACCCGTTCCAGTACAAGATCGTTAAGGCCGGTGAAACGAACGATCCCGCTAAGGGCTGGAAGACAAAGAAAGAAGGCAAGCCGGTGGTTCTCAGCGAGAAAAAGCTCCCCAAGGGAAGCAAGATACTGATCCGTTATATGGGCGTTAATGCCAATGTTAACAAGGGTATCGAGTTCAAACTTCCTTCGGCATGTGCAACGTATACTGCGGGGTAAATACTTAAAAAACTGAAATTAATCCCGGCCGTTTTTTGAAAAATTGATATAATTTAAAAGATTTCCCGAAATATTTACTTTTTTCGGGAAATCTGTATAATGGAATATAACTAAAGTAATTCAGTGACCGAAAGGAGCACATTATGAAGAAATTCTTTAAATTCCTTGCCGGAACCGCGGCTGTAGCTGCGATCGGAGCAGGAGCATATTATGCATACAAGAAATTTATCGCTTGTGACGGATGTGACGATGACGATGCCGATGAAGACCTTGATGATTTTGAGATGGAAGATGATGAGGATGATGCTCCTCTCAAGACTCCCGAATATGTTTCAATCAATCCGGCCGCTACAGACGATTCGACTAAGGAATGATCGGATCACAAAAGTGGTTTTGCTTTGACGGTCATCCGTAAATTGAGAATATATGCTTGACTTATCTGTCAGGCATGGTTATAATCCACAACATATCATAAGGCGATGGATAGATCGTTCCGTTCCCGTGTCAAAATCATTCAGGGAGGACGATGATCCGGGAAGGAAAAGAGTAATCTTGTTGCTTTACCTTGCAGAGAGCGGACGGTCGGTGCGAGTCCGTGGAAAGCGCTTGATGAATACATTCCGTAGCTGCCGGCCCCAAAGGAGCTTCTCTCAGTAGGGACGGACGGGTGAGCCCGATACAGCGAACTGCGTGTGATGGCACGC
>JAEEGK010029565.1_pt1 | contig 10915 bp, 5 predicted proteins | sample 8958771 | NCBI WGS metagenome assembly JAEEGK01 (sample SAMN16246547, study PRJNA631951) | gut metagenome | biome: gut microbiome; feature: rumen; material: SC-attached | host: Bos | place: Iran: Karaj | collected 2018-10 | reverse complement strand
CCCGCAAGTGCCTCCGCCTCGTCGAGCGTCTTGAGGTCCATGATCGCGAACTCTCAGTCACAACTCATAATCGGCATGTATGCAAAGGTTAACGTAATTCTGCCTTCGGAAGAAGAACAGATTGCCATTCCAAAGACCGCGATTTCATACAACCTTTACGGTACTTCCGTATACCGCGTGAAGACCGATGACAAGGGACAGAAGATTTCCGAACAGGTAAACGTAACCACCGGTAACGAAAACGGAGACAAGGTTGTCATCACCTCCGGCCTCAATCCCGGTGACGTAATAGTTACTGAAGGTCTGGTAAGACTCTCCAACGGCAGCTATATCGAAGAAAACGACAAATACAATCTTGATAAGGTTGAAAAAGTACCGGAGCTCTAATAATGTTTACTGATATCTTCATTAAAAGACCGGTACTCGCAGTATGTATCAGTCTTCTTATAACACTGCTGGGGTTGCAGTCCCTGAAAAACATGGCCGTGCGTCAGTATCCGGACATGACCAACACCGTAATCACCGTAACCACCAGTTACTACGGTGCCGGTGCCGATCTTATTCAGGGCTTCATCACCGCTCCTATCGAGCAGGCAGTTGCCCAGGCAGACAATATTGACTACATGACGTCAAGCTCCAAAATGGGCTCATCCACCATTACGATCTACATGAAGCTCAATACCGATCCTAACGGGGCCCTCGCAGACGTCATGTCACGCGTTAACTCCGTAAAATCCCAGCTTCCTTCCGATGCACAGGATCCGACCATATCCCTTTCTACAGGATCCACCACATCAGTGCTGTATATCGCCTTCTCAAGCGATGTAATGGACGGTCCGCAGATTACCGACTACCTTAACCGTGTGGTTATCCCACAGCTCTTTACCGTAAACGGTGTAGCCAAGGTTAACCTGTACGGCGGTAACGAATATGCTCTGAGAATATGGATTGACCCGCTCAAGCTGGCTGCTCATCAGCTTACGGCACAGGATGTGGTAAATGTTCTGAAGGCCAACAACTTCCAGACTTCATCAGGACAGATCAACAATTACTATACCCTGATGAACACCAACACCAACACTCAGGTTGCCAATGCTGATGAACTGTCTGAACTTATTGTTGCATCCAAGAACGGTGCCGTAGTCAGAATGAAGGATGTTGCCAAGATCTCAATGGCAACCAGCCACGACAGCTTCAGATCCATCGCCAACGGCCAGAAAGGTGTCGTAGCCGCAATCGATGCAACCCCAACAGCCAACCCTCTGGATATCGCAGCAGGTGTAACAGCCCTTATGCCTACCCTGGAAAAGGGACTGCCAAGCACTCTTAAGATGAACACCATCTACGACAGTACCATTTCCATTGATGAATCAATCAACGAAGTTATTCACACCATCGTTGAAGCGGCAATTATCGTACTCGTGGTCATCACCCTCTTCATGGGTTCTTTCAGAGCCGTTGTAATACCTATCATCACAATTCCTCTGTCCATGATCGGTGTAATCATGCTCATGAGTCTCTTCGGATTCTCAATAAATCTGATGACTCTGCTCGCAATGGTTCTTGCCATCGGTCTGGTTGTGGACGACGCCATCGTGGTGGTTGAAAATGTCGACCGTCACATCAAGAACGGACTTTCACCGTTCAAGGCTGCCATTATCGGTACAAGAGAAATAGCAATTCCCGTAATATCAATGACCATAACCCTCGGTGCGGTATACTCACCGATAGCACTCATGGGCGGTATCACCGGTTCGCTCTTTACCGAATTTGCACTGACTCTGGCAGGTTCCGTGCTGATTTCAGGTATCATTGCCCTTACCCTGTCTCCTATGATGTGTTCAAAGATGCTCAAGGCTGAAGAAAAGCCTGGTAAATTTGAAAGCATCGTGAACAGAATCCTCAACAGGATAACCGAAATCTATACCGGAATGCTTGATGCGGTATTAACCACAAGAACCCCTATCGTAATTGTGGCCATTGTCATCATGGCGTCACTGCCTCTGCTCTTCAAGTACTGTTCATCAGAACTTGCTCCGTATGAAGACAGCGGTGCATTCATGATGATGGGTAAGGCTCCTACCAACGCAAACCTTGACTACATCGAGGATGGTATCAAGAAGCTTAATAACGAAGCCGCCAAGGATCCTGCAGTACTTAACACTCTGGGCATGATCGGTACCCCCGCTTCAAACCAGGGTATGGCGATTCTCGTACTGAAGGAATTCAATGAACGTGAAAAGCAGTCTGAAGTTATCAAGAGAGTTTCACCTTTACTTACCAAGAGTCCTAACATAAACGCTACCGTATTCCAGATGCCTCCTCTCCCTGGCAGCTCAAGCGGTCTTCCTATGCAGTTCGTACTCATGACTCCGAACAGCTTCGAAGAACTCTATGACGTGTCCGAACAGGTTATGGAAAAAGCAAGAAAAAGCGGTCTCTTCGTATATTTCGACAGTGACTCAAGCTATGACTCCCCTACCCTTTACATCGATGTTGACCGTAAAAAGGCAGGTGCTTACGGTATTACCATGAGTGATATCGGTCAGACTCTTTCAACAATTATCGCCGACGGATATGTAAACCGCGTATCCATCGACGGCAGATCATATGAAGTTATTCCTCAGTCTGAACGTATTGAAAGAATGAATCCAGATTCGCTCAACAAATACTTTGTAAAATCTCAGAGCGGAGACATGATTTCATTAAGATCAATTCTTAACGTAAAGGTTAAGGCTGAGCCAGCCACTCTTTCAAAGATGTCACAGCAGAACGCAGCCACCCTGAGCTTTGCACTGAGTCCGGGAGTTAACATGGGTGAAGCCGTAAGCTTCTTTGAAAACGAAGTCGTACCTACACTTCCTGCCGGTTACACTCATAACTACAAGGGTGAATCAAGACAGTTCACTACGGAAGGCAGTTCACTTGCTTCTACCTTCGCACTCGCAGTGTTCATAATCTTCCTTGTACTTGCATGTCAGTTTGAAAGCTGGAGAGATCCTTGCGTTATCCTGATTGCCGTTCCTCTGGCAATTTCAGGTGCTCTGCTCTTCCTGTCCGTAGGCATGGCTTCTCTGAACATTTATACCGAAGTAGGTCTGATAACCCTTGTGGGTCTTATCTCAAAGCACGGTATTCTGATCTGTGAAGTTAGCCGTGAAGAACAGCTTAAGAACGGATGTTCAAAGATCGAAGCAGTTAAGAGAGCAGCCTCAGTAAGACTTCGTCCGATTCTGATGACCACCGCGGCAATGGTTGCCGGTCTGGTTCCTCTGCTCACAGCTGCCGGTGCAGGTGCGGAAAGCAGATTTTCAATCGGTCTCGTAATCGTTGCAGGTCTGTCAATCGGCACCATGTTCACTCTGTTTGTGCTTCCGGTTATTTACTCATTTGTCGGTGAAAACCACAAGCCGCTTCCTGAGTTTACTGAAGAAGAACTTAATGCAGAAATAAAGAAAGCTGAGTAAACAAATATAACGACAGTATTTACAACAAAGGGCATGTTTCTAAAACATGCCCTTTAATTTATCATCAAAGATTTCTCAATAAATCTGAAAAAATCTTTATGTTCTCTTTTTTGAGTCCTTTAAAATAATACCTCCTAAAAATCTTCTTCCTATGTTAATTGATGCATTTACATCTGCATGAACCTCGCAGTTATGCTTGCTGCATTCTGTAAATACACAGAAAAATCTACTTTGAGAGGTATCTTTAGACATTAAACTTTTTGGGGCTCTTCTGTAATTTTCCTTAACATGTTTTTTTAACTCATCAATGGAATATGTTTTAGCCTTTATCGGTTCTGTCCATGGAGCTCTTATATTGAGGGCATTATATGTTTTTTTCTTTTTCAGGCCTTCAACAAAAGACTTTCCTGAAGGTCTGCAGTACAGTCGTATTCTTTTTCCGGAAACTGTAGTCTCTCCATTTTCATCAACTACATACTGTTTTACCCCATTCTCAGAATCTTTTTTCAATAATTCAAAAATATTATTACCGCAGCATGAACAGATACGACTTGTCATATAAGCACTTACGCAAGCCCCTGGAAATAAATTCAGTGCAGAATATGATTTTCCGTTTATTACCGTTATATCTTTTGACTTCTTGTTTCTGTTATTCTTGTTTGAGTACACTTCCTTAAGATAATTTGTTTTCCAGTGTCCATGAACATACCACCAGGCCTCACGCTCACTGTTCTGCATGTCAACATCACCATATAAGAATCTGGCATTCACGGCTTTATATACAAGCAATAACTGTTTAGAACCACTTTCTAAATTTTTTACTTCCCTTTCTAAAACCGGAAAAGCTTTATGGGCATGCATTAAACCAACAATTGCACCACAGACATCGCCAACAACATTTTCACGCATATTGAACATCGAAGAATCAAATCGTTGATTGAATTTTTGTACAACAGATTTTCTCTTTCTGAATGTATTAACTGATTTAATGAGTTTTTTTATTGAAGGAATTCTGATGGTTCCAGATTCTATCGGTAAAGCTTTATCATTACCTGCATCTTTAAGGCTGAATACTGAATAAGCTATTCCCGCTTCCCCCTGATCAATTGCCACAATATTGTCAAATGGGAAATCCTGATTATCAGGGGCTTTACTCTGAACGGGGGTACTGGTTATAGGAATGGCCAGAGAAGCTATAAAATCATCATACTCAAGTTGAATTTTGCCATCGGAATCTATAACCTGATTTACTGGCTGATCAACTAAAAGGGTAAACTCCCCCATAGTTACACTGTGATCAGATAACATAATCTTATCCAAAGTGTTTTTGTACACGGAATTACCAATCAGACGAACACAGTTATCCAAATCCGCTAACACTGATTTAAGCTGGTACATATTCTTATTATCTTTGGATAAACTTAATACCGCATTTAAATCCTTTCTTTTCTTGGTACTCTTGACAGGAAGTTTATACCTCCAGTCATGAGGCAACTGCATAAGAAGAACTGAACAATCAATTTTACAAATATTATCCAGAACTTTCTCAAAGGTCTTTTCTGCATCAACAAGCACGTTACTGTCGTCCGTAAATACAAGTATTCCCAGTTCTTTATATTTACTCCACACGTCACTGCTGAAATATCTTTCCGGAATTTTCCAGGATTCTTTTTTAGGAACATATATCAAATCATGATTATCAATCCATGTGAATTTCGTTCTTAAGAAAAATTTTTCTCTTTTAAGTTGAGTATAGCAACCAGTAATCAATGATTTATATAAAGTAAAAATTGAATTAACGACTGAACTGTCAATTTTATCTCTTTTCAACTTGAGCTTCATTGAAGCTGACAACGGATCTTCTCCGTTTAATAAGTCCAAAGGAATGTCGACTTTAATGATATTGGAAGGGATATCCTTTTTTAAACCCTGTATATAAAAACTCTGCAAAGTAGTGACAAGATTCAGCTGAGTAACAGCAGAAGCGTAATCGCTGAAGCTTAACTCATTTACCTTCTTTGCTAGAGATAACAGGCTATCCCATATTTCAGCAGCTCTATTTGATATATCATTGGCTAAATCATATGGTTTGTTATTATTTGGACTGAATATGCTCTTATAAATTTTTCCCTTTTTGTTGCAGAAATACTGATTAAAATCTTTAGAATTTTTAAAAATACCCTGATCTTTAAACCATTGAACTATCATAGAAGAAACCTGATCACTGCTTTTATTAGCAACTCTGCCTATCTTTTCCAATAGTTTTCTGATTGGCTGTTCTTCTATTTTAAAATCCTTCTCACGTCTTTTTCTGGCATTATTCTCCTCTTCAGTCATCAAATTAGTAAAAGGTGAATAATTAGGATTTTGGCTTACAATCCAACTTTGAACAGTCTTATAAAACAGCTGCTGTTCATTACGCAGTATATTCGCTAATTTTAATTTTTTATATAACTCATATTCAACGTCAGGTACACCGCCACTAAGTCCATTAAGTTTATTCATGGTCTTAAATGACTGCCAGTTCTTCCATTCATTCTTAGAATTATTTTTTAAGTCATGCCATATTGAAGTTTTATCTGCTTCACATTGATTTAGCACATTCTCAATCTGCTCCTTTATGGCACCTAATCTGTTCAATAGTTCTGAAAAATCAAGTATTAGCTTAACGTCTTCACTGCTGGCTTCACCTCCTATGCCTAACAGATGATCAACAGACTGTTTTACACGGACCTGCGTTTCTGATGAATAAATACTTTCCAAAAGAAATTGAATTTCTTTTCTATTACAGTCGCAATACTTTATAAAATCATCGCCATCTTTAATAAAACAATCAGGTATCTTCAGCTCCTGATTAAAATTACATAATAGGTTTTTAATTTCATTCAACCGTGTAATATAATTCGAAACCCAGCTCTGAATATGTCCTCCAAAATTACTTCTAAAATTATGGAAACCCAGTATTTTTTCAAAACTGGTATTACATTTTAAAACGTGTTGAGAAATTGCATCAGCTGAGGACTTTACACTCTTTATAGCATCTATTTTAGACTCTGGAATATTAAATATCTTTACCAGTTCTGAAACATCATTATCTCTAAAAATACTCAAACCTTTATTGAATAACCAGGACAAAGCGTTATTAGTGTATGTTAAAAGACAGTCTTTTACCCAGGCCTTTGAATCAGGCCCGTGTTTTGTATCTGATTTATCATCAAAACGAGGAATTCTTGACAGTATCTTTGAAACAACAATGTACGGCATAAAACTGCTTGGAATATTGCCATTCAGAGAAGTCATTTTGTCAAAAGCTATTGTTGAGCTTTCGGGGAAAAACTCATTATCTATACTAGTTGGAGCATCTTTACAATAATGCTCTTTAATTCTTCCAAGTATTTTTATTAATACTTCTGATTTATCATTTTTTAATTCTAAATTACCTGCAAGACAATCATTTATGGTTTTTGTTAAAAATATTTTAAAATCATTAACTGCATTGGAATCAGATTCCTTTTCATCAAACAATAAAAAAATTATATTATTAACAAAAACATCACTAGATATATCACTTCCTTTTAACAAAGTGGAAACTTCTTGAGATGATAAACTCCTTAATCGAATTCTGTTTTTATTCCAAAGTTCATAAACCACTTCCTGTTCATTATAAAAATCTGATGCAAATGAAGCTTTGGAAAATAAATGAAATCCGCTTAGAACTATGCTAAACAGAAAATGAGTAAGAGAACCTCTGTCAACGCCTTCCACTATATTGTACAAATATTTGAAATCTGAAAATTCTATTCCATGATTCTTAAATGTCTGCTTACAATTATCCAATTTAAACTTTAGCGTCAGGACAGAGTCTTCATTTCCCTTTTTTACTTCAGAAAATTTTGCTATTTCTTTTCTGTATGCTCTAGACTTAGCCCCGCTAATCAAATTTGAAGAATTCATATTACCCCCTTAATTTATATATACACTAGTTTAGTTTTATAATTAATATAAAAAAAGGAATATTAATTGAAAATATTTTTTATTTGAATCACATCATATTTATTTTAAAAAATAATATTTTACCTTGAATTTTTTTTGAATTTTTATAAAATAAACACATGAATCCCTTTCGAGTATAGGATGCTTTTGCCTCCGCACCTCTCTCGATTGGGCGCTGAGGGTGGCAGTGCCTATCAGATCCACCCGTTTATTTTTTCCTTTTGTATATTTCTCCCGGAAGTCTATAACCACAGTTAGGAGGCCTACCTCCTTTACTTATCCCCTCCTTTGGTATTATAAAATGCCTGGATTCACCTATTAAGTAAGCCCTTAGAGCCAAAACGATGCCATGCAGTAAATTTTTGCGTCTTACATACTGCTTTGTTACCGGAACATAAACAACCTCTTCCAAAAGAGCTTTCACATTTTCGATCGAGTACGATATAAGTTTTTTTTCATCCATCTCAAACAGCTGCATGTAAGCTTCCTTTGTAGCAATCTCAATTATGTATCTATACGGTTCAATCAAGTCGTACACAAGGCTTGGATAATTAGTCGGTTCGTGAAGGAAGCCATGACAAGGTGATAATTTATGAAACAGTACCCATCGTAGAATTACACCATATACAAACTTTGAGCAAGCATTTAATGCTGTGTTAATAGGACTGTCTTCTCTGCGTTTTGAATCCAGTCCCATTGATTCATACCATTTCTTCCAATACTGTCGCGTTGCAATGGCTTCAACATTTCTCACTGAAGCCACATTTCTAGCCTTATTAAGATCATCTATGTAAGTACTGGCTATAGAGTACCCATCTATCATTTTTTGAATTCTCTCCTTTATGAGTGTTAAACGATCGTAAAAGTTGACCACCTAAACGAATAAAAGTTGACCACCTATAAATTATGAAACAAATAGATAATGGAGTGGTCATGAAAAGATCTAAAAAACATAAAATATCGGAATATCGTATAAAAGAAAATGGGTATTCCAGAATGTTTGATTCAATATTTCAAAATCAGATCCATGAACTTTCTAAACAAGGAAAGTCTATCAGGGATATAGCCAGAAAATTGGGAATTTCAAGGCAATCTGTTCGTAAATACATGAATGGTATTCAAAAACCAAAGGTACGTGTGCAGGACAGTTTTAATAACTATCTGAAGATCAACAGAGAAACAATTAAAGAGCTGTTTCTCGAGATGAATGGACACTGTGTACCTCTGCTGAGAAAACTTAAGGAATCATATGATGGCAGTGCTAATTTACGAGGGTTACAGATTTTCTGCAAACAGTTTAGAAAGGAACTGAAGAATCGTGGCAAATCAATTCCCTGCCGCTATGAAACCCAACCTGGTGATCACTTGCAGATAGATTTTGGAGAACAGGATGTGATGATAGGCGGGAGTAATGTCAGGATTCACTTTTTTGTTAGTGTTCTCGGTTATTCGAGAAGAATTTACGTAAAGGCGTTTACGGCAGAAAATACTGAAGCATGGCTTAATGGTATTGAGAATGCTTTTAGACATTTCGGAGGAGTTCCTCTGGCAATAGTCTCAGATAATACAAAATGTCTGGTTACAGTACATAACGGCAGTGAGCTCAAATTTAATGAAAGGTATACGGCATTCTGCCATTATTGGAATGTTAAGCCTATCGCGTGTACGCCATATAAACCACGCTCTAAAGGTAAATGTGAACGTATGGTAAGGTATTTCAAGGAAAATGCACTACCGGGCAGAAACTTTGATTCTCTTGAGGACTTACAGAAGTGGATAGATTTATGGTTGGTGAAATACTCAGACGTAAGGAAACTTTCACTGGTTCATACCTCCGGCATACAAGCTGAAACCCCGGCAGAAAGATTTACACAAAAGGAACGATCTGAACTTAGGACTGTTGACAGAGTATTTTTTACAAACATACGTGAGGAAACCAGAAAGGCAGACAAGTGTGGCCTTATCCGCGTCGAGAACAGATTGTATAAACTACCAGAGCAGTACTCCAATCAAAGCGTATTTATTCAGATAACAGACACAGAAATCATCTTCCACGATGATGATAATAAAGTTATCAGAATAGATAAGGCCACTTCCTTTTATACTGCAAAATTGCAGGAAAAATCAACCATTAAAATTTTTAATGACGTTAGTCCCGATTATGAAACGTGGGGGCAGAACAGCCTGTCACGTTCACTCGATGAGTATGCAAAAGTTACTGGAGGCGCATGGTAATGGCATCTGATAACAATCTTGTTGCTATGGCTGACAGGCTGAATCTGACTTTCTGCAGAGATCACATTGAGGAAATTATCAGTGAAACTACAAACAGCAGAATGAATCCAAGAGAAATTTTGCAGTTTGTCTTTAGTCGTGAGATTAGCCGTCGTGAGGAAAACAGAATAAGGATTGGAACTATGGCAGCCCATTTTCCTCGCAAGTGTACCCTTGAGGAGTTTGACTTCTCGGTGCAGCCTTGTATCGATACTGCTGTCATTCGGGAACTTAAAACGCTGTCCTGGGCTGGCAGTGGCTCTAATATTCTCTTTCTTGGACCTCCAGGAGTAGGCAAAACACATCTGGCCATTGGATTCGGTCTGCTTGCCGTAAAACAAGGATACTCAGTACTTTTTAAAACGGCAGAAGCTCTTATCAAAGAACTCTCCGAAGCCCATGAAATGGGAAAGCTTGAACAAAAAATGCAGAAACTTGCTAAGGTTAAAGTCCTCATCATTGATGAATTAGGATACTGTCCATTCAGTGCAAATGGCTCACATCTTTTGTTTCAGCTGATAAGCAGAAGATATGAATCCAAAAGTACTGTTATAACCAGCAACAGACCTGTCAGTGATTGGGGGCTGATACTTGGTGATACAACTGCCGCCACTGCCATTTTAGACAGACTGCTTCATCATTGCAGTGTGCTTACAATCAATGGCGACAGACAATATGAAACGACCTCCACGAAAGAATGTAAAAACGTGGATTTACCGTGTAAACTGTAGATGTTTGTAAACAGATACGGATTTACCGCAAACATTAAATGAAGGTCGTTATGAATAAGATAATATATATTGGAATGGATGTCCACTCTTCTAACTTTACTTTGTGCTCTTTTGAACCGGGTTACGGCATGACCGAGGATAAGATATTCGGTCAGGTGCAGTTTAAAGAAGACTTAATAAAAAACACCGAAAAGTATATCAACAATCTGAAATCACAGAGAAAAGACATCGATATTGTATGTGGTTACGAAGCCGGTTGCCTTGGTTATGTTCCCTGCAGAGAATTAACCAAGGCCGGCATCAACTGTAAGATTCTGGCTCCAAGTACAATGGCTGTACAGAAAGGTGGCAAAAGGCTGAAAAATGACTTCAGGGATGCTTTGGATATTGCCAGATGTTTGGCAAGCGGCTCTTACAAGGCTGTCAACATTCCCGATATTGAAGATGAGG
>JAEEGK010029564.1_pt1 | contig 10915 bp, 11 predicted proteins | sample 8958771 | NCBI WGS metagenome assembly JAEEGK01 (sample SAMN16246547, study PRJNA631951) | gut metagenome | biome: gut microbiome; feature: rumen; material: SC-attached | host: Bos | place: Iran: Karaj | collected 2018-10 | reverse complement strand
AGTAGAGGTGGCTTCTTCTGCTGATGCCAACTATACCTTCATCCCTAAGGATTGGACTGTTCCCGCTGATGCTGACTATCTGCACATCACAACAAATAATACTATCTATGGTACTGAGATTCGTAAGGACCTTGACGTTCCCGTTCGTCTGATTGCCGATATGTCATCTGATATCTTCAGCCGTCCTATCGACGTTGCTAAGTACGATGCTATCTACGCTGGTGCTCAGAAGAACTTGGCTATGGCTGGTGTTACAATCGTGATTGTTAAGGACGATGCTCTGGGTAAGGCTCCACGTGAGATTCCTACCATGCTCGATTATCGTACACACGTAGATAAGGGTTCTATGTTCAATACTCCTCCTGTAGTTCCTATCTACAGCGCTCTCGAGAACCTGCGCTGGATTAAGGCCCAGGGTGGTGTAGAGGCTATGGATAAGTTGGCTCAGCAGCGTGCCGAGATTGTTTACGGTGAGATCGACCGCAACAAGATGTTCAAGGGTACAGCTCAGGCCGAGGATCGTTCGCTGATGAACATCTGCTTCGTAATGGCCGACGAGTACAAGGAGTTGGAGAAGGACTTCCTTGACTTCGCAGTATCAAAGGGTATGGTTGGTGTTAAGGGTCACCGTTCGGTTGGTGGCTTCCGTGCATCTTGCTACAACGCCCAGACTATCGAAGGTGTTAATGCCCTCGTAGCTTGCATGAAGGAGTTCGAAGCTAATCATTAATTAAGAATTAGGCACGGATTACGCGGATTAACACGGATTAATAAAAAACAGTGTGAATCCGTGTAATCCGTGCCAAAATGAAAATAAAAATAACTATGAAAGTATTAGTTGCAACAGAGAAGCCATTTGCAGCTGCTGCTGTTAATGGTATTAAGGCAGAAATTGAGGCAGCCGGCAATGAGCTGGTACTGCTCGAGAAATATACAGAAAAGGCTCAGTTCCTGGCAGCCGTTGCTGATGCCGACGCACTGATTATCCGTAGCGATAAGGTTGACGCTGAGGTACTCGATGCTGCTAAGCAGCTGAAGATCGTGGTTCGTGCCGGTGCTGGTTACGACAACATCGACCTCGCTGCTGCTACAGCTCACAACGTAGTAGCCGAGAACACACCTGGTCAGAACTCAAACGCTGTAGCCGAGTTGGTATTCGGTCTGCTGGTGATGGCTGTTCGTGGTTTCTACAACGGTAAGAGCGGTTCAGAACTGCTGGGTAAGAAGCTTGGTATCCTGGCTTTCGGTAATGTAGGTCGCAATGTGGCTCGCATCGCCAAGGGCTTCGGTATGGACGTTTACGCTTATGATGCTTTCTGCCCAGCAGAGGTTATCGAGGCTGCTGGCGTACATGCTGTTTGCTGTCAGGAGAAACTGTTCGAGACTTGTGATGTTGTATCACTCCATATCCCTGCTACTCCTGAGACCAAGCAGAGCATTAATGCTGCTTTGGTTGGCAAGATGAAGAAGGGTGGTGTACTGGTTAACACAGCCCGTAAGGAAGTTATCAACGAGCCCGAGCTGATTAAGTTGATGGCTGAGCGCGAAGACCTGAAGTTCGTTACCGACATCATGCCCGATGCCAACGACGAGTTCGCCAAGTTCGAGGGTCGTTACTTCTCAACTCCTAAGAAGATGGGTGCTCAGACAGCCGAGGCCAACATCAATGCTGGTATTGCTGCTGCCAAGCAGATCAACGCTTTCTTCAAGGATGGCGACACCAAGTTCCAGGTGAACAAATAAATTCTGAAATCAGATAGAAAAAGAAATCCCTCTCCAAATCGGAGAGGGATTCTTTTTTATTTAACTATAAACTTTTTGCCGTTTTGTATATAGATACCTTTTTGGGGTTTGGTAATGCGCTGGCCCTGAAGGTTATAGATGGCACCATCAATATGGGATTCGTTGAAGTGAATGCTTTGGATAGCTGAAGTTTTTGGTGTTGACTCGGAAGTAACGCTGCATCCCCAACCAACAGAGACAGCCCCGGAAACTTCAGTACCATCGGTCTTGATCAGCTTAGCGTCGTTCACCTTGGCTGTCAATGCTGTTCCTTCAAGCGCCTGGAGTGTGATACGCAGTACAGTTGATCCTAGCACAGAGGCATCAAAGTCGAGTGTCGATGTATTAGAACCTGCAGTCAGAGGGATGTATTGCTCCTTGAACTTATCACTGCCATCGGTATTCTTTCCATCTTTGTCACCATAAACCTTAATCTGCAACTTTCCGGAATAGTCATTATCCATCTCTATGCGAACTCCTTTATATTCAGTTAATTTGAGTGTGGATGTACTATTCCAGTCGCCATAGAGAAACAATTCTCCCCACTGACTATTGTAGTTTACCGTATATACGGTCTGAAAGTCGCTGGCTGTGGGATACTTATAACCGTCGGTACTGCCATAGTATGCCTTGATAAGGGTCTGTGCAAGGTCAGCCTGATTGAAGGCTGGTAAATTACGGTTCAAACCATCCGAGAGGCCCATCCAGTAGAAAGTGCCGATGCCTGCTTCTTTTGTCTTCTTGATGAAATAGTCCATGGCGTAGAGGGCTACCTTACGATCAGTAGTGTAATAATCGAGGTCAGCAGGCCATGTGGTAAAGGTGGCATATTCTCCGATGATTACAGGAGCTCTGTTCAACAGATTCGATTTGATATTACTAATCAGGTTGTCGATTTCACTCTTGGCGTTACTCTCACTCTTCCAGTTAGGATAGCTGTGCAGCTGGAAAACGATGTGTCCTGTTTCTTCGGGCAAATCCAGATTTTTCATAGCGTCGGCAGTGCTGCTGGCAGAGTAGGTGTTAACCACCAAGTTACGATCCTTATTATTGCCTCCAGTATTACGAACGGTGGTTACGAAACTCTTGGCATAATCGTTGATAGCCTTATAGCCATCCGTCTTGTCAGCAGGCTCGTTCCAATTGCTTTTCTCATCAAGCATTTCGTTGTAAGCCTCAAAAAGCAGTTTCTGGTCGTAATCCTTGAATGTCTCGGCAATCTGTTTCCATAGATATTCGTACTTCTCCTTGTTGGAAGTGTAGCTATTATTCGAAGCTTTCAGCCACGACTTGAAAGTGTTGCTATCGGCACCGGTATCGTGATGTACATTCAGTATACAGTACATGCCGTTGTCTATCACGTAGTCAACCACTTCCTTTACGCGGTTCATCCATGCTTTGTTCACTTTCCCGTTGCTGTCCATTTCCTGATACCAGGTAACGGGCACACGGATGGCACCAAAGCCTGCGTCTTTCATCATCTTCATCAACTCTGGTTTCGTTACGGGTTGTCCCCAGCAAGTTTCATGCTGACTTGTGCTGGTCCATGTTTTCGACATGTCGTTGGCATCAAGAGTATTACCTAGATTCCAGCCCACGCCCATGTTCTTGACGGCGTCTTTTGCGGTTTCAAACTCGGCAGCCTGAATCTGTGTGCAGAACGTCAGGAGCAGCCCTAGGATAGGAGTAAATATTTTCTTCATATTGATTTGGTTTATAATTCTGCTGGCAAATATACTGCTATTTTCTGAGGTAACCAAGTTTAAAGATAAATATCTACAGAAAGATTTTGAAAATCCGAAGATTTTGCGTAATTTTGCACCACTGAAATTATACATTACTTATAATCAATATGGCAACAATTAAACCATTTAAAGGTATTCGACCACCAAAAGATCTGGTCGAGAAAGTAGAATCACGTCCATACGACGTACTCGATTCTGAAGAAGCTCGCGCCGAAGCTGGCGATAACGAGATGAGTTTGTATCACATCATCAAGCCCGAGATTGACTTCCCTGTAGGCACATCGGAGTACGATCCACGTGTGTACGAGAAGGCTGCTGAGAACTTCCAGAAGTTCCAAGACAAGGGCTGGCTGGTTCAGGATACGCGCGATCATTATTATATTTATGCGCAGACTATGAACGGTAAGACTCAGTACGGACTGGTGGTTGGTGCCTATGTAGACGATTACATGAAGGGCAATATCAAGAAGCACGAGCTTACCCGCCGTGATAAGGAGGAAGACCGTATGAAGCATGTTCGTGTGAATAATGCCAACATCGAGCCTGTATTCTTTGCCTATCCCGACAATGCAACCCTCGATCAGCTCATCATGCGTTATGCCGCTACTGAGCCCGAGTATGATTTCATAGCCCCTATTGACGGTTTCCGCCATCAGTTCTGGGTAATCAGTGATGATAAAGACATGCAGACCATCACCGATGAGTTTGCTAAGATGCCGTCACTCTATATTGCCGATGGCCATCATCGTTCAGCTGCTGCAGCTCTTGTCGGAGCAGAAAAGCAGAAGCAGAACCCCAACCACAACGGCACCGAGGAATATAACTACTTTATGGCTGTTTGTTTCCAGGCTTCACAGCTTACGATTCTTGATTACAACCGTGTTGTTAAAGACCTCAATGGGATGTCGTCTGAGGAGTTCTTGGCTGCCCTTCAGGTGAACTTCGAGGTTGAGGATAAAGGAACTGAGATTTATAAGCCACAGGAGTTGCATGAATTCTCACTCTATCTTGATGAGCATTGGTATAGTCTTAAGGCTAAACAGGGTACTTACGATAACAATGATCCTATTGGTGTGCTTGATGTTGACATCTCGAGTCGTCTGATTCTCGATGAGATTCTGAATATCGGTGATTTGCGTTCATCTCAGCGTATTGACTTCGTTGGTGGACTTCGCGGACTCGGTGAGTTAAAGCGCCGTGTAGACTCTGGCGAGATGCGTGCTGCTTTGGCGCTTTATCCCGTATCTATGCAACAGATTATGGACATTGCCGACAGTGGTAAGATTATGCCTCCCAAGGCTACATGGTTCGAGCCAAAACTCCGTTCAGGCTTGGTTATCCACAAACTCTGCTAATTTTTTATTATTGTATTTATATAGCCGTTCTGTTATAGAACGGCTTTTTTGTTTAACATGTATTTTTTAGTATAAAAAACTTGCATATTTCGGAAATAGTGCTTATATTTGCAGTCAAAGTCTATATCTAACCAATAAGTAATGATGAAGAAGAAATCTATTGCAAATAGATTGAGTTTTAGAATTATGGCTGTGTTAATCGCTTTGTCGGCAGTCATTATGATTACAGTCTATGTGATAACTAAAGATTCTATGGCCCGTGAAGCGGAGTCACGCTACGAGGGTATTATACTTCATGCTAATGAGAAAATACGCGGTGTGCTGTCGGATGTGTATGTGGCGGCCATCAACAACGTGAATATTATTGAGCGTGATATCGATGATCCCGATAAGTTGCAGGCGCATTTGGAGCGAATGGTGAGCCAGAACATGTATATGTCGAGCTGCCGATTGATATTCGAGCCAGACGTCTATCCTGAGAAGGGACATGAGTTTGAAATCTGTGCCTGGCGTGACTCTGGAGAGATGGTGAGAGGCAGACAGATGAACGAGAACCATCCCGACTTTCAGATTCATTCGTGGTATAAGGATGCTTTCAAGAGTTCTGAGGGGGACTGGACGCCTCCTTATTTCGACAGAGAGGCGTCTCGTCAGCTGACGACGACGTATGCGACGCACATCCACGATCGTAGTGGTCGAAAAGTGGGTATGCTGGGTGCTGACGTATCGCTGGAATGGCTGCGACAGAGGCATCAGCGTGTGGATGCAGAAAACCACGAGCGTTTTGAAAAAGGTTTCAAGGAGCAGTCGTACAGTTTCATCATCGATAATGACGGTTCCTACCTGATTCATCCGGATGAGAGCCGTGTATTGAAAAAGAAATTTCAGGAAATTACTGCACAGAGTCCCGATACGCTTGACGATGTGGTAGCCCGGAAGATGCTTCAGGGCGAGAGTGGCTCCTGTAGGTTGCAAAACGACGGCATCGACTCATGGATATTCTATTCGTTTGTGAAATATGCAGAGTGGACTGTCGTGATAGTTGTGCCTGAAGCTATTATCTATCATAACGGTAACATGTTGGCGGCTATTATATTGGCAGTCCTATTCATCGGCTTGGCGATTGTCTATATGTTGTGTCATCATTTCATAAAGAAAAGTATGAGGCCACTGAGACGCTTCGTAGTTGCTGCGGGACGAGTGGCTAAGGGACAATTCGATGTACAGTTGCCTGAGGTAAAGAGTCGCGAGATAGATGCATTACGTAGTGCTTTCAAGGATATGCAGATCTCGCTGATAGATTATGAGAAAGCGACAGCCTCGAAGGCGGCAATGGAGCAGGAATTGAAGATTGCTAGTGATATCCAGCAGCAGATGCTACCTAAGGTTTATCCTCCATTCCCAGAGCGTACCGATATAGACATCTATGGTGAGGTGGTAACTGCCAAGATGGTGGGAGGCGATCTGTTCGATTTCTTTATACGTAACGAGAGACTTTACTTTTGTATTGGCGACGTGGCTGGTAAGGGAGCTCCTGCTGCACTGGTGATGGCTATGGCGCATTCTATGTTCCGTAGTGCATCCATGGCATATGCATCGCCTAAACTCATTATTGAATATATCAACCGCTCTGTATGCGAAGGCAACGACTCATGTATGTTCGTTACGTTTTTTATCGGTGTGCTTGATTTGGCAAATGGCCGCCTGTTGTATACCAATGCAGGCCATGAACCTCCAGTGCTGGTAAGAGAAGGTTATACCCGCTTCCTGTACGTAGACAACAATATTCCTCTTGGCTTGAAATCAGACTGGGAATATACTGAGCAGAAGGCATTTATTGACAGAGGTACGACTCTGTTGCTCTACACTGATGGTCACACCGAGGCAGAAACTGTTTCCAATGAGCAGTATGGTAGAAACAGGATGCGCCAGGAAGCCAGCAGGCTGGCTCACAGGCGGCTTGATTCTCGCTCCTTCATTAAGGCCATTCAGCAGGCAGAGCAGACCTTTGTAGGAGATACTCCACAGGGGGATGATATATCACTCCTTGCCATCAATTATAAAGGGAAAACTGATATGAAACATTATCACCGAGGTTTCTCGCTTGTGAATGAAGTGCAGGAAGTGTCGGCGCTAGCTGTCTTTATGAGGAGCGTCTGTGAGGACATGCACTTTAACGAACTGACCACCGCTGGTGTGAATATCGCTATTGAGGAGGCAGTGGTCAACGTGATAAACTATGCCTATCCGAAGGGCAGTCGGGCCAATATCCTTTTAGAGGTAATGGCCGACGAAGAGAAGATTAGCTTTAAGCTCTGTGATGACGGTATGCCATTCGACCCAACATCTGTTAAAAACAAAGATGTTGCCCAGCCTATTGAGAAAGGTAATGTTGGAGGACTTGGCATTTACTTGATTCGCCACTATATGGACAGCATCAGCTATCAACGCATTGATGGCCAGAATGTGCTGACGATGACAAAGAATCTTTAGAAGACCATTAAACCGAAGAGAGAGTATGAATGCAATAATCAGAAAAGAAGGCGATAACCGTGTAACCCTGATACTTGACGGGCGCCTTGATGCCTCTGTGGCATCACATATAGCAAAGGAAGTAGAACCGCTTTTCGACTATAGCGACTGTGAAATCGTGATAGACTGCAGCCAGTTGGATTATATATCCTCAAGTGGATTGCGATTATTGATGATTATTAATCAGCGCTGTCGTGCCAATCATTGTGAACTATACATTATGGGATTGCAGGAGAGGGTTCTGGATGTGTTTCAGACAACAGGTTTTGTAAACTTGTTCCAATTTAAATAGCCCCTTTTCAGGGGCTTTAGCGGAAGGTGAGGGATTTATTTCACCTCTTAGCGGAGAGTGAGGAATTCTACATCAAATACCCCTATTTCCCCTATATTCTCTAGGAGCTCCAGCATCACTAGCATTTCAAAGATATACGATGTAAGTCGCAATTATTGGTACACTTTCATCTTCTATCGAAATCGTAACTGAAATATGATAAAAACTATTATTGAATATCTTACCTATCGTGAGGAACTTGAAATGGCGGTTCTTTACCTCAACCTTGAAAAGTTGAAGTATCTTGTCGCTATGGATATCTTCGATGAGGATTGTCTCTTGTCCAACGACATTAACGAGACAAAACAAAGATATCCTCTCTATGTCATCAACTTGTGCTATAGCTATATTTTTACGAAGGATCCATATAGGTGTTTCGTTGAGAAGAATAATGGAAAAGCCGAGCGTGTTTGACCCCCGCATGTCCCAGTTCCAGTTTGGTGTCAAATACACCCTTGATTATCTTAATGTTACCCATAAATCCTAATATTTCTCAATTTCAGGCACAAATTACGCATTATTATTCATATTTCACCTTAAATGACTAAATTTGCAACAAATATTAAGCATTTGCGTGATATGAAAGAGATAAACTATAAGGAAATGAAGTTCAATCCATGACAAAGGAAGAGTTCAAGCAGATGATGCGTGGCTTTTTCCCGATGCTAAAACGTTGGAGGAAGTAAAAAGTTAAGGACGGACGTCACCTTTTGTTCTTCTGGACTGTTATATATGTGAATCGGTTCAGAAAACAAAATGTCTAACAATAAAAATAAGTAAGAAAATGTATCATTTAGTTCAAATCTTAGTACCCATCGCATGTGGATGCGTACTTCCCATTATGATAGTATGGCTTACTATCCGTGAGAGCATGAACAAGACCAACCAGCGGACAAAAATTATGCTGGCCGCTATCGAGAAGAACCCCGATATGGACATCGAAGAACTCATGGAGAAGATTTCACCCAAGAAGAAACTGCTGAAGGAGAAACTGCTCTCAAAGCTGTTGTGGGGTAGCATTATCGGATTGCTCGGTATCAGCTTCCTGGTTTATGGATTATTGATTGACTTCAGGGGTGGAATGAACACTGACGACCTTATTCATATATACTTCGCAGGTGGCATCCTATTGGCCGTCGGTATTGCCTTCCTCGTTAACTACCGCCTGAGCAAGAAGATGCTTGCCAAGGAGATAGAGGCCGAAGAGAAGTTGTTGGTAACAGAGGCAGAGAACAAGTGACCCGCGAAGCATTCATCACACAGGTAGAGCGTGAGCAGGAGGCCCTTCGTAGCTTCTTGCTCGCCCTCTGCTGTGGCAACAAGAGCGATGCCGACGACCTGGCACAAGATGCCATCGTCAAGGCCTACCTCTCGTCTGCAGGCTATCAGGAGCAGGGGAAGTTCCGTTCGTGGCTCTTCAAGATAGCCCACAACACGTTCCTCAACCATAAGGCTAGCTGTCGTACGATGGAGACACTCGACGATGCCCGCACGCTCATCAGCAGCACCACAGCCGACAATGCCTTTGAGCATCAGGAACTCTACCTCGCCCTGCGCACCCTGCCACCCAAGGAGCGTTCCGCCATCACGCTGTTCTATCTGAACGGTTACAGCATCAAAGAGGTAGCCGTGATTACTGAGACCTCGGAGGATGCCGTGAAGAAACAACTCTCACGAGGGCGAGACAAACTGAGACAGGAATTGAGAATGGATGATTAAGAATTGACAGTTATGGAAAAAGATAAAAAACTTGAGGAACTGTTCCTCGCTCAGAAGCCAACGTTTGACGATAAGGCAGACTTCATGGCTACGGTTACTCGTCGCCTGGATGCCGTAGAGTTCGTCCGTCAGCATCAGGAGGCCTCCCTCCGTCGTTATAAACTGGCGATGGTTGCCGCCTTCGTCGTGGGCATTGTCAGCGGTGCTGTCACTATGGCATTCGTCCTCTCTATGCCTACCGACGTTCCTCTCTTTACCCTTAGCGTAGAGAGTAGCATCCTATTGTGGGTAGCCGAAGACTCCCGAATTATCGCCACCACAGCCCTCGCGCTACTGATGAGTTTTGGCATCATGAGCATCCTCAGTAATGTGCAGGATATACTTGCCATTCGCCACAAAAGCATACATATTATTAATAATTATGGAAACTGATCGTATCATATTGCGTCCTATGAAGAAAAGCATTCTATCAATCATCCTCGCCGTCGCTGCACTGATGCTCACAGCACTGCCTCACTCTACGGTGGCCGATGTCAAGAAGGTATTGCCGCTTATTAGCCAGTGTGGCGAGGTGGTACAGCAGCATCCGCTCACTATTCAGTATAAGGAAAGGCTGAACAAGCTGCTAACCCGTCCGCAGGAGGGCGACAGGTTCCGCGACTTTGCTGTAGAGTACGAAGGCAAAACTACCCGTCTGAGCGATTATGTGGGGCGCGGAAAATATGTACTTGTTGACTTCTGGGCCTCGTGGTGCGGTCCCTGTCGCAAGGAGATACCGAACATCATCGCCGCCCACGAGAAGTACAAAGACCGCAACTTTACTGCACTTGGAGTGGCAGTGAAAGATAAGCCTGAGGCTACGCTGCGTGCCATCAAAGACGAGTCTGTCCCATATCCGCAAATCCTGAACTCGCAGGCAATTGCCTCTGAACTTTACGGCATCGACGCTATCCCCGAAATCATCCTCTTCGCCCCCAACGGAACCATCCTCGCGCGCGGCTTGCGCGGCAACGAGATAGAGAAGAAACTGGCGGAAATATTCGGGGAATAACCTACTTTCCCCCGAATGAACTGCCAATGTTTAAAGGAGTTTAAGTAATTGGCAGCAATGTTTATCGTAGTTTAAAATTGATGCCATAATGACCTTTTTCGAGTGTCAGATTGGCATTCGGCACATAAGTTGCTTTTAGGTGTGTGAGAGCCGGAGCTTAAAAGGCAAAGGCACTCAGAACATACGTTAAACTAAAAAGTATAATTAGGAGGTATTGATTATGTTACCAGTAATGTTTCAGAACAGTTGGATGCCAACAGTATTTGAGGATTTCTTTAACAATGATTGGATGCCTCGTGCCAACAGTACAGCACCCGCAGTCAATGTCAAGGAGAGTGAGAAGGCCTACACGATGGAGCTTGCAGCCCCTGGCATTAAGAAAGAATATTGCCGTGTGGCC
>JAEEGK010029561.1_pt1 | contig 10916 bp, 9 predicted proteins | sample 8958771 | NCBI WGS metagenome assembly JAEEGK01 (sample SAMN16246547, study PRJNA631951) | gut metagenome | biome: gut microbiome; feature: rumen; material: SC-attached | host: Bos | place: Iran: Karaj | collected 2018-10 | reverse complement strand
TCTTAACTTTGGTGAAGGCTGGTATATTGGAAGTGCCGCAGAAATGTGGATGGTCTCAAAGAACAATGCGATAATCAACAAAGCAAGAATTGCAGTGGATTACGATGCTTTGAAACCCGCTTGGACATCATCGTACTCTGGTAGTGAACTGTATCCGTTCTTTAGGGGTGTTAATCAGGACTCAGAAAGAGCTTATTTTAAGGATTTTACATACGGTTTGTATGCGTTCGATATGGGCGATGCATCGACTGTTGTAAATACGGCGCAGACAACGCAAGCTTCTCAGGGCGAGTCCGGTGCTGACAAAAACGGCTTCGTTCTTGTTGAAGGCGGCACGTTCCGCATGGGTAACGCTTCCGGCGGCAATGATGAAAAGCCTGTTCACAGCGTAACTGTTTCAAGCTTCTATATGTGCGACCACGAAGTAACGCAGGCTGAATACAAAGCTGTTATGGGAACAAACCCAAGTTCTTTCAGCGGCAACAATAAGCCTGTTGAGCAAGTCAGCTGGTATGACGCGATAGAATACTGCAACGCTCTAAGTAAGAAAGAAGGGCTTAAAGCATGCTACACTAAGAGCGGAAACTCGTATACGTGCGACTGGAGCGCGAACGGCTACCGTCTGCCTACAGAAGCTGAATGGGAGTACGCCGCGCGGGGCGGAAACAAGAGCAAAGGCTATACGTACAGCGGCGGTAATACGGCTGTCAGCGTTGCATGGACTAAAGACAACAGCGGAAACACTACGCACGATGTTAAGACTAAGAACGCTAATGAACTTGGTCTTTATGACATGAGCGGTAACGTAAGCGAGTGGGTTTGGGACTGGTACGGAAACTACGGTAGCACAAGCCAGACGAACCCGCGCGGCTCGTCGAGCGGTACTTACAGAGGACGGCGTGGCGGCAGCTGGGGTGATGGCGCATCTAATATGACTGTCTCGTATCGTGACGGAAACTCACCGAACCGCGTCGCGAACACTAGAGGCTTCCGTGTTGTAAGAAACGCAAAGTAAACAGTCCGGGGTTTTAGGGGCGTAAGCCCCTAGGCGGTGGGGTCGCGCGAGACCCCACAGTAAGCTTGCTTGCGAGGAGGCTCGCGCGAGGGGCGGACGTCCGCCCCTTATCCATATAATTCCCTCTCATATCGGGCGCGTAACATGCCGATATATTGAAATATGAAAATTTCAGTTATCCGTTTTGTAATGATTGCCGCCATTTTCTCTTTGGCTGTATTTGCCTTTGGCGAGCAAAAGACTCATACCGTTCAGAAAGGGGAGACTCTTTATTCTATAAGCCGGCAGTATGGGCTTACTGTAAATGAGCTGCGGCAGCTTAACGGACTAAATGAAACTAGCGTGCTGAAAGTAGGGCAGGTTCTTAAAGTTTCTGCACCAGCAACATCGTCTGCATCCGGGAACTCTGCGACAACATCCACGACAACTTCTTCTGCAGCAACTTCTTCTGCAAGTTCCTCTGCAACATCTTCTGCAGTGACCACATACGAAAACTACACCGTAAAAGCCGGCGACACTTTTTACAGCATAGCGCGTGCTTCTGGAATTACGGTCGCGGAACTTAAAAAAATCAACAATTTTGGTGATGATGCCGTCCTTAAATACGGAACAGTCATAAAAGTGCCGGCAAAAACTTCCGGCGAAACATCAACGGCGACAGCTTCGGCAAATTCCGCAGCGTCGTCCGCTTCGGCTGCGGTCCCCGCGACAACACCTGGCGAAGTTCTTCTTTCTGTAACGGATGATCCGCGTAAATATGACAGCAACAAAAAAGGAAACATAAACCTTGAATGGCCTGTAAAAGCAAAAGAAGTTACGTATGTTTCCGGCAAGATATCAGGCGTTACGATAACGGCTACAAAGAATGAGGCTGTCGTTGCAATAAAAGAAGGAAACGTAACGTTCAGCGGTTTTTACCGCGGCTTTGGAAACGTCGTGTTCATAAAATCTTCTGCGGGCTATATATACGTTTATTCGGGCCTTGGTTCAGTTTCTGTGACGCTAGGAACAGCTGTAAAACACGGAGACAAGATAGGAACCGTCGGCACCGACTCTTTGAGCGGAAAAACACAGATTAACCTTATGGTCTATAAGAACGGCATGGTAATTGATCCAGCTGTTGCTCCGCGCGGATAAGGCATTTTATAAGAAGCTGCATACACGCTTTTGCATCATCGGTAGCACGGTGTGCGGTTCCGGCTGGAATTTTAAGTGATTCTACAAGAAACTGAAGAGAATGACGCGCAAGTTCCGGGAACATTTTTCTTGAAAGATAAACTGTATCTACTGGAAACCGTGAGTTTTTAAGCTCTTTCATTCCTGCTGCTGTAAGCTCCATGTTAATAAAGCCTATATCGAACTGAGCGTTGTGCGCGACAATCCGTGTACCGTCTATAAAAGCAAGAAAATCAGGTGCAATCTCGCGAAAAGTCGGCTTTCCTACAAGCATTTCATCACATATACCGTGAATTTTCACGACTTGCGGAGGAACGCTTTTTTCCGGGTATATAAGCGTATTGTATTCGGCAAGAATGCCGTCTTTAGAGAACTTTACGGCTCCGATCTCAATCACTTTGTCCGTGTAACGAGAAAGTCCAGTGGTTTCTGTATCAAGAGCCGTATATATTTTTCCGCTTTTGTATTCTTCAATGAGTTTTTCTACTTGTCTCATTGTGCGTCAAGAATAGCGTCTATTTCGTTCTTTATCGCGTCACAAAGGATGTCAGCTTCTTTTTTAGCGTCGTCAAGCGAGCCTTTTATTGCAACTTTGCTGTTGATGTAGAACTTGATTTTTGGCTCTGTTCCAGACGGTCTTGCGCTTACGACTGTTCCGCCATCAAGGAAGAACTGGAGTACGTTGCTCTTTGGAAGCGTAATAGCAGTTTTCTTTTCCGGGGCTGCCGGGTCGTAAGTAACGCTTTCCTGAACGTCGCGTATCTTAAGCACTGTCTTTCCGCCAAGAGTTTTAAGCCCTTTCGCGCGGAGAGAAGCCATTATGCCTTTCATCTTGTCGAGTCCTGCTGAACCTGGGAAGTTCTTTGAAATCGATACGTCCTTGAAATAGCCGTACTTTGTATAAAGCTCTTCAAGTCGCTCAAGAAGCGATTTTCCTTTTGAACGCCAGTAAAGTGTCATCTCCGCGCACATAGCCGATGCAGAAACGCCGTCTTTGTCGCGAACGGCTGTTTCTACGTTGTAGCCGTAGCTTTCCTCAAAGCCGAAAACGTAATTGTTTTTGCCTGATTTTTCGAATGTAGCCATGTCGTTCGCGATCCACTTAAAGCCTGTAAGACATTCTGAAAGCAATACGCCGTAATCCTTGGCGATGCTGTCTACCATGGGGCTTGTTACGATAGAGCGGATCATCGCTGGGCCGGACGGCATCTTTCCAAGCTCTTTGCGGGAAAGAAGAATGTAGTCTGTAAGAAGAACGCCCATCTGGTTACCGGAAATAAGAACGTATTTGCCGTCTTTACCAGGAACAGCACTGCCGAAGCGGTCTGCGTCAGGGTCGGTTGCCATAACGACGTCTGCTTTTTCTTTTTCTGCAAGCTCAACAGCCATTTTAAGTGCAGGGGCTTCTTCTGGATTCGGTTTTTCTACTGTGTGGAAAGTGCCGTCCGGCTCCCTCTGCTCTGGAACTGTGATAACTTTAAGGCCAAGGTCTGAAAGAACTTTCTCTACATGCATTGCGCCTGTTCCATGGAGCGGCGTATAGACAATCTTTACTTCTTTTGCCTTTTCTTTTATAAGCTCCGGACGGAAAAGCTGCTCTTTAACCATTGCCCAGTATTTTTCATCGATTTCTTTGTCGATAAGAACGAGCTTGCCTGCTTTTATGGCTTCGTCCTTGTTTATCGTCTTAACTTCAGAAACGGAGTTAACCTCGTTGATGATGCCTACGTCATGTGGCTCAATAACCTGCGCACCGTCGCTCCAGTAAGCTTTGTATCCGTTATACTGAGGCGGGTTGTGTGAAGCAGTTACGACAACGCCTGTGTCGCATCCGAGCGTGCGGATTGCGAAAGAAAGCTCTGGTGTAGGACGAAGCCCTGTGAAAAGGTATGTCTTAAATCCGTTCGCTGCAAAAATGAGAGCAGTTGCCTCTGCGAACACGTCAGAATAGCGGCGTGAGTCATAAGCGACAACGGCGGAAAGCTTTCCTGCTGCGGCTTTATCTGGCAGTGCTTTTTTTATGTAGTTCGCCAACCCCTGTGTGGCGTTGTTTATTACGAATGTGTTCATGCGGTTTGTACCGCCGCCGATAACACCTCTGAGTCCACCTGTGCCGAACTCAAGATTGCGGTAAAATCTGTCTTCAAGTTCCGCCGCATTCTTTTCTGGTGACGCAATAAGTTCCTCAACTTCCTTGCGGAATCCTTCGTCTTTTTCTGCGGCGATGTATTCTTTCGCACGAGAGATAATTTCGTCCATATTCATATAGTCCTCCGTTTTAAGCCGTCGCGGCAAAATGGTTGCCGGTTCAGCGAGCATTTATACAGTTTTACGTACCTTATAATATATCAATTAAAACGCTATCCGTGAATAGGTCCGCGCATATTTTACCAGCGCGATTTTCACAATGTGAAAGGCGCGTTTTCAGCCGACGAGTCCAAGAACAAGAAAAAACTGTGCTGCAAGATACGTTGTCATAACGTATACGCGCGAAAACTTGAAATCATCTTTGAACATCGTGACAGAAAGCAGAGAATCTGAAATCAAGAAAAGAATGTTGCCGATAAAAATGAACCATGTCGTAGAAGGTACGTCGGCAAAGCTACCTGTAGCGAACAGTATCGTCAAAATCGATGATATACACGTAAAGTTGATAAGAAGCAGCATGAACGCATAGACTACAGCAGCGAATCCGCGGAGTCCTTTTGGTTTATGGAGCAAGTTGTATATCATGAAAACGGCAAAACTGTAGACAAGGACGATTAAGACGACGCACCACGGCGGAAGAAGCCAGAACTGTGAGCGTGGAATGAGTATGAGCAGATAAAACGCATGACCGATAAAAAATGCGAAAACGCCGCGCAAAAAGTTTTTCTTGGAGACTGGACGTAACAGGAAGTAGTCGCCGAAGCATCCTGCTATTAGTGCACAAACAAGATAAAGAATGTTCTGGCCGTTTTTTGTAAAAGCGGCCGCTACGGCAAGGAGAGGCATCGCAAGTACTTTAGTTATCTTCGAAAGCTTGTTCGTCGGAACAAAGCACGTTGCGATGTGGATTGCAGAAACCACAAAAAATGGTATGCAGAGAACGAAAAAAGACATAATCCCTCCTTGCCGAAATAGCGTCAGTCGTACAAATGGCAGCGCACGAAATGTCCGTTGCCCATATCCTTTGTTTCCGGTGCAACTTCCTTGCAGATTTTCATGCATTTGCTGCATCTGGTGTGGAATTTGCACGCTGCTGGTGGATTTGCCGGTGACGGAATGTCGCCTTGCAAAATGATGCGGTCGCGTTTTATATCCGGGTCTGGCATTGGAATCGCGCTGAACAAAGCCTGTGTATATGGATGAAGCGGATTGTCAAAAATGTCGCTTGTGGAGCCTGTCTCGACAAGACCGCCAAGGTACATTACTCCGACTGTATCCGAAATATGCTCGACAACAGAAAGATCATGCGATATAAAGAGATACGTAAGCTTTCGCTTTTCCTGAAGCTCCCACAAAAGGTTGATAATCTGTGCCTGAATAGAAACGTCAAGAGCCGAGACAGGCTCGTCACAGACGATGAATTCTGGGTTCAGCGCAAGAGCCCGCGCAATGCAGATACGCTGCCTCTGTCCGCCGGAAAACTCATGCGGATAACGGTCTTTATAATACTCCATAAGTCCGCAGTCAGCCATTATTTTAGAAAGATAGTCGTTGTATTCTTCCGGCGGCACAATGCCGTGTTCGCGCACTGCCTCACCAATAATTTCACCGACTGGCATGCGCGGAGAAAGTGAGGAATATGGATCCTGGAAGATTATCTGCATCTTTGTGCGAAGCTGACGCAGTTCTTTTTTGTTTGCTTCATAAACTTCCTTGCCGTTAAAAAGAACGTCGCCGGAAGTTTTTCCAATAAGACGAAGAATCGAGCGTCCTGTAGTGGATTTTCCGCAACCAGATTCACCTACAAGACCCATTGTTGTTCCGCGTTTAATTGAAAACGAAACATCGTCAACAGCCTTTACGCTGCCCGTAACGCCGCCAAAAAATCCGCCTTTAATCGGGAAATATTTTTTGAGGTGTGAAACCTCAAGTATGTTATCAGTTTTTACATCGGCTGTGTTTGCCGTAGCTTCCGTCGCTTTTGTGCTCATTTTGCCCCTCCTTCATCTGCATAGCGGTAGCAGCTTACAACGTGCGTTGGCGAAACATGATACTCTTTCGGATACTCTCCATCACATCCTTTTACGCACATTTCGCATCTGTCTCTGAAATAGCAGTAGTTAGGCATTTCTATCGGGTTCGGAACGTTACCCGGAATGCTGTAAAGCTTTTCTACGTGCTTGCCGACGACAGGCTTGGAGTTCATAAGACCTATTGTATACGGATGACGCGGATCCTTGAAAATCTCACGCGCTGTTCCTTTTTCTACGACGCGTCCTGCGTACATAACAACAACATAATCAGCCATTTCTGCAACAACGCCAAGGTCGTGCGTTATGAGCATGATAGAACTGTTTATCTTTTCTTTAAGACCACGGAGCAAGTCGAGTATCTGCGCCTGAATCGTAACGTCAAGAGCGGTCGTTGGCTCATCTGCAATGATAAGGCGAGGGTTGCACGCAAGAGCCATGGCTATCATTACGCGCTGACGCATACCTCCAGAAAGCTCGTGCGGGTACATCCTGTAAACGCCTTCTTTGTTTGCGATACCGACTTTTTCGAACATCTCAAGCGTTCTGTTGCGGACATCTTCTTTTGAATAATCTGGATTATGTAGAATAATCACCTCATCAACTTGCTCGCCAATTCTAAGAACCGGATTGAGCGATGTCATCGGCTCCTGGAAAATCATGGACATGTAACTTCCGCGAAGATGCTGCATAACAGATGTTGGGGTATTGACGATGTTGTAAACTTTATCGCCAGTGTTGAAGCGGATTTCGCCCTCAACAGTCTGTCCGGTAGGACGCTGAACAAGCTGCATCAAAGAAAGGCTTGTAACAGATTTACCGCAGCCTGACTCACCGACAATACCGACCGTCTTTCCTTGCGGAACTTCGAACGAAACTCCGTCCACTGCCTTTACAGTTCCAATATCAGTGAAGAAATATGTATGAACATTGTCGAATTCCACGCAGTTTTCGGGATTCTTCATCTCAGTGACATATTCGTCTTCCGGTATAAATTTGCGGTTGCGCTTTTTTTCTATAGCGGCCGTTATTTTTCTGTTCTCTTTTGAAATCCGGCGGGATTCCTTTGCAGATATATAATTCTCATTCTTTTTATTAAGTGCCATATCAATCACCCTACCGTTTCATTTTAGGATCGAACGCATCGCGCAATCCGTCACCAATAAAGTTAAAAGCCAGAACTGTAAGAAGAATCAAACAGCCAGCCGGAACCCATACGAACGGGTAGTTTGCCATTATGTACGGATCTGTTACGGCGTTTATGATACTTCCCCAACTGGCGGAAGGATATTTTATACCAAGACCGAGGAAGCTCAGCGTTGATTCAACAAGGATAACAGCACCAATATCCATACTTGCGTAAACAACAAGCTGTGGAACTACGTTCGGAATAAGATGCTTGAAAACGCGGCGGCGAATGCTTATACCGGTTGCTTCTGCCGCTGTCATGAACTCCTGCTCGCGGAAAGAAAGAATCTGACCGCGGACGATACGAGCAATTCCGACCCAGCCTAAAAGTCCTAATACGCAGCAAAGCGCGAACATACGCACTCCGGAGCTTGCTTTTAAGTAGTCCATTATTGAGCCGAGGATAAGATAGAGCGGCAAAGACGGAATACAGTAGATTATATCAACGACACGCATAAGAATTGTATCAACCCAACCGCCGAAATAGCCGGAGAAACCGCCGATAACAACGCCTATTAAAAGCTCGATTATAACGACGATAAAACCGATTGTTAGCGATACGCGGCCACCGAACATAAGGCGGGCAAGCAAGTCCATGCCGTTTGAGTCTGTTCCTACAGGATGCTCTTTTGACGGAGCCGCGTAGGTGTCCATAACGCGTGTTTCCTGATATCTCTGAATGGTGTATTCGCCATTTTTATTAAAGATAAGATACGTGTCAGTAACGCCTTCTTCATCAGTGTACTCAAAAGACTCCGCGTTGTTAGCGATAGCTACGGTCGCCTGCTCCTTAAAGTCAGGCGTTATGAAAAGGCCGCTTATTACGCAGTTAATCTTAAGGTTTGAAACATAAGCGAAGTTTTTGCCGTCCATTGTTTTTATCATGGCGGCGTTTTCACCTGATGCATCAATCATGTACGATGCGCCGTCAGCAGTGAAAGTTTCATGTCCAAGACCGAGCGCAGTAAGAGCTTCTTTTTGGAAATCGTAAGAAAAACTTACGTCATCTGTATATGCGGAGAAAGCATATTTACAGAAAAATGCAAGTTCCGTGAGTTTTCCATCATCGGAACGATATACAATGTACATGTTTTCTGCAGGAGAATTCAGTACGATGGAAGTACCGTCACGAGTTGTAAACTCCATCTGTACAGTTTTGCCAGTAAGTGCACGTATGAATTTTGACTGCAAATCTGACGGTACTTTTGCACCGGGCTGTGGAACATACTCAAAATCGGTGATATATGCGCATCCGGCAAAGTCTTTTCTGAGCACGTCGGTCGTGTAGAAAACATCCGTCTCTGAATATGGTATTACAACGCCGCCCAAAAAGGCGAACAAGAACATACAAACAAGGATTACAAGTCCAACAATTGCAAGTTTATTTCTGAAAAATCGCTTTGCTACAAGCATTCCAGGTGACAAGACCTTTACACGGGTCGCATCATCAAGTTTTTTTTCTTCGTTTATTTGATCTGACATAATACAATCCTTTAATGATTAATTGACGCGTACCCGCGGATCAATAACCGCGTACAGAATATCAGTGATAATGTTTCCGAGCAGTATGAGCATCGCGCTGAATACCATATAGAACATTACGAACGGAATGTCGCCCTGTCTTACTGCGATGTAAGATGTGTAACCAATTCCTGGAATTTGGAAAAGCGTTTCTGTAATCATTGCGCCGCTGAAAAGACCAGGCAGAGTGCCGCCAAGAAGCGTAACAATCGGGATAAGTGTATTTCTGAATGCGTGATGATGGATTACGCGGTTTTCTGGAACACCCTTGGCACGTGCGGTGCGAATATAGTCGGAGTTCAGAACTTCGAGCATGTTAGCGCGTGTAAAGCGCATTAACGAACCTACATTACAGATTGTAAGAGTTATAGCGGGAAGTACGAAATGCTTGGCTATATCAAGAATCTGCTCAAACCTAGAAAGCTGCATGTGTTCGCGGCTCGCAATTCCGTACAAATCGAAAATATTAAGCTTTACGGAGAAAATCCACTTCAGGACTGTCGCAAAGAAGAAAGAGGGCAGCGAAATACCGATAAGAGCGAACACCGTAACGGCGTAGTCTGTTCGTGAATACTGCTTTCGAGCCGCGGCTATACCGGATGGAATAGCTATGGCAATTTCCAAAAGAAACGCTACAAGACTTAAAGCGAACGAATACCAAATAACGCTGGAGAATTTTTCGATAACAGGCTGGTTGAAATACCAGCTTTCGCCAAAGTCCAGCCGGATTGCCTTTGCTGCCCATCGGAAGAAGCCCTGTATTATTCCGCAGTCAAAGCCATAATCTGCCGTAAACTGCGCAAGCCACTCCTGATACGACTTGGAGCCTGGGCGGGAAGCAAGCGTCATGGCACGCTGCTCAATGAAGCTGGTCGGCATACAACGCATAATTCCATAAATAATCAGTGCAACGAACACTAGAATAAGTACGGAAATAAGCAAACGCCTTAAAATAAATTTTCTCATAATTACGCACACCTTGCATTTTTTGTATGAAATCCATAAAAAATCCGTCTTTTTACGTGAAAATATTTATGTCACGAAGTAATTTAGACAGATGTTTTGTGCATTTCATAGATTTGAGCACGAAGCTACACAACAATTTAAACGTTTATGGGTGGGACGCAGACAAAAATTAAGGGGGTCCCCTTTGAAGGGATGATACCTTGATTTTTGTCGTCGCTGGGCCCCGCCCGTAAATGTTTTCCTTGATAGTAGATTTGTCCGGAAATCATGTAAATTCCCGGAACAAATCCATTATCTGTCTAAATTACTTAAGCTTAAGGTTTTCAAGCTCGTTATAGTAGTCGTAGTAAGTTGTGATGTCCTTCGGAACGCTGTTAAGGTCAAGGCGTTCTGCGCTTACAAGGTGTCCGTTCTGTCTCTGATAGATAGGAACCTCAACGGCGAAGTCTACGATGTAATCAAGAGCTTCTTTGTAGATAGCCTTGCGGTAAGCCTGGTTCGTGCTTGTGCGTCCTTCAACAACAAGCTCGTCAAGCTCAGGCATATCGATGTTGTAGTGATATGAAGAACCACCATCTGTGTGGTAAATCTGGAACATATCAGGATCCATAGTTGCCTGCCATGCAGCGCACCAAAGTTCATGTGTACCACCGTTGATTGTATCCCAAAGCTTTGCGGAGTCTGTAAGGTCATCAATGATAAGTGTGAAGCCGATTTTTGAAAGAGCGTCAGCGGCCTGAGAAACGATACCGAATGATGGGTGATCACCAACGCCATCACCAGCAATCATCAGGTTGTAAGCCATCTTTGCGCCTGCAGGAGCAGCTGTTACTTTTCCGTTCTGAACTGTATAACCAGCAGCCTTGAAGAAT
>JAEEGK010029559.1_pt1 | contig 10916 bp, 6 predicted proteins | sample 8958771 | NCBI WGS metagenome assembly JAEEGK01 (sample SAMN16246547, study PRJNA631951) | gut metagenome | biome: gut microbiome; feature: rumen; material: SC-attached | host: Bos | place: Iran: Karaj | collected 2018-10 | reverse complement strand
TGTACTGGGTTCCGCTCGTAAAAGATTCCGGCGTGAACAAAACGCATTCGGTCACAAAGAACATGGGCAACCTGCTCTTCTTACAGAACGGCCCACTCACCGTAACGCGCGAAAACAGCAACGACTTTACGGCGACAGTGCTTGCCTCAACTACGGATAAGGCATGGACATCAACAGACTTCTATGTGCTTAGCCCGATGTACATAACGCCGCCAGAAAACTCTGAAAGAAAAGCAGAGCCGCTTGCCGTGATTCTTGAAGGAAACTTCCAGAGCGCGTTCGACAAAGCCCCGGAAGCCGCGCTCACCGCTGATGGCGAGGACGGCTCGGCAGAAGCAGCCGGCGAGCTTGCAGTTTCGGCACACCTTTCTTCGAGCATCCAGAAAGGCAAGATTTTCGTATGCGCGACTTCATACGTTACAACACCGCAGCTTATAAACGACGCAACGCAGCCTATCTCTATTTTTGTGCGGAACGTGACCGATTACATGAACGGCGCGGAAGAACTTTGCGCAATGCGTACAAAGGGACTTTCTGAAAACTCGCTTACGACAGTCAAAGGCCCGCTTGTAACGTTCATGCAGATTTTCAATCAGTACGGTCTGGCGGTCTTAGTCATAATTATCGCATTGATTATATGGCGGTTCCGCGTTGCAAGACGCAGATCAATCCGTCTTACGTACAATGCTGATGACACGCGCGATGACGACAACATCCGTGTTGCCGAACAGAACGCTAAAAAACTCGCCGAGGAGGCGGAGAAAGCCGCCGCAAAAGCAAAAAAACTCGCGAACAAAAAAGGAGATGCAGACTGATGAACACACTTAAAGTTCGTAAGATAGTGCTTCTTGCACTTATACCTGTACTGCTCTGCATTTATATTCTGCAAGTAGTCAGCGGAAACCGTAATACAGTCAAATATCTTACGCTTGAAGAAGAAGCCGACACTGTAATTATAACGAAAGGTGACGGCACAGAGATAAAAGTTTTCAAAGAAGGCGATGCCTGGTTCGCGGGCGACAAAAAATACCCAGTAGACGACTCGACTGCGAAATCGCTAATAGCGGAAATTTCTTCAATAAAATTGCTGGAGACAGTTTCCTCTTCCGCAGCGGACAAAGCGCGGTACGGTCTTGACGATGCCGCCGCCGTCACCGCCGCCCTTTACAAAGACGGAAAACTCCTTCGCACAGTGGGAGTCGGAAAAGCCTCTCCGACGGCACAGCAGACGTACATCACAGTTGACGGCGGAAAGGACATCTATCTTTCTTCCGGTGCGATAACGAGTGACTTTGCTAAAAGCATGGACGACATCCGAAGCAAAAAAGTCTATTCGCTCGACATAGCAAAGGTGACGGCGGCGACAGCCACAACGCCTGCAGACGGAGCAGTCTCTGTTTTCAGAAACTCGGACGACAACAGCTGGCTCGGCGGTGACAGTTCCAAAGTTTCCTCATGGATTTCGAACATCACAAGCCTGAACGTTCAAAGCTGGGCACCGGAAAACACCGTGCTTCCGTCAGAAGCCGCAGGTTCCGTAACGCTCACGGCAGAAGGCAAGTACATCGACGTTACAGTGTACGCAACCGACGACGAATCGAAGTACATTTGTACTTGCTCCGAAACGCCGTATCCGTTCTATCTTTCTTCATATTCTGCGGAGAAATATATAAAAACAGCCGCAGACTTCATGACAGAAGAATAAAATACTGGGCGTGCCCCGCCATTCAACCGAATTCGGTCGAATGGCGGGCCGGGTTTTTCAGGGTTCCATTCCGTCGCTTCGCGACGGAACAGCCCGACGTTCGGATGCAAGCAACCGAACTAACGGGCTGCCCTTACACCCCCTCACGCTGTTCCGCCCTCAAGGACACACAATTCCTCAAGCATCAAAAATTAAACCCAATTGACTCTTGCTTGACTTCCGGGAATTCAAGCAATTTCTCTTTTTCCGCAGAAGAAAGCATATGTTGCTGACCTGTCAAATCAAATTGTGCCGCAAGGAACTTGTGGATTGATGTCTGAATTTGACGAGTCCGCCCTTTGCTCATTTTGCAAAGTAAATCGATATCATTCTCATCGATTCTTTCTGGCACTCGCGAATTATGCTCCTTTCTAAAAGATTCGTATTGCAAAGGAATGATTAGGCTTTTGAACTCTTCTTGAGTGTACTCCCGAAAATTTATGATGACGAATCTGTCCAATAGTGGTTCCGGAATGGTTTCCAAAGTGTTTGCCGTTGCAAAAAATGTAGGATAAAAATTTTGCAATGTAACCTCAAAGAAATTATCCTTAAAGTGCCCCATATTCTCATCACCCAGCAGCTGTACAAGAGTTGGATACACATTCTGGTTTACATCGTTACAATTTTTGAATGACGCCTTGTCAAGTTCATCAATAATCAGAATGGGATTTAAGCAATTCTTGCCATCGTTCGAAAGCCATATTGAGGAAAGTACCTGCCCGTTGGTCGCATTTCTGTACCCTGTCGCATATCCGACCAGCATATCAGTCCCAAGACCGGAGCCCATGGGAAGAAATACGTCATTCGTCTGCCCGAAGCACTCACGCAATTGCCTACACAGCAATGTCTTTCCGCAGCCTGGTTCGCCAACGAAAAGCAATGGGCTTATTCGGATGACATTTTCCTTAGAAAAAAGTACGGCATTTTTCAGGTATGAAATCAAAACATCTTTGTTTATGATGTTAGGATGCTGTTCGATAACGTTAACCGCTTTTTCAAGAATCGACTCATCTGCCCTGAGATAATCGGAAGGCAACATCAATTGCTTATATATGAAGCTGATTTTTGCACAAGTCACCGAATTATCACCATATAGGCTTTCATCATACCCGTACCGCATCCTAAAATCTTTCTCTGTTATTGCTGTTACAACCTCTGTACCAACAGTCTCTTCTGGTTCTATTTCTGCTGGCTCTTCAATGGGATCATCAAGCTCAATCTCAGTTTCATCATCTTCGTCTGGGTCAAATCTCAAGAAGATATCCTCAAAAGAACCTATAGCAGCTTCGAGCCCTTTTTCATCTACACATTTATTTATCTCGTAAACAAATGCGTTTTTTTTATCTGGATTGGGAATTGCGTCCATACAGTCAATAAGCATTCCAGCAACTTCTCTTGGGTAACAACTAAATAAGAGCTTTTTCAGTGCTCCTTCTTCCAGAGAAACTCTTATGCTCTTTGTATCCATGGCACTTTCCACATTCATCCCGGAAAAAACAAAACTCGCATTTATCGAAGCAGCCTGATTTTGGAGCATAAATTCTTCTCCCGCCATGTTGTCACCAGGGTAGTTGTCATACCAGATTTTCTGGTTCATCAATTTGCTGTCATAGAGGAAGTCCATAAGATGCGTACATGTTTTAAAATCTGGAGCATACCAATAATAAATGTGTTCTTCTTCCAATCTAGAGTAGACGTACGAGGAAACATATTCTCCAGAGAAAACAGCAATTTTGTGATTCAGCAAGTCCTTGTCATCCTCACCGGTTACCACAAAACCGTTCAGGTCACAGCGTTTGAACAAAGGAATTCCACGAAGCCGAGAAAGCTCAACAGCTACATTAGGCGTAGATTCTGCAACAAGATTAGATTTCACTTCTGCGAATTCTAATTCTATGAGCTTATTTAATGATTTCTGAATCCGCTTCTTATCGATTTCAAGGACGAATTTACAAAGCAAAACAAAATCCTTATTCGAAAAGGGCACCTTTTTTGAATGAAACACACTTTTTAGTATTGAGCATGTGCACAAATCTACCAGAATTAAAACTCTTTTATCATCTAATGAAAGATGATTAAAAAGCGTATTGTGCTTTGTAAATAGGTAGGGGATGTATTCAACCGCTTTGTACTGTGCATCTCTGAGAATTTCTTCATCAGAAAAGCACCCCAAGCTTACGTTTTCAAGTTCCTTCAGCAACTCTTTCTTGCTTATGTTCAGATCAACACTTTGCAGATCCAGGAACTTCTTTACAATATTTTGAATGTCTTCATTGCGCTTGAAATAATCGTTACTGAACTTCAAAGACAAAAGTCCAATAAGAATCCGGTGATAAAGATCCTTCATATCAAAACAAAGGTTTTCCATAGTAATGTTCTCCATTTCGTTATAACATAAAAATTTTTGACGAAACAAAATACTTTTACAGTATTTTGACACAATGAAAAATCACGATAAAAACCGCGTTTTTCAAATTCATGAAAGCAATTTACCAGCACTACGTAAGATCGCTACTTTCTATCGCCTACTTCCTCCTTCTCTTAAGATTCAATTTTGTAGCGCTATTAAAAACTACTTCAAAAGTTTTGCACAGTAACTTTGCTAGGAAAAATTCTACTCTTCGCTGTCAAACTGTCAGAAAAGCACACTACCTAGTGTCGCATTGCAGAAGTCTCAAAATTTTTAACACCAAATATGGCGTAGATACTGAAACCTGCACTGCAAAAATCTTAAAAAAAATTTTTAGTTTTTTTGTTTTTGGCGGGAAATGCATTATAATTGTAGTAAAATTTCTACCAAACGGAGAGACTATCATGGAAAAAGAGAAGCTATCCAAACCTAAAACTAAACCTAAATCTGACGAAGTGAAATCATTTTTAGCAGTTCGCGATTATATAGCCGTTATATTGGACAAAAAGGCAGGCGAAATCGAAACAGATATAGCCAACAAACTAAAGACAATAGATCAAAAAAAACTTCAGAACTATTATGCCGGAAAATCGAGTTTGACTTATAAAAACGCCAAACAAATAGTCGATTTGTTTGTAGGCAAGGATTCTGATGATGAACAGCGATGTAAAAATTATGATGCTATAAAAAATGACAAAGCAGGGATTTTAAGGAAACTTTTATTCCATTTTCTGAAATCACATTCAAAAAACGACTATGATAATGAAATTGAATCCTTTTTGAGCAAGTATTTTATTACTTCCGTCCCAAAAAAATCTGTTGAACTAAAACCCACAAATAAAAGAGAAACTATACAAGCGGATGTTGAAGAAAGACTTAAAAAAGCAATGTCCAGCAGTAAATTTGTGTATTTCGCAGGAAAAACCGGAAGCGGTAAAAAACGAACTTCAGAAATTGTAATAAATTATTTCATGGAGAATAAAGGTTTTAAATATAAATACTGTTTGGATTTCGAAAAAAATGAGATGACATACACATCTTTCTTAAAAACCATTTTAAATGAGTCAGATTCCTTTAGCGATTCGATAAATATGACCACGAACAAAATGGATCGTAAGGCTGGACAATACCTATCAAACAAGAAATGTATTGTATTCATTAATGGATTCGATTATCTCAAGACAGAAGCAGATAGAACAGACTTAATAAACTTTCTGAAGTTTTACCTAACAGAAGGAAGCGTTGCGGTCATAACAGGAAAAGAACCAAAAGACACATACGATTATCTTGATGATACATTCACAGAAGTAAACGACAGGAAATACACGTTCCAAGAGTGGGAACGACTTTCGGCTTCGTACGACAACGTTCCAATGATTCGTAAGGCAAAAGAAATTTATCCCGGATTAGACAAACTCGCCTACAAAAAAGGATGCCAAATTCCTTCTTTGATGATAGATTATTTGTTTATTTTTGCAAAACATATAATGTTAGAAGATTCATATACTTACGATATAGAATCAAATAAACTTATTTTTGGAACAATTCTTTCAGACTTAGACGATGACTGTCTTAATGTTTTAGTGACACTTTCCCTCTTTTCAAATGAAATCTCAAAAACGAAATTAGGTAAAATTTCTGGATTAGATAAGACTGGCAAACTTTTTGAAACACTTGGTACTTTAAGAAGCAAAAAACTCATAAAGAGAAGAACCTTGCAAAACAATCTTCAGCTGTATTCTCTTCCTAACAAACTTAGAACTGCAGTAGAAGAAGAGAAAATCAGAAACCCACAGAAGTACGCAGAAATATATAACAACTGGATAGAACATTACAAGGAAATCGTAAGTAGTAGTGAAGACGACCTTCAGATGGAAATGGAAGATTTCGGGCTTGTGCTGGATTATTGCGACAGCAATGGAAAAGAAGACGTATTCAGTTTTTTGATAGGCAGCATTATGGATTAATACTTAAGTTTGTATAAAAAAATATAAAACTCATCGCAAAAATCAGTCAATTCTATATTTTTACACTTATCTCCAATATATCTAACTCCTTTTCCTAAATGAAAAAAAATGCTACGGATAATAATTTTTTCTTTGTGATTATTTCATATTTCTGTTAGAATGAACATTATGAACCAGAATTACGATATACTCTCACGCTTGAGTCACGAAATTCGTACTCCTCTCAATTCCATCATAGGTCTTAACCGTCTTATCCTGGAGAAACCAGAGGATGCAGAGAATGTAAAAAAAATATCCACACAAATTGACTTGGCATCATCTTTTATACTGAATCTTGTTAACAATATTATAGATGCTGGTGAACTTGACTCAAAGAACATGACTCTCAATCCGTCCGTTTTCTCTCTTAAACAGCTGATAGAAAGCCTTTGCATCACGTACAAAACGGCGGCAGAGAATGAAAACATTACGTTTCAGGCTACAATACCGGAACCTTTCCCTGAATTCGTCTCGCTCGACAAATTCAGGCTGTCACAAGTTCTTAGCAATTTGCTCTCAAATGCTGTCCGCTTCAACAAAAAAGGTGGCCGCATAGACTTCATCGCGGAAGACGTAGGAACCACCGCAGGCGGACTTCATACGCTCCGTTTCACTGTCGCAGATTCCGGAATCGGCATACCTGAGGAAAAGCTCTCCAACATTTTCAAGCTTTTCTCAAGTGTCTCCGAGACAGACGACAAAGCTGTTTCCGGCGCAGGCATGGGCCTTTTTGTGTCCGACAGCATTGTCCGCATGATGGGCAGCAAAATCAACGTCAGAAGCGTCGAGGGAACAGGAAGCACATTCTGGTTCGAAATCAACGTGCCTGTTCCAGGAACGGAAGAAACTAAGCCGCTCGACGGCAGGGAAGAGCTCCGCGGAACAACGATTCTTATTGCGGACGACAACAACATCAACTGCAGCATAGTGAAGCATCTGCTCGAAAGCTTTGGTTGTACAGTCGAGGTCACAACGAACGGAGAGGATGCCGTCGCGCTTTTCTCCGCCTCGGAGCCGCACCATTACGACGCTATTCTCCTGGACATCAGGATGCCCGGCATCGACGGTCTTGAAACTTGCAGACGCATCCGCGCACTTGGCGGCGAAGGCTCTTTCAGCATAGACGCGCTTGAAATCCCGATTATTGCGATGACGGCGAACGTCATGGATTCTGACAGGCAGAAATCGTTCGAGGCGGGAATGAACGCCCACATCAACAAGCCTATTGACCCGGACACGCTATACACTGTCCTTGCGTCACATGTTGCCAGAAACTAGGATAAAGTTTATTGTAAAACTGATTGGCTCGCTTTAGAGTCAATCAGTTTTTTATTTTATAGGGTGTTATCATGAAATTATGTATTCGTCCACATGATGTAGGACTTTCAACAGCCGATGACTTAGGCGCAAAAATTCACGCAATGGGATTCGAGGGCGTTCAGCTCGCCATTGCAAAAGCAATAAAGGGGCAAGATGGCGAGCCAGAGACTCTTACGCCGGATATCTGCCGGGAAATTCGCGAGGGCTTCAACAAAAACGGAGTAGAGGTTCCGCTTTTGGGCGCGTACTTCAACCCCGTACACTCGAACAAAGAGTATGTCAGAAAGGGCGCGGCAAAGTTCGCCGACCATCTTAGGAAAGCAAGTCTTTTCGGGGCAAAATTCGTCGCCAGCGAGACAGGCAGCTTCAACGACGATGCTTGGACATACAACCCGCGGAACCAGACAGACGAAGGCTTTGACGCAGTTTACTCCGTGTTCCGTCCGCTGGCTGACGTGGCTCTTGAAAGCGGCTCGTACCTTACAATAGAAGGTGCGTGGGGACACTGCATTTACTGCCCCGCCCAGATGGAGCGTATCGTAAAAGCACTCGACAACGGGCACATCCGCGTAACAGTCGATATCTACAACTATCTTTATGAAGGCAACTACAAGAGCCGCTTTGACATCCTTGACGAATGCCTTGACCGATTCGGCGACAAAATAGCAGTTTTCCACATAAAAGACTTTATGGTCTGCCCGGACGGCTCTTTGCGCGAGACTGGAATTGCGAACGGAATTATGGGCTGGGACAAGATGCTCCCAAAAATCAAAGCGCGTGTTCCCGACGCGCTCCTTGTTTTTGAAGGTGTTCAGGATATGCCGCGCAGCCTGGAGATTTTCAAGAGCTACATGTAAGGCTAAAAAATGACGATTAAAGATCTAGAACTAAACGAAACAGCAGTTATAAAAACAGTCGGAGGCAGCGGCGCGCTACGCCAGCACTTTCTTGATATGGGCGTTATTCCAGGAACGCGCGTCACCCCAGTAAAGTACGCGCCTATGGGCGACCCGCTCGAAATCCGTCTACAAGGCTACGAACTTACGCTCAGGGTCGCCGATGCCGCTCAGATAGAAGTTGAGCCTGCCAACAGCGCGGAAAGCCCTGTGCAGGACGATGCGAAAACCCAAGCTGACGAAGCAGCCGGGCAGCCTAAAAAATCGAGCACACCGCCTAAAAAGCTGAGCTACCACAAGGAGCACCCTGGTCTTGGTGAGGGCGGAAAGTATCACGAAAAGGAAACTGAAAAGCCGCTTCCAAAAGAAACAATGCTTACTTTCGCGCTCGCCGGAAACCAGAACTGCGGAAAGACAACGCTTTTCAACCAGCTTACGGGCGCGAACCAGCACGTAGGCAACTTCCCCGGCGTTACAGTTGACCAAAAAAGCGGTGCGATAAAAGGCAAGCCGAACACGCTTGTTACAGACCTTCCAGGAATATACTCGCTCTCGCCCTACTCCGCAGAAGAAATCGTATCGCGCTCTTTCATACTGGAACAAAAGCCTACGTGCATCATCAACATAGTAGACGCTACGAACATCGAGAGGAACCTTTACCTTACGATGCAGCTTATGACGCTTGAAACGCCTGTCGTCCTCGCGCTCAACATGATGGATGAGATGCACGGCAACGGCGGCTCCGTTGACATAAACGTAATGGAAGACTTTTTGGGCATCCCGGTTGTTCCAATTTCCGCCGCGAAAAACGAAGGTATAGACGAGCTCATAAACCACGCGGTTCATATCGCGCAGTACCAGGAAAAGCCGACAGACAACGACTTCTGCCTTGAGAACGAGAACGGTGGTGCGCTTCACCGCTGCATCCACGCGATAATGAACCTTATTGACGACCATGCTAAAGCTGCCGCCATTCCTGTCCGCTTTGCCGCGACAAAACTTGTAGAAGGCGACTCTCACATTATGGAAGCTCTCAAGCTTTCCACTAACGAGAAAGAAATGCTCGAGCACATCATCTGCCAGCTTGAAGAGGAACGAGGTCTCGACAGGGCGGCAGCAATTGCCGACATGCGCTTTTCTTTCATAAAGAAGCTTGTTGCAGCGGCGGTAAAAAAGCCCAAAGAAAGTCGTGAGCGTGAACGGAGCCGCCGAATAGACAAGTTCCTTACAGGAAAATATACGGCTATCCCTGCGTTTATCGGGGTAATGGCGCTTGTTTTTTTCCTGACGTTCAACGTAATTGGCGCATGGCTACAAGGTTTGCTCGAATCAGGGATAGACAAACTCACCGAACTCGTCGCATCCGGTTTGGAAAGCCTTAACGTAAACCCAGTGCTACAATCGCTCGTTATAGACGGTGTTTTCACCGGCGTAGGAAGTGTTCTAAGCTTCTTGCCGATTATCGTGACACTTTTCTTTTTCCTTTCATTGCTTGAAGATACAGGTTACATGGCGCGCGTCGCGTTCGTCATGGACAAGCTTCTTAGAAAAATCGGACTTTCCGGACGCAGTATCGTGCCTATGCTCATCGGGTTCGGCTGCACTGTTCCTGGCGTAATGGCAAGCCGCACGCTGCCTTCAGAACGCGACCGCAAAATGACGATTCTGCTCACACCGTTCATGAGCTGCACGGCGAAGCTTCCTGTGTACGCATTCTTCTCAACTGTCTTTTTCCCGAAATACAGCGGGCTTGTAATGGTTGGCCTTTACTTTTTGGGAATTATTACCGGTATTTTAATCGCGCTTCTGCTCAAAAACACGGCGTTCAAGGGTGAAGCCGTTCCGTTCGTAATGGAGCTTCCAAACTACAGGATGCCTGGTCTTAAAAACGTCGCGCAGCTTTTGTGGGAAAAGGCAAAAGACTTTTTGCAGCGTGCGTTCACAATCATCTTTTTAGCTTCGATAATCATCTGGTTCATGCAGACTTTCGACGCAAAGCTGAACATGGTCACTGACTCGCACGACAGCATCCTTGCGCTTATCGCAGGATACATCGCGCCTATTTTCACGCCGCTCGGTTTCGGCGACTGGCGAATCAGCACATCGCTTTTGGTAGGTGTTATCGCGAAAGAAAGCGTTGTATCGACGCTTTCCGTATTGTTCGCATCAGAAGCCGCTCTCGTTTCGCTCCTTTCTCCGGGAGCAGCCGCCGCACTTCTTGTGTTCTGCCTGCTCTACTCGCCTTGTGTCGCCGCAATCGCCTCGATAAAACGGGAGCTAGGCGCGAAATGGGCGGCATACGTCGTTGCAGGTCAGTGCGTGCTTGCGTGGCTCGTTGCGCTCATTGTAAAACTGATTTCGCTCGCGGTTGTCTAATCTTTGTCGGACTGCCGCTACATTGGTTCTGTCGGACAGAGAGTGCGGAGTCCAGAGTATTTGACTCGCACCGGCATACGCCGGTTTTGCTCGCACTCCGCAACACTGTCCGCAGCCCCAATTTCGCTGCGTCCGACAAAGATTCGCCTAACGCAACCGTGTAC
>JAEEGK010029557.1_pt1 | contig 10917 bp, 6 predicted proteins | sample 8958771 | NCBI WGS metagenome assembly JAEEGK01 (sample SAMN16246547, study PRJNA631951) | gut metagenome | biome: gut microbiome; feature: rumen; material: SC-attached | host: Bos | place: Iran: Karaj | collected 2018-10 | reverse complement strand
ATTTATTATTCTTGGAAATAGTAATGTTGCAAATCTTTTAGTTGTTTGTCATTGTTATCGCGATTCCGATTCAATAATAAGAATTATTTCAGCTAGAAAAGCAACAAAAAACGAAAGCTTAGCTTATTATGGAGAGAAAAGAAAATGAGAGACGAATACGATGTTAAAGACGCTAAGAAAAATCCTTATGTTAATGGTTTAAAGAAACAAATTACTATTAATATAGATGTTGAAACCATTGACTATTTTAAACAAATGTCATCAGAGACAAATATTCCCTATCAAACATTGATAAATGTTTATCTAAAAGAATGTGATAAAAGTAAAAAGAAAATAAATATTACATTCAATTAAAAAATACTGCCTTTGCCGGCAGTATTTTTTATGCTGTTATAATATTTCCATCATTATCAAATGACCAGTATGGACCAGATAGTCCAGTAAGGTCATCTCTATAGTAATAGAGAGTCATTGAAGCTAAATCAATTGTTACATCTACTTCTACATGTGAACTAAATTCTTCATAATTACTAAATTTAACATAAAGTTTAGTTCCGTTTGGAATTGAATTATCATTTAGTTTAATGATAGTGCTTGGAAGTACTAATTCAGTTAATCCTGAATCCTTGAATAAATCAATTTCAACTTGAGCAAGTCCTTCATTAAGGATTACTTTTTGAAGGAGTGAACAAGATTTAAATGCACCTGATTCAATTCTCTTAATTGAATTTGGAAGAGTAATTGATTGAAGAGATGAACCAGCGAACGCATCTTGGCATATTAATTCAACACCATCTTCAATTACTACAGTTGATACAGTTGAATTTTTAAACGCATCTTGTTTAATAGCTATTACATCCTTTCCTTTAAATGTACTTGGAATAGTAATGTTGTTAGAATTAATAGTTCCTATTGATTCTATGTAATATGTATTATTCTTTCCAGTTACTGTACCAGCTTCATCATAAACAAAGCCAAGTAAATGTTCGAATCTTGCATATAATTTAGTATCTTCATTGATATTATCAGTTAATAAATATTGATTATTAAATTCTTTATCATAATACCAATCATAGAATGTAATACCATCTTTAGTTGGAATTAATAAATCTTGTGAGTTAATAACGCTACCTTCATTAATTGTGAGTGAACCAAGTTCTACTTCATTTTCTCCTACGATATCAATAAATTTAATTGTAACTTTACTAATCACAAGTCCTTCAAACTTAGCGTAGATTGTAGTTTCTTCAGTGAGTGGTTTATCAAAATCAAATGGAGTTTGATAAGTTGGTTCTTTGAACCATCCTTTAAATACATCAGTACCTCTTACAGGATCAGCTGGACGTTCTACCTTACCATTAGTTCCTGTATAAGTATCAGGAATTTGAGAACCACCAGATGTCACAAACTTAACTAGTACTGGTTCATATACAATTGGTCCCCATTTAGCGTATAAATACATACCAATTTCTACTGGTTTAGTAGGCTCAAATGGGTTTTTGAATTCATTATCATAGAACCAACCATTAAATGAAAAGTTATCTCTTGTTGGATTATTTGGAAGAGTTAATGGTTTATTCTTTTCAGCCTCCATATCATCGATATGGCTTCCACCATTTGTCTCAAAGATTACTGTGACATATTCTTTTTCTATTTGATCAGGGTCTAATTCAAATTTAGCGTATAAAGTAAATCCATTCATTACTTCATCATTAAAGTTATATGCTTGAGTACAAGCTTCATTTTTAAACCAACCCTTAAATAAATACTTATCTTTAACTGGGTCTTGAGGACGTTCTAATTGATGTTTTCTTTCAACTTGTATGTCTTCAATAGTACTACCACCAAATGTTTCAAAATGGATGGTATACATTGTTTTAATTTTGTTTGTACCATCAATAGTTCCGTTTGTACATTCAATATCTAAATAATTGAATACTGAATCTAAAGATTCAAGGCTACTACTACACTCAGATGTAGTACCTAAATATTTTATTTTTTCTAAGTTTATACAACCGATAAATGCATTCTCTTTTATTTCAGTTACTGACTTTGGAATTGTGATTTCTTTTAAGGCTGCATCATAGCTAAATGCATTAGATGCGATACCTTTAATTTCTATACCTTCAAAAGTCTCTGGGATTTCTACAATTTCTTTTGTTTTAAGTAGACTTGAAGTACTCTTTATCACTCCATTATCAACAATAAAATATGGTTCACTCCAGCAGGCATATAAATCAATTTGATCAGCTTTAATTCCGCTTAATTCAGTAAAGAAATTACCACCTAAATCTGTCCAACCCAAGAATTCATAACCAACTCTTGTTGGGGATAATAATTCATAGGTTTTATTCTTTTTACATTTAGTTGGATTATCAACTTCTACTGCATATTCACTTTCATAGTGATATGCGACTTTATAGTTATTATTTAATACTAAAGTTACAACCACAAGACCTATGAGAAGCACAAAAAGAGCGATTAAAATACTACCGCATTTGATCCACAACTTTTTAATTTTAGGGTTCTTAACTAATTCCTTGGCTTTCATAACTTTATTATATCATAATAAAATCTAAGCTGATTTTACTGGTTTAGCTTTAGATTTTATATTATCCTTAAGTTCAGTTTCGAGTTCTTTAATTGAAGCTTCAACTTCTTCTTTAGATTCTTCTAGTTCAACGCCATCAAGAACATCTTGTAGGTGATATTCCATTGAAATATATTTTATTGTTTGATATCCAACAACTGTGGTTAATACTCCATTTGTGAGTCCTTGAATTGATGAATCTACTACTGCGCCAATTGCGGCACCTAAAATAGGAATAGATTTCACAATTCCACCCATAGTATTTGCGAGGCCTTTACCAATGTTTGCGCTTGATACACCATAAGCTACCATTGATGATGCGAGAACACTTGAATAAATCTTAAATAATTTCGCATCACTTGGTCTGAATCCATATAAGAATACGATATCTTTGATCATTTGAAGATCAGTGAAGGCAACAATAGTTGCGTCCATTGTATTAGATTGAGAGAGTGCAGAATAAAGTCCCGCTCTTAAAGATGCTTCGCTAATGATTTCTTTCGCAGTCTTTTTAACTGAAGTAGAATACATTCTTGTGAGCGTATCTTTTAAAGCTTTATCATCATTTGTTGCAAGTGCAACTTCAAGGTTTCTAACTTCCTTATCATCATACCAGCCAGCTCCTTCAACTTGAGCATTGAAATCAACGATTTTAGTTGCGATATTATGACGTACTTTCTTATTATGAGCTTTAGCTTCTCTTGCGTGTTTTCTATTCACATTAGTAATGAAGTAATCGCTCTTCATTACTTTTACGACAGGAACGATAAAGAATACTATATAGATGATTACTGCGACACCTATAGCTCCATATCCTGCGTATTTATTAATGTTGTAGATCTTTTCTACCATAAAGAATAGACATGTAAAAATTAGTATACCAACGAGTAGTATAACTAGATTTAAAAAGAACTTCACAGCTCTTGTGTTTTCTCTTTTCACATATCTATCTTCATAATCATAAATAGATAGTTGTTTTTCTTCCTTTTTATTATTTTCTGACATAATTCTATAATTCCTTTTTAGAATTATAACATTTTTTATAAGTGATTAGACACACTATTGAGAGTAAAAGTTGTTATATACACTAAACCTATGAAAAAATTATGAAGAAAAACACAAAATTATTGAATATTAGTATAATATCAATAAATTAATCTTTGACTTAACTATTTTTATTATATATATTAAATATATTCGTAAGGTAGAGTGTACGAACAAATAAAAGGAAAATGATTTACTACTATATATCGATTATCAGTACATTTGTACTTTTTAGTGCATTATTCATTGTATTAGATAGAAAAATCAAAAATGAAAAAGGAAAAACATGGTTATTAAGAGGCTTAAGCCTCCTTTTTGCGTCTGTTTTTATTGCAAGATACTTAAGTGCAGACTTCAAGATTAGATACATCATCGGCCTCAATATTAATTCGATATTTGGAGTAGATGGAATTAATCAAGCAGTACTTAGTTTATTTGTCTTCTGGTTCACAATGACTGCGACGGTACTACTTGAGACATATCCATTCTTTAAGGATAAGGTATTTATTCTAAAACACTTAGTTAAGTTCTTCGCTCCAATCATCTATATTCTATCGATTGTAACACTTAAGACTCATATAACTGCCTTGTTTGGAACTCAAGCGGTAGATAAAGTATTCTATGGTGGAATCATGTATTCTATTGAAATAGGTTTAGCTCTTACAATGATTCTATCAGTGTGGATAAAAGAATATAGAACACACATTTCAGGTAAGTTCATTAGAGATTTCATCTTAAGCTTACTTGGAATGATCTTAGTATCTGTGCCTTGTTTCGCATTCCAACTTCTATTTGGAAAGGGAAATGAGGGACTTCTTATAGAAGATTTTAATTTCATTCACAGAATGGTTCTATATGGAGCATTCATCTTACCTGTCATAATTATTCTAATTATGTATAGATGGGATTATGACCATAAGAGATATGCACTTCTTTATATGAGTCTTGCGATATGCATAAGTTATAGTATTATCTATTCATTTAGCGACTTGACTCATTTAAGGTCATATCCACTTCACTTATGTAACCTCGCTGTATACATGGTTCCATTATGTCTAATATTTAAGATCCCACACTTCTACTACTTCACATTCTTTATCAATGTGTTTGGAGCGTTTATGGCGATGCTATTCCCGGGTCTTGGGAATGAAGCGACCATATTCACATCCTTAACTGTGAAGTTCTGGATTAACCACTATGATGCATTCTTTATGCCTATTGTAATAATGGTTCTTGGATTATATGAAAGACCGAAGATGAAAGAAATGGGATATTCTATGATGGGTTTCTTAGGATATTTCGTACTAGTATTATTCGTTAATGCCTACTACACATCAATAGGTACTCCGACAGACTTCTTCTTCATCAATAGTGATTATATCGCATCTAAATTTGGTGAAGGAGCTAAAAGATTAAGACTAATCACCGCAACTATTAAAACTAAATCAGGTGGTGAAATGGTCTTCTATCCGTTATATCAATCTCTATTCTATATGGTATATAACGGAGTTGCATTTATGATGTGGTACATATATCTTGTAATGTTTATGCTTCAAGATAATTTAGATGATTTATTTACTAAGAATAGAAAATATAAATCAGATATGGAGGCACTACTTAAGAGCCTTCAAGGAAGAAATAAAGGTGAGCCTATGAATAAAAACGCTACTAATGATCTCATATTAAATAACTTCTCAAAGAAATACTCAACAAGTAACGTCTATGCGGTTAAAGACGCTAACCTTTCTATTCATGGTGGCGAAATCTTTGGCTTCTTAGGCCCTAACGGTGCCGGTAAATCAACTATTATTAAGAGTATTGTAGGTATCCAATCTATTTCAGGTGGTTCTATTAATGTTTGTGGATACGATATGGAACATCAATCAACTTTAGCTAAGATGAATATTGGCTTTGTCCCAGATCACTACGCTTTATATGAGAACCTATCAGGAAGAGAATACATCAACTATATTGCTAACCTTTATGGTGTTTCAATCGAAGATAGAAATAAGAGAATGGATGAATATGTTAAGAGATTCAATCTTGAAGGCGCATTTGAAAATCCTATTAAGACATACTCCCATGGTATGAAACAAAAGATTACTATTATGTCAGCTTTAATCCATAACCCTAAAGTATGGATTCTTGATGAACCTCTAACTGGTCTTGATCCAGACTCAATCTATCAAGTTAAAGAGACAATGAAAGCTCACGCTAAAGAGGGAAACATTGTCTTCTTCTCATCTCACATCATTGATGTGGTTGAAAAGATCTGTGACAGAATCGCCATTATTAAGAATGGCCATATTATTAAGACTGTAAGTCTAAAAGAACTTGAGACTAATAATATTCAACTAGAAGAATTCTATAGAACTACTATTGAAGAATGTAAGGTAGAAAGAGTAATAGAATAATGAAAAACGTTATGACAAAGAAAGGAAACGTAAAATCTATAGTCTCTCTTTTTAACTTAACTATGATGCAGTTAAAAGAGAAACTAAATATTTCGTTTAAGCAAAACATTAAAAAGAGTTTGCTATCTTTGTCATTCTTTATTATTGGTTTCGCAGCAGTTACTGTAATCTGTTACTTCTTAATCTATTTTTCAAAGAAAATGATGATCTTTGACTTTACTGGAGCATTCCCGACAAATGTCTTAGTATTCATCTTTACTATTATGATGGCTCTCTCCATCATATCTAATACTGTTAGTTTAATTAAGACATTATATTTCTCTAGAGATAATTTCGTACTTCTTACACTCCCAACTACACCAGAAGTCGTATTCTTATCTAAGTTATTAGTTCATTATATCTTCGAACTAAAGAGAAATATAATGTTCTTAATTCCACTATTTATAGCTTATGGAATAAACACTAAATTACCTATTTATTATTATCCTTGGATGATTGTAATATTCCTCTTTGTAGTAATGATTCCAGTACTTATTGGTGCATTACTCTCAATCCCTTCAATGTATGTATATCAAGCTTTAAAGAAGAAAAAGATAGTTATGTATTCATTAATTATTATTGGAGTAATTGGATTAGTTGTCCTCGCTGGATATTTAATCTCAATCATTCCACCAAACATTAACTTTAAAGAAACTTGGGGTACTACATACTTCCAGATTAGAGGTTTCTTAGGAGACTTTGAAAGAGGAGCTTTACCATTTAAGTTACTAGTTGAGCTTATGGTTGGTAAGAATTTAAGTACTAAAGTATTCACTATGAATACCTTATATATTGGGCTTGGATTTATTGGTTCACTAGTTCTTCTTTTCACTTTATGTTTCTTACTCTCTAAACCATTATTCTATAAAATGGCTTCAAAACCATTCGAATATAGTACTAATCCTAACGCTAAAATCAAAAAAGAAAGAAAGTTATCACCATTCCTCGCAGTTATTAAGAAAGAATGGCTACTCGCATTAAGAGATGGTACACTCACATCTTTAGTAATAGAACTATTAATTGTGATGCCTTTATCTATCGCACTCTTAAATAGTTTATATAATGCGATGAATACTAGATTCTTAGGAACACAATTAACTGTATGTTTTAACTTCTTTATTACATTACTATTTATGCTCGCATCTAATATAAGAATCGCTAGTGCCTATAGTAAAGATGGTGCTGCTTCTTATTTAAATAAACTTCAACCATCTGAATCAAGTAAACTTCTATTTGCGAAGTTAACTTGTAATTTAGTAGTTGGTATCCTTGGCATTGCGACTGTTGTAGTGATTTATTCACTATATAACGCACTTAAGCCAGTTGAATACTTAATGTTCTTTGTTTCTGTATTTGCCCTCTTTGTAGGACATCTACTTGGTAGTGCAGGATTTGATATCATGAACTCTCAAGCTGAACAGTTTAAGACTTTCTCAAGTCAAACTAATAACCCTAATGAAACCAAATCAACTGTGCTCGCATTTGTATTATCACTCATCTTCGCAGGTTTCTATATGTTTATTGCGATGGATTCACAGAAAACTGCCTGGATAAAGATAATGTGTGTATGCTTATTCTATTTAGGGCTTAAAGCTTATCTTTATTTCCTAAGGATTAAAGTTTATTACAGTAGAGGTAACTAGTATGAAGAAACCTGTAATATTCGCAATACTAATCGCATACATCGCATCCATTATGATTGTACAATTCTTTGGTCTTAAGATTGTTGAGATGAGAGGGAACACTTATGTCACATCTATTGAAATCAGTGGTTTTAGTTTCACTAAAAGAGACGATATCACTGATGAGAAATACCAAAAGATTGTCCAACTTACTGATTCATCAGGTAAGAAAGAAAATCATTACGCAGGATATTTTATTCCTGGAGATTATGATTTATCTGAAGAAAGTCTTAAGAATAATCCTAATAGGATTAAGATTGACTACAAGATTAATCCTTATAATGCATCTGATCAAACTATTTCTTTTGCGTATGATAAAGATGCATCAGCTGGTTCAGTCTATTTTGATGAAACCACAAATGAATTTATATTCTTAAAACCAAAAACTATCTATGTAATATTAACGGCTAGAGATGGTTCAACCGTAAAAGCTGAAATCGGTATATCTTTAGTTAGCTAGTATAAATAAAAGGAGAAATATATGAAAAGAAAACTCTATTCTGTATTACTCACACTTGCATTAAGTTTAGCTGTAGTATTTGGACTTGCTGCATGTACAGGTAAATACAAAATGAAAGACTTTGTTGCTGATTTCTCTGACTTCAAGAAAACTTATGAAGTAGGAGATGAAATTGATTTATCTAAAGTCAAAATCTACGCAACATTCTCAGACGATTCAAAAGAAAACATTCCTTTTGAAAAAGTTACTATCACTATTGATGGTAGCCAAGTCACATTAGACAACATCAATAAAGCCACAGAATCTGTGGGTGAAAAAGTTATTGAAATCAAATATTCTAACATTGTTAGAAGTGTCACTATAAAAGTAGTAGAAAAACACGTTAAGGTATTAAGTGGAGTAAGATTTGATGCGACAAATGTAGTCAAAACTTATGTCTATGGTGATCAAGTATCACTCCAAGGCCTTAAGGTTTATGCTTTATATGGTGAAGATGGTGAAGAAGAAATCACTTTAAATGATAGTGATCTTCAAATCTTAATGGGTGAAGTAAATATTACTTCTTCTCTTAATAAGATTACTGAAACACTCGGTCAAAAAGCTATCAAAGTACGTTATAAGACAGTTATTTCTACAGAATCATTCATTATTAACGTAACTGATGAAGCAGAGTCAGTAAGTATTTCTATCCCACAAAACTTTAAAACTACTTATAAAGTAGGTGATGAAGTATCATTCACAGGTATCACAGCAAAAGCACTCTTTAAGAGCGGTGCCGAAGAAAATGTTAGTGATATTAAGTTCTATCTTGGTGAAGCTTTAATAGATTTATCTACTATTTCAAACACTAAAGGTACTAAGAACATCACAGTTAAAGCCGTATTTGGTTCTCTTACTAAGACTGAAACAATCGCTTTAACATTTGAAAACTATGTAGAATCAATTTCTTTAGATACTCAAGATATTAACTTAGAATTCATTATGGATGATGAAGTGTCTATTGATAACTTCAAAGAAATCAAAGTTAATGTAGTATATAAAGATACTCAAGACAATAAGACAATCAAACTTAACGCTGAAGGCGTTGAATCATTAAACGCTCAAGGTGCAGCAATTGATTATTCAAACATCACAAAGACTGCAGGTACTAAGACTATCACAGTTAAGTATGAAAACAAGACAACAACATTTAATGTTGTAGTACTTGAAAAGGATAGTGCCTTAAAGTCATTAACTATTAAATCTAATCCAACTACTTCTACTTATGTAGCTGGATCTGAAAATGTATCATTCGCAGGTCTCGTTATTACTTTATCTTATAAAGATGAGCTAGCTAGAGCTGATGAAGATATCGCATTCGCTGACTTCACTGATAATGATGTAGAGCTCTACTTCAATGACTCACTTCTTACAAACATTAATAATGTAACTAAGGTTAATACTCTTGGTGCAAATACCGTTCAAGTAAGTGTTAAAGTTATGGGTAAGACTGCGAACTTTAATTTAACTATTAATAACGCAGTTGTATCAATTGCTGTAGATGAAACATCTATTGAAAAGAACTACAAGATTGGTGATACTGTAGACTTTAGTAATATTAAAGTTACTGCAACACTCAATCATGGAACATTAGTATTAGCTTATGCCGATCTCAAGTTCTTTGATGGTGAAACTGAAGTTACTTCTTCTCTAAATTCATTAACTGGTGCAGAAGCACAAGCTAAGGTTGTTACAGTTAAATACAACGAAGTAGCAACATCATTCAATATCAAAGTTGAAGACTTCGTTACAGGTATTGAGACAGGCACTACTAAAACATTCAGTTGTGATGTAGATACTACAATTGGTGCAAAGAAAACTTCATTTGAAGGTCTAGAAGTATACAAAGTATTTAAATCAGGTAAGAAAGAATTATTATCTACAGGATATACATTCTCTAATAACTCAATTGAAATACCTGAAACTAAGAATGTAACTATCACATTTGAAACATTCACTACTACTATTTCTCTTACAATAAATGATATATTAGAATCAATTGAAGTAGTTGAAACATCTATTCCAACTAAGATTGTTAAGAATGGTACAGTTGATTTAACTGGACTCAAAGTAAATGGAACATTTAAATATGCAGGAACTCTTGAGGTTAACCTACTTCAAGAAGATGGTGAATCATTCATATATGGTGTAGTTCAATTCAGCTTAAAAGTAAGTGGTGTATATCAAGTTCTCACTCAACTTGAATTAGATACAATCGCTAATGAATCAGGTGAAAGAGAAGTTAAACTTACTTACACTTATAATAGTAAAGCTGTATCTGATGAATTTATAATCGATGTACTCGTTAGTGGTAATGGTGTAGATGGTTTTGAAAAACCATCATCACTCACAAACTTTAACTCTACACTAGAAAATGGTAGATTAAATGACGATGAATCTGATGCAGGATTTGAAGGTGCATTATATGTTAGTGAAAATGAAGATTACTTAGTAGGTGATGAAAACAACTACAAGTTCCTTCCTAAATTAACTCAAATCGATATCTTCAATCAAACTAAGACAGTATTAAAGTCATTCACTACTTCTACTACTTTAAAGTGGATTAATGAAGAAAATAGTAATCAAGTAGTTACACTAGTTCAAAAACCATTTGATTCACAAACTAGAGTTTACTCTTCTGAAATCAAT
>JAEEGK010029552.1_pt1 | contig 10919 bp, 8 predicted proteins | sample 8958771 | NCBI WGS metagenome assembly JAEEGK01 (sample SAMN16246547, study PRJNA631951) | gut metagenome | biome: gut microbiome; feature: rumen; material: SC-attached | host: Bos | place: Iran: Karaj | collected 2018-10 | reverse complement strand
ACCTTTAACAGAAATAAAAAATTTTTTCAAAAGATTTTTCATCTGTTCTTATAATATTTGAATTTTTTGGATCTTCTTTTCTTAATTTCTTTAAAACATATTCAGTTTTAACTTTTTTATCTCTTATTCTATAAATATCACCAAATGCACCTCTTTTAATAGGATCTTTATCAATAAATTCATATTTTTGAGCAAAAATTTTATCCATATTTTTTTATAAAAAATTTATTTTTTTAAATCTATTTTATATTATATAAAAATAATTATATTAATTTTATTTTATAATTTTAATATGAATAATTTAAATTTAATATTTTTTATTTATAATGAATGATAAATTTTTATTACTATTTAATTTGTTATATTAAATTACAAAAATATATATTTATTGATAATTAATATAAATTAATAATTTAAATATGTTTATATTAATAATAAAAATATAAAAAAATTTTTTAAAATAAATATAAATATTATTAATCTCTAATGCTATTTTCTAATTGAATAAAATCTTCTCTCTTATTTTCATCTATTTCAATCATTTTTAATAATATACTTATATAATCAAAACTATACTTACTAATAATATACGACGAAATAATATTTTTAATTTTATTCATATCCTTACATTCTCTTATATCATATAAGCTATTAAAAGTAAGAGTACTAGCTAAAATCATACACATTCCCAAAGAAAAAACATCACTTTTAAATAAATTATGTTTACAAGTTCCTTGATTATTTTTAAGACTTTGAAATAAAATAGGACTCATATATAATTCAGTTCCTCTTAAAGTATATAAATCATCATCTTTTCCAATAATACTTGCTTCTCCAAAATCACATATTTTATATTCATTTCCTACTTTTAAAATATTTTGAGGTTTAATATCTCTATGAGAAATATTTAATTTTTGTAAATTAGCAAATGTTTTAATTAAAGTTTTTAAAATATCAATTAATTCACCTTCAGAATAAAAATTTTTTCTTTCTTTTCTATACAAAATTTCTTTTTCCCAATCTGTAAAAGCATATTCCATTAAAACATAAAATTGATAGCTACTATGATATTTTTCTTCTTTGCAACCAAAAACTTTAATAATTCCTTTTTCATTAGGAAATTGTTTTAAAAATGATAAAATAATGTCATATTCTTTATGAACTATTGAATAATCTTCTTTTTTTGGTAAATTTATTTTTTTAAGCGCATAAGTTTTTGAATTTTTTTTCCATTTTGCTTCATAAATTATTCCAAAAGTTCCTCCACCTATTTGTTTAATTATTTGAAAATCATTTGGGTCGAAATTTTCATCTGGTTCAATATTTGAATAATAATTATTAATATTAATATTAACATTCATATTAATATTAATATTTTTTTGTTTATTTTTTGGTTCATAATTTGTTTTTAATTTTTTTTCTTTAGTATCAAAATAAAAATTATTATTATTTTTATTTAAAATATTTTTTTCAGAAAAATTATTTTTAAAATTTGAATAATAAGAAGTTTTTACATTTTTAATAGGCATTTCTGCTCCAGCTAAATGAAAATTTTGATGTTTTGGTAAATTTTCAAATATTAAATCTTCATCATCAATGTATTTTTTTTTATTATTATTAATATTGCTACTAATAGTAACTTTTTTTTTCGGTTCATAAATTTTATTATAATAAAATTTTTTTTTACATTTTGGACAAATCCAAACAACTTTTTCAATAAAATTAAATCCTTGACATTTATTACAAACAGTAATTATTTTATTATTTATTTTTCCTTTTAATAAAACTCCATCACATTCTTCTGAATGAAAAAATTCAACATTTTCTAAATTTAAATCACAATCACAAGAAATTTTCGCTGGTCTAATAATTTCTTTATTTTTTAAAGCTAATTTTATAGAATTTTTTAAAGGTTTCAATTCAAATTTTGTAAAAGGTCTACAATTTGAATAAAAATAATTATTACAATATTCACAAATGTATTTAATTTTATTAATATTTTTTTGAAAACTACATTTTTTACAAAAAATAATATTATCATTTTTGTTATAATATAAAATATTTTGACATTTTGGACATCGAATTCCATCTGAATAATAATCATTACAATGATAATTTTCCCATGTTGCTTTAAAACAATCTTTTTCTTCTTCATTATTAATATAAGTAAAATATTCTTTATTACATTCTTTACAAAAACAATGAATTTGTGTTGGTTTGTAAATATTTTTACAATTTAAACATAAAATATAATCAAAATTTAAAGGTTTTACTAATTCTTCACCACATAAATGATAAATTTTTTCAGTTTTATTACAATGTGGAATTACTTCTTCTTTTGATAGATGAGGAATGCTTGATTGTTTTCCACTTAAAAATAATTCTTTTATTTTAAATGTGTTTGTTTTATCTGGAATGTAATAATCTTTTTTTAATAAAGATTGAATTTTTGCTATTGAAATTTTAGAATAAGAATTAAATACTTTTGAAGTTAAAACAATTTCAACGTTTTTTAAAATATCATCGAAATAATTTTTTTCAGAAATTAATAAAAATTTTTCAAAAAGATCATTGTATTCTTCTAAAAATAAATCGAATAATTCTTGTTCATCTTTTGATAATTTCAATGTTAATTTATTCATTAATTTTTCGAATATAATTTTTTAATAAAAAAATATTTATAATAAAAAAAAAATTATAATAATAATAAATATTAAAATAATAATATTAAATTAATTAAATTAAATGAACCTAAATTTTATAAACCAAGAATTCAATCGACTTTCTCGAATAGAAGATTACATAACATTTGAATTTGAGCCGAAATCGAATTTAAAAATAGGAAAACGTAATATTTATTATTTAGATTTAAAAAACGATTTTGTAAATGAAGTAAACACTTTTGGTTTTTCTCCTTTTATTTTACAAAAATTTGAAAATCAAAGAAAAGATCCAAATATTATGCGATACATGAACAAAGAATTTAATCATGGTTTAACAAATTTTGTTAGAAAACAAAATGCTTCATTAAAAATTAATCCTTTGAGTGGAACATTATTAAAAGAGAAGAAAAAAAAACAAAAAAAAAATAAAAATAATCCTTTGTATAATAATATTTATTTTAAGAAAAAAGAAGTTATTGAAGAAGTTGATAAAAAAGATTTTTTAGCAAAAGCTTTTGAAAATTTGGGCGGAAATAAATTAAATATTTCTTCTGATGAAGAAGATGACAATGCGAATTTTGAAGCACAAATTATTGGAATAAAAAATTCAGAAAGAAAAAATGATAAAGAAGAAAAAGAATTAATTGAAGAAACTAAAAAAAAAATTATGAAAGTTTTAAGAGAAAAATTTATTGCTGAAAAGAAAAAAAATCAATTAAAAATTGTTGAAGAAAAAGAAGAAAGTTTGCCTCAAATTAGTATTAGTGAATTTAATAGACCAGATGCGTTAAAATTAAATTTTGAGAAATTATTTAATGATAGAAATTTTTTAAGTGATAAAAAATTGGTTAGTTTAAATAAAAATAAAGAATTTTTAATGAAAAATTCTCATAAAATTAATACAAAAAATTTGGAAGAAAAAAAAGATAATTTAAAAACAAATTCAAATAAAAAAAGTGTAACATATAAAATGAATAAATCAAATACTATGAAAAAAAATTATTTTAATACTGAAAATTCTAAAAAAAATGAAAATGAAGATTTAAAAATTATTTCGCATGCTAGAAAATATAAAAAAGATAAAAGATTAAGTGTGAATTTAAAAATATAAAAATAAATTTTTAATATTATAATTTTTAATTATTAAATTAATTTTGAATAAAATTATAAAATTAAAATTAAATTTTATAAAAATGAATAAATTATCAAAAGAAAATTCTGAATTATTATCAGATTCTTTAAGATATTTAATTTCTGAATATCAAAAAAAAAAAGAAGAATTAGAAAAATTACGTCCTGAAATTATTAATATAAAAACTGAATTTAATACTCAAATTAAAATTTATCAAGATATTACAAAAAAAATTATTACATGCGAAGAAGAAATTGAAAAAAATTTAAATAAAATTTCTAAAATAAAAACAAATCAAGAAATTTCTATTTTAAATAATTTAAATAAAAAATGTTTTTTACATTTATTAGAACTTAGTAAAAATAATAATCAAAATTTAAAAGAACTTTTTAATGCTTTAAATTATAAAAATAAAGAATCAGAATTTTTTATAATTTTAAGAAATGAAAACGAATTTAATTATTTATTACATTATTCATATAAAATTTATAAAAATTTATTTCAAATTGATAAAAATCGTTTTGATGAAATTAAAAATTTTTTTGATAATTTAAAAATTTATACTTATCCTTTTGATTTTATTTTCGAATATTTAAAAAATAACTTTTTAATATTAAATTTAAACTCAGAAATTTCAATAAAAAAGAAAAATTTAGACCTTGAAATTCAAAATAAAAACATAAAATTTCTTGAAATAAAATCAATAGAAAACGAAATAATTCATAAAGAAAATTATTATAAAACTTTAACAAAATATCGAAAAATAATTCATAGTTTAATAGATAAATACAAAGAAATAGAAAAAGATAATTTTGAAGGAATAAATGAATATTTAAATACAATTATTCAAATAAAAAATTATGATTTTAAAGCTAGAAATAATAATAATTTTGATAATATAAGTTCTTTAAGTTTGCAAAGTGAATATACAGTAAGTGAAAATGTTTCTTTAATTAGCAATAGTTTAAATATTAGTAATTTATTAAATAATAATACAAATACAACAAATACAAAAATAGCTGATTCAAATTCACAAATAGTTGAAAATAAAAAAGAAAATAATAAAATTTATTTTAGAAAAATTTCAAATTACAATATTAATAAAAATAAAATTTCTAAATCTGTAATGAAAAAAGAAAAAAAAATTAGAGAAGAAGAAGAAGATGAAGAATCTTTAAAAATTATAATTACAAATAGAAAAGATGAATTATTACAAGCAACAATGCTAATAAAAGATTCAATTTGTGATGAAATGATAACAAATAATTTTCAAAAAAATAATATTTTAAAAAATAATAGCAATAATAACAATAATAATATAATAAAAAACATTGAATATTACAACACAGAATCAAAATTAAATTCAAATAATCAACAATTAAAATTTGAAAGAGCAATTGATTCAAATTCATGTTGCACAGCTTGTACATAAATAATATTAATAAAATAAAAAAAAAATATTTTTTTATTTATTTTTTATTAAATTATTCATATTTATATAAATAATAAAATTATATTAAAAATAAATATAAAAATGAAAAATGAAAATCAAATTCATCAAAACACAAATAGCAATAGTTTATTTAACGACGATGACATAAATTTCGAAATAGAATCTAGTCAAAATATTCATGTTCCAAACATAAAAACAAAACTATCAGATTCAATAACACCAAATACAATAAACAATGAAAAACCTGAATACATTTCAAAATTAGAACAAAAAATTAGAGATCAAGCAAAACGTTTAAGTTCATTAGAAAAATATAAATATTTATGTGAAAAACGTATTAAACAATTGAGTCCAAATCATCCTCTTCCAATTACTGAAGAAATGCTCAATGTTACAATATCAAATGACATTATTAATAGTGAAGAATCGAAAAATTATTATGATCTTTTAAAAACAACGATTGAAAATGATTTAATTAAAAATGGTTTGTTGAATAATTATATTACAAGCGAAAATATTATTGATTTGGGTAAAATTAAAGTTGAATGTGAAGAATATCGAAAACAACTTGTTTTGGCTCAGAGTATGATTAATTCACTTAAATCTGATGTTGAAGAACTTACGAAAGAATTAGAAAATAAAAATAAAATAAATGAAGGAAATGACATTAATGAATTGAATAATAAAATTGAAGCTTTATTAAATGAAAAAGAAAATTTATTATTTCAAATTTCGGAAATGAAAAATGAAAATTCAAAATTAAAAACAGAAAATATTAATATTAATATGAAATTAAATGAAATTTGTAAATCAGATAATCAAATTGAAGATGTGGAAAATAAATTAAATGAATATAAAAATTTATATGAAGATTTAAACGCGAATTTTGAAGCATTACAAAAAGAAAATATTTTTTTAAAGAAAGAAAATAATAATTATCATAGTCAAATTTATTCACTTGAAGTTCAAATTGATAAATTAAATAGTGACATTAATAATCAAAGAGAAAAATTAATTAACGATGATTATAAAAAAATGTACAGCGAATTATTAACTGAAAATTCTAATTTAAAAAAGAAATTAATTGAAACTAATAATAATTTAACTATTAGTATGAATTCTAATAATAATAATAATGAAAATGAATTTAATAATTTATCAAATGAATACAATAATTTATTATTAATTAATGAAAAATTAAAAATTGATTATGAAAATGAGAAAAATAAAAACGAAAATTTAGAAAAAGAAATTGAAGAAATTAAAATGCAATATAAAAATTTAAATATCGAAAAAGTAAAATCAAACATTGAAATTGAGAATTTAAAAAATGAAATTTTAAAAGAAAAAAAAAATTATAAATTTGATAATAAAAATATAAATGAAAGTTTTAGAAAAAATGAAGAATTAAAAGAAGAAAATAAAATTTTAAAAGATAAAATTATTAATCTTCAAAATGAAATTCAAAAAATTTCAAATGAAAATAATATTATTAAATTAAGTGAAAATAATTTAAAAAAAATTGTTGAAAACACAGAAAATAAAGTAAATGAAACTATTTTATACAATGATAAAATAAATGAACAAATAAAAGAAATGGAAAATGAAATTGAAAAAAAAGAAAAAATAATTTCAGAAAATGAAAAAAAAAAATTTGAATTTGAAAATGAAGTTAGTGAAAAATTAAAAATTTTTGATGATTATGTTATTAAAAATAAAAATTTAATATTTAATTTATTAAAAAAAATTTCTGATGAATGTTTAAAAATTGAAAAAAATTTTAATTTAATCGATGAAAAAAAAAATTATGAAAATTTTATTTTAAATTTAAATAAAATTATAAATTTAATTAATACTGTTTTTAATATTAAAAATTATGAAATTCAATTGAATGATGATTTATTTTTTGAAATTTTAAATAATTTTTTAAATTTAATTTGTAATGAATTAATTTCAATTCCAAATCAAAAAAATTTTATTAAAAATCAAAACAATGAAATTTTTAATGATTTTACTGAAATTAAAAAAAATATTTTTAATTTAGAAAAAGAAAATAAAAAATTAAAAAAAGAAAATTTAGATTTAAATAATAAAAATTTAAATTTACAAAATCAAAATAATCAAAATGAAAAATTTTTAAATAGTTACAATTCCTCTAAAAAAAAAACTTTAAATTTAATTAATTCTTTTACTAAAATTTTTCCTAATAAAAATATTAGTAAATTAATGATGGATTTAATTAATTTAAATGAATTAATTACTAATGATATTTTTAATAGAGATTTAATTAATGATAAAATTAATATTTTAAATATTGATTTTGATAAAAATTCTAATGATTTAAAAAAAATTATTTATAAAGAAATTGAAAGTCTTAAAAATTTATTAAATGACTATGAAAAAAATATTAAAGAAAAAGAAAAAAAATTCGATAAAATTTTTGATGAATATAAAAACGAAGAAAAAAATTTTAATAATAATTATAAAAATTATAATGAAGAAAATAATAAAATTAAATTAGAAAATAATATTTTAAAAAATAAAATAAAAGATTTAAATAATTTAATAGAAATTCTTAATAAAAAAAGAAGCATTACAATTCAAACTAATTTTACTAATTTTAATGAAGAAGAAAAAAAAGATAATAATAATAATAATAATGAATTATTAAGTAATAGAAAATTTGATTTGGAATTTAATATGGAAAATAAAGAATTAATTTCAGAAGAAAATTAATTATTATAAATTAATTAATAATAATTTTATTATTTAAATTATAAAAAATTTTTTATTTATAAAATATTTTAATTATATTTATATTAAAAATTAAATTTATATTGAAAAAACCAAAAACAATTATTATTAATTATTATTTTATTTATAATTAACCTAAAGAATTATTTAAATGTAAACTAAAAGAAGGTAAATGATAAAATTTATTTTTTTTTGAATAAATAATTTTACTATTTCTTCTGAAATGTAAATTATTAAATTTTGTATTAAAAAATAAATTATTACTATTTAAATTATTTTTTTTATTAATATTAATTGTTTGACTTTTTTCAATTAAATTATTTTTATTCATTTTATTTTCAATTGAAAAATTTTTTTGATGAAAATTTAAATTTTCATCAATAAAAATATTTTTATTATTATTATTAATTATTGTATTATTAATACTATTATTTATATTTTCAATTTCATCTTCGATTTTAATATTCGAATTATTATGACTTTCATAATAAAAATTATTCGTAATTTTAATGAAATCATTTTTTTTTTTATTCGAATTTTCATTTAATTTATTTTTCGAATTTTTAATTTTATAATTTAATTTTTCAAAATTATTTTTTTCAATTTGAATAACACATTCAATATCTTTTAAATACATTAAATTTAATAAATTTTCTTTGAGCCAATTAATTGCTTTTATCCAAATAAAAGTATTTTCTTTCACAAATTTTTTAATTTCAGTTCGAACATCATAAAAACCAGATAAATTTTTCAATATCGGAATTAATTTATAAAGTTCAATATCATTATAATCATCATACCAACTTTTAATAGGAATTCCATTTTCTTTTTGAAATAAAAACGAAATTATATTATTATCAATTAAAACTATGTCTTTTAAATCATAATTATTATTAAATTTATTTAAATCTTTAATATAAGTTTCTTCTTCAATTAAAGTACAATCTTCTCTAAAAAAACTTTTTTTTATTATTTTTTCAGGGTCGATTAAATTTATTATTGGAATAGCATAATCTGAACTCGCTGCTGTGAAAATGAATATTTCATAATAATTTGATAATGATGTTAAAAAATCTGAAAAACCTGGACGAATATTTATGTAAAGATTTGAATCTTCGGATTTTATATTATTATTGTTATTTGTTTTTAATTTTATTGGAAGAATATAATCCGGATTTTCAAATGGTTCAAAACTACTATGAATTATTGATTCATCTAAATCAATTGCTAAAACTTTTTCTTTTTTAATTGGAGTTTTATTTTGGTTTATTGATAATGTGTTTTTATGACAAGGTGAAAGAGAAAATGTTTTTTTCTGTTTTGTTTGGATGTTTGAATTTGATTTTATATTAAAAATTTTTTTGTTTTTATTTTTTTGATTTAATGATGGTCTATAATTTGTTGATTTAAAAGGGTTGTAAATATTACATGTCTTTTTTTTTTCAAAAAATGGGGATTTTTTATTAATAGACATTATTATTATTTAAATTTAATTAAAAATGTATTTATTTTAATTATTATAATTAATATAATATAATTTAATAATATTTTTATATAAATATTATTATTATAATATTAAAAATTAAATATTATATTATATTACATTTTTTATATTATATTTATAATATTAATTTATATTACCCTGATTCAATTTAATAAAAAATAGTTCCTCTCAAAACTTTTCCACAATCAATTAATCTCCAAGATTTTTTTATTTTTTTTGAAATACTATAAATCTAGGAGGAGATACAAAATCTCTTTTTTGGAATTTTAATTTACATAAATATTGAATAACAACATCTATATAATTTAATTGAGCTGAAATAGGAATAATAGGACTATGTGATCTAGCATAATCATCTTTCATTGCAATATTAATTTTATTTTGAATAATAATTATATGTTTCAAATCCATAGTTTCAACAGCAGCTATTTGTCAATTGAGTTTGAGGAAATGGGATATTAGCTATAATTAAAAGGAAAGCAGCATATATAACAGCAACTCCATTTAACATAGTAGTAATAAGAATATCATGTCCTTGGACAATCAACAAAAGAGATATAACTTAATAAAGTACTTTCATATGATTCAGGAGGCTTACATTTAGGGCACTTATCTAATTTCGCATTAGCATATCCTAAATTATATATTTCTTTGAATCTCTATTTTATGAAGAGAAGTTTGAATTCCGGTTATTCCATTTACTATTGCTGATTTACTATGTGAAAAATAACCCATTGTTCAGATATTCATTGTTTGTTGTCTTTTTATTTTTTCTTTTATTAAAGGTGATAAATCTAGACTGTTTGATGTTTCAAAACTTTGCATTTTGGTTGATAAGATGAAATTTCTTTGCCCTTGTCCAGTTAGTAAAATATAACAGGTTTAATATAAGTTTAATTTATTATATAAATTATTTAAATATTAATTTTTATTATAAATTATATTAATTAAATATGACATCTAATAAAACCGAAAAAGAAATTAATATTAAAAATAACATGGATAAAAAAATAATTTATTCTAACTGTGAACCATGCACCCCCATTATTATTAAAAGATATACTAATCATAAAAACATTTTATTTAATAGTGTAAATAACTTTAATTTCAATAATTTTTCATTATCAAATAGTTTTAATCCAAATTTTAATTTTCAAAAAAATAAAAATGAAGAAAAAAAAGATGTCAATGAATGTTCTTTAGAAGAAATTGAAAATGATTTTAATTTATTAAAAGCCAAAAGTCAAAATTTTGAAAATAAAAATGAACTTATTGAATTATTATTGTCACCAAATGTAAGAAGCTTAAGTGAAAATGAAAAATTGTATGAAAGACCAAAAAATCCTTTTTTTAAAAATTTTAAAGAAGAATGAATAAATTAAATTTTATTCGTGTTAAATTTAACATATAAAT
>JAEEGK010029548.1_pt1 | contig 10920 bp, 9 predicted proteins | sample 8958771 | NCBI WGS metagenome assembly JAEEGK01 (sample SAMN16246547, study PRJNA631951) | gut metagenome | biome: gut microbiome; feature: rumen; material: SC-attached | host: Bos | place: Iran: Karaj | collected 2018-10 | reverse complement strand
GGCCTGTTTTTAGGCATAGGCTTGTCCTATATTGTGGCTTTGGCGATGTCGTTGCCTTTCATAATAAATCCGTTATGGATGGTGATTTCCTTTGTTTCGTGCGCTGTGTTGGGCCTCATCTCGGGCTTCTTCCCAGCCTTGAAGGCATCGCGCACCGACCCGATTAATGCATTGAGATATGAATAAAAATGAAAGATATAATGTAGACAATTATTTGTCAATCAAGAGGATAGCTTTTATATCAATAGCCATTACATTAGGTTTCTATGTGCTGTTTATCTTGAAGCGTTATTTCAGCCGTCCACTGATGCCCATTATTGAGCCTGTGGAATACAAGGTGCCTTATTGGATTATCATATCGGTCAATATTGTGTTCAGTTTTGTCATGGCTTTCTTGCTGTTTTTATATGAGCGCAAGGCCTTGGGCTATCCCTTTAAGTTGAGACGCGACGAGTTGATTGCCAATATTATAGGGGCGGTGCTGATAGGTTTGATGATAAGTACGGTGATTACTTTGTTGAATCATGTGTTTTGGGCACCTCCAGGGAAGGAGCACGAACTCTCATTCGGTCACATTTGTAGATGCTGGTTGGGTGATATGCCCGTGATTGTCTTTCCCATAATGATAAGCTATCTGATGCGTTCTATGCATCTTGAACAACAAGTAGCCGTTGAGAATGAGGCGCTTCGTGCAGAGAACCTACGCTCGCATTACGAGACCTTGAAAAACCAGCTTGACCCGCATTTTCTCTTCAACTCTATGAATACCCTTCAGTCGCTAATTACAATCGACGCTGATAGGGCTGAAGAGTATGTTCAACAACTCTCGACGGTGTTGCGCTACACCTTGCAAAAGCACGAAGTGGTTACCCTCGCCGAAGAGTTGGAGTGTACCGCTGACTATTGCCGTATGCTGAAAATCAGGTATGGCGACAACTTGACTTTTGACCATCATATCGACCACGAGCGATATGACAGCTACCTCGTTCCGCCCTTGGCCATACAAGGTCTAGTGGAAAACGCCATCAAACACAATGTGATTTCTGCAAGGCAACCTTTGACGGTACATATTTTCACCGATAATGATAACCATCTGATTGTCAGCAATAAAATTCAGCCTAAAATTACTGAAGAGGAAAGCAACGGCATCGGATTGGCCAATCTGGCAGAGCGTTATCGTCTCCAATGGGATAAAAAAGTTGAGATTTTTGACGATGGTAATAATTTTATTGTAACTTTGCCCCTCATAATTGATTGAAAATCGACAGAATATGAAAGCATTAATTATTGAAGATGAGATGATGGCTGCACAGGCTCTCACCAAGTTGATAGGTAAGGTCAGCCCCGAAACAGAGGTTGTTGATGTGTTGCAGACCATCGCGGAAACCAAGGAGTGGTTCAAGAACAATCTCATGCCTGATTTGATCTTCATGGACATCCACTTGGCCGACGGGTCTTCGTTCGCCATTTTCGACAAGATTGACATCACGTGCCCTGTTATCTTCACGACGGCTTACGATGAATACGCGTTGAAGGCTTTTGAGGTGAATAGCATTGACTACCTGCTGAAGCCCATCAGCAAGAAAGATCTTGAACGGGCGATGACGAAGCTGAAGACCTTTACGGGTGCTGCCAAAGGCGACTACAAGACTCTTGCTGAAATGATTGAAGGCTTGAAGCCCAAATGGAAGAAGTTCTTCCTTATGCCTGAACGTGACAAATTGGTACCATTAGCCGCCAAGGACATCGCTTACATCTGCATCGAAGACAAGATGGTGAAGATTGTTACTTTTGACAACAAGAGCTACTACTCTAACCAGACATTGGACGATCTTTTGGAGCAACTTGAGGTTTCGGCATTCTTCCGTGCCAACCGACAATACATTGTTGCCCGCGATGTCATCAAGGATGTGTCGATTTGGTTTGGCAATAAGTTGGCTTTAAACCTCAATGTAGAGGTACCCGACAAGATTATCATCAGCAAGGCTCGTGTGAGCGAGTTCAAGCAGTGGTTCGCTGATTGATTTATAAAAAATTGAAAATCAGTTTTTTGTAAAATCATTGAAAAAAATCGCCAAAAAATTGTTGCTGGAACGGAAAAAGGTTGTAATTTTGCACCCGCAAACGATGCTTCCGTAGCTCAGTTGGTAGAGCACCTGACTCTTAATCAGGGTGTCCAGGGTTCGACCCCCTGCGGGAGTACTTGACAAACCCTTGTAATAAGTTGAAAATCAACAAGTTGCAAGGGTTTTTCTTTGTCTTTGCTGAAACATGGATGAAACAATTCTTGGTTACATGAGTTGCACAATCTCTCCAACAATTGCTCTCGAATAGGCATTAGCCACCTCGACGATGAACCGCCCGAAATCGACACGAGCGTTATGGTCGGCTGTGTCGCTGATAGTTCGAATGACAGTGAAGGGAGTGCCAAATTCCAAGCAGACTTGTGCTACGGCTGCACCTTCCATTTCAACGCATAACACTTGTGGCAATAGGGAAAGGATTTCATTCCGCTTAACATGACTGTTAATGAACTGGTCGCCGCTGGCAATATCACCGAAATAAAGTTTTGGCGCGAGACAGAATTCTTTCACAGCCTCTTTGCCGACCATTTTTTCCACACCTTTATTAATAAGGTTGCTGACGGCTTTGCCTGCCAACTCTGTCAGGTCGGGGTCACTGTTCACATAGATGCGGTTGAGCAAAGGCAACTCGAAACGCTGAATTATGGGACGTGCATCTAAATCGTGCTGCACGAGGCGTTTAGCCACAACGATGTCGCCGATTTTCAAATCCTTGGCCAAAGCACCTGCCGTGCCGATGAAAATCAGGTCGGTGACAGCGAACTCTTGTATCAACAAAGTCGCCGTAATTGTTGCGGCTACCTTGCCCCATTTAGAGAAAGCCACCACGCAACGCACATTATGGATTTTTCCAACGACGAACTCGCGATTGGCTATTTGGACAATGGTCTTTTCCGTTAGCATAGTTTTCACTTCGTCAATTTCCTGCGCCATTGCGCCTAGTATGCCGATGTTTCGAGTCATAATTTCAAGATTTTTCGACCGCAAAAATAAAAAATCTTACCTTTGCAAAAATTTCCTGAATGAAAAAGATTTGTGTTTTTTGCGGCAGTAGCATGGGGTTCGACCCGATTTATAAGGAAAAAGCCGAGGAACTCGGTCGAACTATGGCCGAGCGAGGCTGTGAGCTGCTTTACGGTGGCGGTAGCGTAGGTCTGATGAAAGTCATCGCCGAAGTGATGCTCGAAAACCGTTGCAAAGTCATCGGTACTATCACTCAACACCTACTCGATATGCGGGTGGGTTATCCGGAAATCGACGAGCTGATTGTGGTACATACCATGGCTGAACGTAAGAAAATCCTTGAGGACATGGCGGATGGTTTCATCGCCATGCCAGGCGGTATCGGCACGATGGACGAGTTTTTCGAGGCATACGTGCTCAGCCAACTGCGCGTTTTCGACAAGCCCGTCGCACTTTTCAACGTAAACGGTTACTACGACGGTCTTGTCAGCTTCATCAATCACATGGCCGACGAGGGTTTCATGCGCAAGGAACACGCAGAAAACCTGATTGTCAGCGACGACCCCAAGGAACTTTTGGCAAAGATGGAACAATTCCAGCCCGCCGACGTGACGAAATGGGTGGTAGAAATCAAAGAACAAGTAAAATTGAGCAATTGAATAACTGAAAAAATAGATAACTATTATGATAATCATAGGTATTACAGGAACATTAGGCGCTGGAAAAGGCACCATCGTCGATTATCTCGTTAAGGAGAAAGGCTTTGTACACTATTCGGTGAGGGCTTATATAACGGAAGAGTGTCAGCGTCGCGGACTAGAAGTGAACCGCGACACGCTGACCCAAGTAGGCAACGACCTGCGCGCCGCGCATTGCCCGAGCTACATCACCGACCAACTTTTCGAACGCGCCAAGGCCGAAGGTAAGAATTCGGTCATTGAGAGCGTGCGTACGCCAGGCGAGATTCATTCTTTGCGTGAAAAAGGCGAGTTCTACCTCTTTGCCGTTGATGCCGACCGTCGAATCCGATACGAACGTATTTACCAGCGCGGATCGGAGACCGACCATGTCAGCTTCGAAACTTTTGTGGCAAACGAGGAACGTGAGATGGCCGCTACCGACCCTAACAAGCAAAACCTCGGTGCTTGCATCAAGGAGGCTGATTTTGTGCTGTGCAACGATGGCAGTATCCCTGAACTGCATGAGCAGGTGGAAAAGATCTTGCGCCAGCTTCATGTGCGTCCGTCGTGGGATGACTATTTCCTTAATTTGGCCGACACTGTCAGCGAGCGCGCCACTTGCAACCGTGGGCGTAGCGGCTGTGTCATCGTCAAGGACAGGCAGATATTAGTGACAGGCTATGTAGGCTCACCCAAGGGTTTGCCACACTGTGACGATGTGGGGCATCTGTTCCGAAAAATTATCCACGAAGATGGCAGTGTTACACAACATTGTATGCGTACGGTGCACGCCGAGCAGAACGCCATTTGTCAAGCCGCCCGACGAGGCATAGCCTTGGATGGCAGCACTTTGTATTGCCGAATGACTCCTTGCCGTACTTGTGCCATGCTCATCATCAACTGCGGCATTGTACGCGTAGTGTGTGAGCGTCGCTATCATGACGGTGCCGAAACCGAGGAAATGTTTCATCAGGTGGGTATTGAGCTGGTGTATAAATACGATGAGGTTCAACAGTACGAGGGGCAGAAATGAGATAATGGCTTGTCACTTGTAAAAAAGATGTGTTTTTTGACATTTTTATTTTCTGTATCAAAAAAAACACTAATTTTGCAGCCGTTTTGTATTGAGTAAAAAAATAATAAATAATAAAAATAACAAAAAATGAGTAAAAAACTTTTAACGTTGTTGTTCGCCACTTTGATGGTGTCGTTGACTTCTTTTGGTCAGCAAGACGATAAGTCTGTCCTCGTTGATAACAGTTTTACTGTGTATGGGGGAAGTAATTTGAATTATAATCAAAAGATACCAATCAATGGTAGTTCTGTTGGAAGTATGATACGAAGTCAGTTCATCTTGCCACGAGGTGAACTTGTGCAGATGCAGTATGGAGAAGTCAAGAGTTTGAGGTTCTTTACCAACCAAAAGAACTTAAATTGGGGAAGTGCCCAATTTGAGGTGTATCTGGCCGAAGTGAATCAAACTGTGTTTAGTGACAATAGTTTATATGATTGGGAGGACATGACTTTAGTATACACGGGATCGCTGTCAGTCAGTCCACAAACTACTACTTATGGAAAAATGGTTATTGATTTTGACCAATATTTCACTTATGAAGGTGGTGATTTGATGGTTGGTATCAAGCAAATTGTAGCGGGTACAAACAAAACTGTTAATTTCAAGGGTCGTAATCAAACGGGCAACAATACCGCCATATACGTAGTAGGTTCTGGAGCTTATGGTAACTATGAACAGTTTTTGCCGATGACTCGGCTAACTTATATACATCACGATGCTCCTTCTTGTATTCGGCCACACGAGTTGACCCTTGCCGATTGTGGTGGCAGTTATGCTGTGATTGATTGGGCGCAGCAGGGAGGGCAAACTGATTGGCAACTTGTGTATTCGACCGATGCTTCATTCAATCCAGAGCAGGCCACGCCTATTGATTTGTCCGTGCGTCCGTACACGCTTCAGGGACTGAATCCAGAAACTGAATACCATGTTTATGTTCGGACAAATTGTGGCAATGGTGACTATAGTGATTGGAGCGACAAACTCACTTTTACCACAACAGCCACATGTGTTGCCCCCACAAATCTACAGCTTATCAGTCAAGATGGTATTTCCGCCGAAATAGGATGGACAATGGGACAAGGTCAGAATTACACTTTAAGATATAAAAACAATGCGGAAGTTTGGGGCGAGGTTTTATTGTCGTGTGATTTCGAACATGGGTTGCCGTCGGGTTGGAATACCATCAACCATGATGGTGATGGGTATAATTGGAGTCTTGATAATGGTGGTTATACCTCTTTTGAAGGAAATGGTAGCATGTATTCCTTAACTTATTTTGATATGGGGTATATACAAGCAGACGATTGGTTGGTAACACCAATGGTGGAATTTGGTGGTTCGGTCACTTTCTATGCAAAAGGACGGCTGCATGAAGCTTTGCCTTGTTCAGAGCACTTCGCTGTCTATATCTCCACTACCTCCAATACCAATGTTGAAAGCTTTACACAGGTTTCCCCTGAATATGTAACCACCGGTGATTATATCTTGTATTCCGTTGATCTTAGTGCTTTCCAGGGCTCGGGTTATATTGCCATCCGTCATTTCAATAGTTTTCAAACAACCTGTTTGTGCATTGACAATGTAACGGTTTATTCTGAACCAGCCACTTGGATTGAAATTGAGGGCATCTCTTCAAGTCCATACACACTTAATGGATTGTCAGAACGTACTTATTATGAGGCTCAAGTCAGGGCGGTTTGCTCTGCTGATGACGTTAGCGAATGGTCAGAGTCGTTGTATTTCACCACTACCTCAAATTGTGCAAACTATGTGGTTGATGTGGATCATCCTTTCTATGAGAACTTCGAGTCGACAGTTTTCCCTCCTGCATGTTGGACCACGGTTGCCAACTCATATAATAGTAGTTGGACTCAAATGGTGTCAGCAGCCGATATTGGAGATCCAAACCATTATGGTTATCACAAAGGTGTTTGTGGCGCAAGCAGCGGCTTGTATGGTACTGTGGAGCTGGTGATGCCAGAGATGCAAATTGTGGGCAGTCATGCTACCCTCTCTTTCTGGAGGTATTGTGATATTTATCCTAATGGAGGAGGAGTAGATTATGTGATGATTTCAAAAAATCATGGCAATACCTTTAGCCAACTATGGACATCTTCTCCTAGCGAAGCATGGATTAATACCACACTTTCTTTAGATAATTATCTCAATCAAGATGTCATTATTAAGTTCAGACATGTTTCGGAGGGGTCCCATATCTGGTTCGTTGATGACGTGGCCATTACTGTCTCTTATGACAAGGAGTTTGTCACTGCAGGAAATTGGGATGTGGCGTCCAATTGGTCTCCTCAAGGTGTTCCCACCAGTAGCCAAAGTGTTCTTATCAAAAAGGCTGCGACCATTCCGAGTGGTTGTGTTGCGGAAGCTAGGACGGTTACAATTGGCAATGGATCCCTTACCATTGCTGATGGTGGCCAACTGAAGCACGATAATTCCGGTGTTAATGCCCGTGTTAATAAGACGATTACCGGCTATGGTAATGGAACGGGCAATTGGTATCTGATTGCCACACCTGTTGAAAGGAGCCATTACCCCACTAATGTGACCAATCTCATTCCGACTAATAATACAAATTATGACTTGTATCGGTTTGACCAGAATTTGGGCATGGAATGGCGAAACTACAAGCAAGGCGAGATTACATACATTAGTAATTCTGAAGGGTATTTGTATGCTAAGAAAACCACAACTAACATTGAATTTGTTGGTGAACTTATGCCAAGTCAAGAAAACGTGACGGTTGCTCTTGAATGTCAATTAGACCATCCTGAATACGATTCGAGAGGATGGAATCTGATTGGCAACCCGTTTGCATGTAATGCTTATTTGCAGGGCAATCCGGATTTCTATAGGATGAACGCCAATGGCAATAACTTGATCCTTGCCAGCGGTGCGATTTCTCCATGCGAAGGTGTTTTTGTTCAAGCCACTTCGTCTGGACAATCCGTTACTTTTACAAGAACAGCATCTGGAAGAGGAAACCAAATGGATTTCAATGTAAGTGATGCCAATGGTCAAATGATTGACCGTGCCCGTATCCATCTTAACAGCACGCAAACAACCGATAAGTTTAGCCTTTTTGCTAACAGCACCAAGCTTTATATTCCCAACGAAGGAAATGAATATGCTGCAGTCGGCGCGGAATCGTCGGGTGAGATTCCTGTCAATTTCAAATCCTCTGAAGACGGAAAATACTGCATTAGCATCGACTGTGAAGTGAACATGAGTTATTTGCATCTGATCGACAACCTTACGGGAGCTGATATTGATTTGCGTAAGACGCCAACTTATAGTTTTACTTCGAAAACGTCAGATTATGCTTCTCGCTTTAAGGTAGTGTTTATGGCTGAATCTGATGGCAATGGCGATAGTTTCGCATTTGTCAACAATGGAAAGCTTGTGGTGCTTGACTCTGATATGGAAGCGACGCTTCAAATCATTGATATGACAGGCCGCATCTTAAGCAGTGAGCGCATTTCAGGCACTTGCGCAAAGCAGCTCAATTATACCCCTGGCATTTATGTTGTGCGATTGATTGAGGGCAATGAAGTGAGGACACAGAAAATTGTTCTCGGTCGCAACTAACTGATTTCGTAGTCAGAATCGGCCGTTTTCGGCTAATTTATTTCTGAAAATTAGTTCTCTTCAGCTTCTTCGATGGTTTGCGCGAAGAAGCTGAAGTTTACTTTACCATAGTGTCGTTGCTCCATAAAATGTGGGTGCTCATCGAAATGATGGCGTTTGTCGTGTTCGAGGACAAACATGCCTCCTTCGCGCAAGAGGTTACGATCGAAGATGAGTTGCACCAACTCATCGTATTGTTGGCAATCGTAAGGTGGGTCGGCAAAGATGAGGTCGTATTGCATGGTATGCTTTTCAAGGAATCGATATGCGTCGGAACGCACCACCAGCAACTCCTTCATGTTGAGTTTGAGGGCGGTTTCGCGCATGAACCTGACACAGCCAAAGTCTGAATCGACGGCGACGACTTTCGGACAGCCGCGTGAAACCAATTCATAGGAAATGTTGCCTGTTCCTGCAAACAGATCCATCGCCTCGGTTTCCTCAAGGTCAAAATGATTGTCAATGATGTTGAACAGACTCTCCTTGGCCATGTCGGTGGTAGGCCGCACGGGCAGGTTGCTTGGCGCGACAATCTGCCTGCGTTGATATCTTCCGCGTATGATTCTCATTTTTCTTTTTTTGACTTTGAGACTACTACGGGGTTTGTGTCTCGTGTCTTAATATTTGATAATGAATGTAATAATACTGAAACGGTACTTCGTCAAGGGCTTTGCTTACTTGAAGTTCGTGTGTGTTTTTCGCAAAACGTATGTCCTTAATATAACGTCCGCAAAGATCCACAATCTCCGACGAAGGTAGGATAAGTCCCGAGAGGACGACGGGTGTATCATGTCCCGAAAGTTCGCATTGCTCCATTGCGAAGAGCAGGAAATAGGCAAAATCATCCTTGGTATTGAAGCGAAAATTATTGAAAAATAGCAGTTCGTCTTTTGTTATCGCCATATCGAAGTCGCGATTACGCACATTGATGTAAACCAAGGGATTATCACTTTTCGGTAAACTTTCAAGGAACACGGAACTGGAATGTATGATTTGAGCATCGGGCCATTTCGCCTTGATCTTGGTTAGCCAAGTAGTTGGGTAGGCGTACACATTGATGGCCTTGTGCCGCTTCAATCTGTCGCTTCCTATTGTATTGTCTTTTGGCAAATTGAAGCTGAAGTTAAGTAGTTTTTGGTCGTTATCGGAGTGATACAAATCTTCGGGAACCAGGGTGCAGGTTCGCTCGTCAATGAGGCAAATGACAGAATGGAAAGGCTTGTTAGTTAATTGTTTGGCATCGATGGCGCGTTCCAAGATGCGGAATAGGTCGCCACTATCGGTCAGGATATCCGATTGGTAACACTCCAAGCCAACCATACGATTGTCAGTGTTGTCGAAAAGGGCAAACGAAAGACCACCCAAGGCTAGTTGGATGGTCAATCGGTATTGCGTCGACTTCTCGGCATCAAAATCCGTATCGAACTTGGCGATATAAGGATTCAGCGATGTCGGCATTTATGTGATGATTAGAGTTTCTCCCAGTTGCCGTCGGTTGAAGCTTCCTCCATTGAGCCGACCTTCATGCCAGCGTAACGATTGATGCTTTCTTTTTCTGCTTTAGCATTGTCGCGGCGTTGGTTCCATTCCTTATCGGTGAAAGCTGCACCGGGTTTGCCGAGGTAAACCTCGTATGGCGTGCGAGCTTCGAAGACGGGAATCTCAATACCATTACGGGTGATGGTGCCAGCCTAAAGTTCATACTTTTGTACTGGCTCGCTGAATGGTACGAAACTCAAGTCGTTGATGTTGAAGTTTTCGCGTTGGCCTCTAATGGAGTCTACAACTTTTACATAGCCTATCGTGTCGTTGATGGTGCGGGTGAAGGTGGTGTCGGTCGGGTCGGGAATGATGTTCACAATCGGGATTTCGGCCGTCTTGCAGAAGCTGATTAGCGAGTCGAAGCTGGCGGTGTACTTGTTGTTGGCGTTCTTGTAAAGCACCTCGGCGTTGCGGATGTCAATGAGGCGTTCTACGACCTTGGCTTCACGCATTTTCTGTTCCTTGTTGAACTTGATAGGAGCTTGGATGCTCTTGATGACTTGCATTGCCAGAATCACGATGATGGCAAACAACACGACGTTGATGATGATGGATAATCCTTTTTTCATTTTCGTATGGTTTTTCTGATTATTATTGCATAATTTGGATTGGCCGCAAAGTTAGGATTTTTTTCTATACATTGGCAAACTTTTTTTCAAAGAATTAAAAATGAATTTTGTGGAAATTTAAGTATTTGTCATCCAAATATTTGCGTATTTTGTCAGCAAGGATAATGAATACTTGAAGCTCGTTTCTCTCCAGCCAAAGGGTTGCGTCGTCGTCACGATTGATGGCTTTTGCAAAGGCCAGATTAACCTCAAAATGGTTTTTAATGAGCCATTCCTCGGCTTTCTCCTCCTTATCAATGGCACTGTCGATTGCGGCTAGTTGAGGAAAGCCGTGATCCATACGCCAGTCTTTGGCCTTGGTGTCA
>JAEEGK010029546.1_pt1 | contig 10920 bp, 5 predicted proteins | sample 8958771 | NCBI WGS metagenome assembly JAEEGK01 (sample SAMN16246547, study PRJNA631951) | gut metagenome | biome: gut microbiome; feature: rumen; material: SC-attached | host: Bos | place: Iran: Karaj | collected 2018-10 | reverse complement strand
ATCCCCAATCCCCAATCCCCAATCCCCAATACAAAAATTTAATTAAAGTTTTTATGAAAAAAATTTTAAAAACAGAAATATTTGAAGAAATAAATTATTTGTTTTTTGATAAAAAAAAGAATATTTTTCAAGAAAAAATATTTGAAGAAATAATAGATAAAAAAATATATTTTTACACATTAAATATATTTTCCAGTGGAAACACCGATAAATTTTCTCTAAATATTTATATAAATTCAATTCCAAATTTTTTTCCTCCATTAAAATTCTTAACAAATAAAGAAAGTATATGTTATCACAATATTTTAAAAATTGGAAAAATTATCAATGTACTTATTCAGGAGTTAAATAATTGTGCTTTAGTTTTATATAATTTTATTTCTAACGGAGAAAAAGGTATATTCACTCCAGAAAGAAAATATTTAAAAGGAAAATATAAGGAAATAAAAGGTAAAGAAGGAGGACAACTTATAGAAGAAATTTTATTTGGGAGAATGATTAATAAATTAAATTTAGGAGAAGCTTTATATATTTTAAATTATGAAAATTATGAAAAAAAAACAGTGGAACAATTTAGAAAAGATTTTATGAATTTAAATAATTTAAAAGATTTGAATATTAAAGGGGAATTTCAATCATTCACATCATAAATTAATTTTAATAAAGAAAATATTTATTCCCATTTAAAGGAAATATCAATAAGTAAAGATTCAAATAATGAAATATATATTGATATAATAAATACAGAAAGATGTACTTTACCTTAAATATTTAAGAAGAATATTATAAGATATTAATATTTTATTTTTTATTCATAATATTTTATAATAATGAATTATTTTTTCTTTATAGGAAAAAAATAAAAAATAAAAAAACAAAAGCTAATTAAACTTTTTATACAAAACTTTATTTCTTCCATGAATATTTAAAAACCCAATTTGAATGCTAGGATCTTTTTCCAAAAGAAACTCAATTAAATCATTATATTCAACAACAGAATTTCCATTTTTTAATTTTCTTTCAGGAAATTTAGAATGAAAAACACAACAAGGAACAACAGCAAAATTAATATGATATTTTAAAGCAGTATCAACAATATCATTAGTTGCTTCATCAGGATGCATTCCAATAATTAAAGAAGAATTTTGTATAAAATTAATAGCATTATTACAATCAAAAAAAATTTTTTTTTCTTCTATTTTTAAATTTTCTTTTTCTAATTCTTTAATATATTTTTTTGGTAATTCACATCCTCTTGGATCAATAATAATACAATTTAATTTATATTTTAAAGTTAAATAAAAAGATGTTATTCCTTTTCCACCTGCAATATCTAAAATAAATCCTTTCTTTAAATTTTCAATATTAAATTTTTCTACTATAAAATCTGCAAATTCTGAATTTCTTTTATTTTTATGATTTTTTAAATCTTTTTCATATATATCTCCAATATGAACACTATTATACATGTTTTCTTTTCTTTCCATATTTTTCTTTATAAAATCTTCTTCTTCTTTATCTTTATATTCATGTCTAAAATTACATTTTTCTTTATTTGGACATTCTAATCCTCTTTTTATATATAAACATAATGATTTTTCAGGATTAAAATTATTTATATTTTTAATATATTCTTTTCTTTTCTTATTCATATCTTTTATTAATGTTCCTTTTTTTATAAATTGTATCTCTTCTATATCTATTTTTCTCTTTGATTTATGATATGATATTTTTCCTTTTATTCTTACTATATCTCCTATTATTAATTCTTTTATAATTTTCGAATCGTGAGTTACACATTCTGTCATTGAAGAAAAGTTATTATTTATTATTGATATCATTGCTAATTTTTTTCCAAATATTCTTCTAAATATTATTTGACCTTCTAATTCTTCTTCTTTTCCTTCATCTTCATTATTCATTTCTAAAATTTCATTATTATTATTATTAATTTCATTTTCTTCTTCATTATTTATTATTGAATTTTCATTTTTTTCTAAAATTTTCATATCATTATTCACATTATTATCTGGGATTGATTCCATTTAAATAACAATTTTTTTATTTATTTTATTTAAAATAAAAATTAAAAAAGAAAAAAAAAATGAAACTGACTTCTCCAGAAGAAAAAATAAACGCAGAATACTGTCAACTTCTATTTCAATCAGAATTATCAAACTTAGTATCAAATAAGGAATTATCGAGTGGAATATTTTATAACTTACTTGAAAACATAAAAGATCCATCAATAAAATTATCAAACGGAGAATACATGGATTTATATTTATGTGAAAATTTATTTAGTACTTTATTACCTGGATTAGAAAGTTTAGCAAAAACAAGTGAAAAATTAATATACTTTAGTAATAAAGAAGATGAAAAAGAAGTAAATAGATTTAATCCTTGTAATTTCTTAGCAGAATTTTTAATGAGAAATAATCCAAAATATGGAAAAAATAAAGAAACACATGAAAAATTTTTAAGATATACTAGAAAAGAAAGAAAAAGCAGAATGGTTTTAACTAAACAAGATATTATGTTTAAAAAAGTCACTAATGTTTATAATAATGAAAATGTCAGTTTAAATAAATTAAATATTGAAAAATTCGTTCAAAAAGTTGATCGAGAGTTAAATTTAAATAATAGCTTAATTCAATGGGAATGGTTAGAATATTTTAGAGTTTATAAAGATAATCAAACTATTTCACTTGATGAATTTTTAAAAGCTTTTAAATTAGCTGTTCTTGATTTACATCAAATTGATGAAGATATGTTACAAAAATTATTGGAGTAAAAATTTTTTTTTTTGAATAAAAACAATAATTTATTTATTAAGTATTTAAACAAATTTTTTTTTTAGGTATTTTTTTTAGATTTCTTTTAATACTTTTTGTTGATGTTTTATTTATTTTTTAATCATTTAATTATTTTTATTTCTTAAAAAAAATGAATTAGTTAAATATAAAGTATATAAAATTTTTCAATGAAAAATTAAATTAAAATGGAGAATGAAAATTTATATGAATTTAAAAAATCATTTTTAGACATTGATTTATTAGAAACAATTAAAAGAGATGATTTATTTAATAATTTAGATATCGAAAACAAATATATTAATCAAATAATAAAAGAAGAAGAAAACAAAGAAGAAAATTTTAACAATATATACGAAAATGAAGTAATTAAAAAAGTAAATATTATTTCTTCTCCAAACGCAAATCATAAAAGGTTTAAATCAAGTAATTTTAATAATTATAATAAACAAAAAAATGTTTTATCGAGTTTAAATTTTATTGATACTAAATTAAAGAAATATAAACCTAAATATAAACAAAATTTAAATAATAAAAGTAATGATCCTTTTACAAGATTAAGTCAAAATAAACATTTTTATATTGAGAAAACTATTCAAAATAATAAAAGAAGCATTAATAAATTTCATAATACATATAATATAAATTCGATTAATGACAAAAATAATATAATTGAAAAAAAAAATTCAATCAACAAAAAAAATCAAAACACAATTTCAAAAGCAAATAAAAATCAAAAAATGAAAATTGATTTGAATAAATCAAAATTCCAATTGAAAAATATAAAAAATAAATCACCAAATAAAACAAAAATTAATAAAAGTTTTAATGGAAATTTCAAATTTCTAAATAAAGAAAATGAAATAGATAATTTATATGAAGATATTAATATAAATAAAAACATTCAAGATTATAATGAAGAAAAAAAAGAAATTAAAAATATTAATAAATATAATATTACATCTGATACTTCTTATGGTTCAAATTCAAATTATATTATAAAAAATAAGGAAAATACTTTTGAAAATAATAAAGTATATAATATAAATAATAATTATCAAAATCCATATTTTTATAATATAAATGAATATTATCAACCTAATGATTATAATAATAATATTAATTATAATAATAATAATACTTTTAAATCTACTAAAAAAGTTTTAAAAAAATCTTTATCAACAGATAAAATTTTTCAAAAGAAATATAGTAATAATAATTATGATAATAATATTAATTCTAATTATATATATGAACAAAAAATTTTTGAATCTCCAAATAATAATAAAATGAATTTTAGTAATAATTATATATTATTTAATAATAATGATGATGATGAAAATCAAAATTATTTTATGAGAATGAAAAAAAATAATATTGAATTAATGAATTTTAATCAACAAAAAAAGCATTTTTCCAATGAAAGAATTATAAAAAGAGATAATAACAGAAAAAAGAGTATGGATGCTATAAATTTTATAAATGATAATCATCAAAATAATATGATTTATCAAATAAATCAAAAAAATGTTTTTTATTAATTATAATAATTAAATATAAACATATAAATTTAAAAAATTTTTTATTTTTAAACCCATAAATGAAATTATAAAATAAATAAGAAATTTTTTAAACTAAAAAACATTCAAATATTTAAAAAAGAAAATAATAATTTAATTAATATATATATATACAATAATAACAAAGCAATAAATACTATGATTTAAGATGAAAAATACAAAAATTATTATGTTAATTTTTTTTTTCTTGATTCTCGTCTTTTTTTTCAAAGAACTTTCCAATAACATCATAAACTTCAATCGTTCTAACAAATTTATCTAAAATAATAAAAGAACCTTGAACATAATTAAAAATTTGAAAAACAATCATAATACTAAAAATAATAAGAATAAAATTAGTAAGTTGATTAATCATAATTTTTAAATCAGGTTTAATATAATTAGTTTCTAAATTACCAAGAAAAGTAACATAAAAAATATATTCAAATAAATTTAAAGTTTGAAAAGAATAACTTGAATAATAATAAACACCCATATTAGAATTATTTCTTTCATCAAGAAAGCTTAAATATATTTCTCTAGTTTTAGTTAAAAAACCAGATAATTTACTTGAATATCTTGCAATATATAAATTTTCAACATTACAAATATTTATTATTGAATTATAATATACTGTAGTTTTTATTCCTTCTAATATTTCTTCACAAGCTCCACTTTCTCCTGTTTTTTCTATTAAATTTTTATATGTTTTTTTATTTTGAATTTTCTTTGAAAAAGAAGAATAATTATTATATATATAATGTGTTTCTTCATAGATTAAATTATCCATTCCTTCTGATGAATTAAATAAAATTGCAAATTTTGATTTTATTAAATAATTCATTAAAGATATATTTAAATCATCTATATAATCAGTTAAATCTTTTTGAACACCTATTTTTGTAAAATGAGTCTTCATTATTGGAAATGCTACTACTAATAATATTATATATAATAATAAAGATAATAATAAATTTTGAATTGAAGAAATGAAAATTTGAAAATAATATTTTTTTGTTTTTTTCCTTAAATCAACTACTGGAATATAATCATCATTATTTTCTTCTTGTTGATTATTATGATTATTTACTGCTAATAAATTCTTATCTGAACTTGGACTATCTAAAAAATTATTATTATTATTATTTTGTTTCTTCTTTTTATTCTTATTAAATTCTTTTTTTATTTCTTCAGTTATAATTGAAGGTTTTTTTTCATTTGATAATAATTGTTTAGCAAATTTTAATTTTTTTAAAAGAATTTTTACTTGTTTATGAGTGATAGTAATAATATTTTTAGTAGTCGTATTTAAAATAGTAGTTGATAAATTTATTGATAGAAGAATAATAAGAATACCAAATAAATTGGCACATAAAAAAAGAATAAAAATTAAATATATAATAAATCTAAATTTCTTAAAAGCAGAATCAAAATATTTTTTCCCATCATAATTAACTTGATAAATAATACTAATATACTTATGATAATTATATATTATTGATAAAATACTTTTTTGAGGTTCTTCAATCTTATTTAAATTATTAGGAATATCTTCAAAATTTATTTTAGGCATTCTAACAATAGAAGAAACACTTTGAGAAATAGAATAATAATAACTAAAAATTTCATCAAAAGATTCAAAATAAGTTAAAGTTTGATTTTCTCCATTTTTAGAATAAACAGTGAAATTAATATATAAAACTTTATAAAATTTATTTCCTGAACTTAATTGACCAAATTGTTCTTTAAATTGATGTAAATATTCAAAAAAAAGAATAGTAGAATTTTGGAATAATTCTAAATAAAATTGGAAAAAACTCATATTAAAATTTTCAATAACAGAATAATAATAATTAAATAAATCATCATAAGGATCTCCTGTAATTTTTTTAGTAATAATATTACTTAAACAATATTGTCCCCAAACAAAATCAATATTATTTTGTCTAAATATAGAAATATTTAAATAATCATTTTTAAAACCATTAGAATAAATTTTAGTATAAATACAAATAATAATAGCCATAACAATTAAAAAAACACTATATCCTAAACTAATAGTGGAAAAAACATTAGATTCTGATTTTTGTTTTTTTTTAGATTGAGTAGTTATATTCCAAGCATTTTCATTATGTAATTTTGTTGAAATTGCACTTGCAACTGAAGCTGTGTCTCTTATTGATATATTATTATTATTATTATTCATTTCTGTTTGTGCTTCCATATATTTTTGAGATAATTGCTTTTTTAACTTAAAATTTTTTATCAAGTCATTTATCACAAATTGTAATAAATATACATCTTCATTTAAATCTTTAAATTTATTTCGAACTTTTATTTCTAAATTAAATGTCTTCTCATTTCCTAATATTCTTTTAAATTGATTTAAATTATCCTCAAATTTCATATCTGTTCCACCATAATATTTATCATAATTTTTTTTTATTAATTTATACATTTTTGAAAAATTAACAGAATAAGTTTTGTCTTTACCATCTAACACATAATTTTTAATACCAAATAAATTAATTAAATGAATAGAAGTTTGTTCACTTGAAATACCGAAATATTCTTTGAAAAAAATACCAAATTTAATTATTAAATTTTCTTTTTCACATAAAGCATAATTTTGAATTTCATAATCATGTTGATTTTCAATTTTACAAGTAATAAATATTTTCCCTTTAAAAGTAGGTAACATTGAAAAAGATAATTTACATCCAATAATATAACCTTCACTATCTTCAAATACAGTTTCAATTTTATAATGTCTTTCTTTCAATAAATGTGATTTTATTAATTTCATTTGATTTTTACTTATTTCACTTGGAAAAATATAATTTAAATTTGTTTCTTTTAATTTATTAGTTTTTCTTTTTGTTCTTTCAAAAAAAGGTAAAGGTGCTTTTTTAATTATAAATTTATTTTTTTCAAATAAAATTAAAAAAGAATCATTTCTTTCAACAACAGTATCTAAAGCATTATAATCATAATAATCAAAATTTTTTTCTGAATTTCCATTAAATAATATTTCTTCAACTAATTGAAATTTATCAAATTCTGATTGATTTCTTATTTTATAAACATCATCAGCAATTTTATTTGTTTCTATTATTTTATCTAATGAATTTTTAATTTTTGAACTTCTAATATCAATTATTCTATAAATTTCATATTGATTTTCTGATAAATTATTTATTATTATTTTAAAAGATTTTAATATATTTAAATATTCATTATTTAATTCCTGAAATATTATTATAAATCCCATTGAATTATCTTCGCTTTTTTTTTCTAAATCTAATAATGATGTTCTTATTGATTTAAATATACATTTTGCTATTAAAGGACTTGAAGGAAATATTTTTGAATAACGAAAATTTTGAAGAAAATATTGTGCTCTAAAGGTTTTATCATCCATTATAAAAAACAACTGAATTTTATAATAATTTAATAACTCATTCACTTTTCTTTCAAAAGGACTTTTATCATCTTTTATTTTTTTCTTAAAATATTTTATAAAAAAAGTTAATATTTCAAAAACTATTTTTTCTCTTTCATCATCATTAGTATTTGAAGGATTTTTTGTTTTTCTTCCTGTAAATAAAGGAATTAATTTATCTTTTAATTCTCCTATGATAAAAAAATCAAAACTATTTTTAAATAGAAATTTTTTAAAATATTGAATATATATATCAACTATTTCTTTTTCTTTTCCTGATATTTTCCCTTGTTTATATTTTATTAAAAAAAATCTAGTTATTGGTTCATATATTTGTGCTATTCCATAAAAGAATAAATTATTTTTTTTCTTTAAATATGTATCTATTGTAACTAAAGTAAAATTATATCTTTTACCATAAATAAAGTATGAAAAAACTAGAAGAAATAATATTATTATTATAAAATCTAAAATTTCAAAAACTTTCTTATCTTTATTAAATTTTATCACAAATAAACTTATTATTCTTCCAAATAAAATTGACATTATTATTATATTTGACATTTGATAATATTTAAATAATCTTGAAGTATTATTTGTTAAAATCATATCTTTGATTTTTAAAATGAAAAAATTAAATACAAAAAATAACCAAAGTGTTTGAATAACAATTGAAAATTTAATATTTAATCTTAATATTATTAATATAGAAGATATTTCTTGAAGACAAATTTCTTGTAATAAATAATGTTGGTTATGTAAATAATTAGTTTTATTCTGAAAAAAAGAGTAATAAAATAAACTCATGAAAGTTAAAAAGATTATTTTAAAAAAAACATAATAAAAAAGACCATAAATATAGTTTATATCAATTTTATCATAATTATCAGTTAATTGAAGTATAATTTCTCTATTAAAAATAATTAATACAACTAAATTTATTGTTTTTAAGAAAAAATAAATTATTATTGAACAAAAATATTTTAAATATGAAATAAATAAGTTATCAATATTTATTAAATGTACAGCAAATGAAATTAATATAATTATTATAATTATTAGTCTTAGACTTTTATCATTATAAAAACAATTTTGAAAATAAATTTCATCTTTGAAATATTTTGATATAATTAAAAAAATTTGATCATTTTTATAATCTTCTTTTTCTAAAGATTTACATATATTATTTATTGAATTTTTTTTTACAAAATGATTTAAAAAAAATTCTAAATAAAATACAGGAGAAAGAAAATATATTGGAAATGTTATATTTATAAAATTTCTTTTATAATGAAACACAATATCAATTACAATTATTATATTAGATAATTCAAATAATTCAGATAAATAATTAAAGAAACTTGCTTCTGGAGAATGTGATTGAATACTTGCATATATATTTAAAACTTCATTTGATATAAATGAATCAGTCATTATTTTTTTTTTTAATTTTTAAAAATATTTATTATTAGAAAAAAATATATTTTTTGGAATTTCTTGAATAAATAAAATATAATTATTTATTTATATAATTTGATTAGTTTTTTTAAAGTATACACATCTGATTTTTTTTGATTTTTTACACAATAAATATTGCTTAATTATTATTTAAATTAGATAAAATATCATTTTAGCAATTTAAATTAAATTTATTTTAAATATTAATATGGTTTAATACTAAGATTTTATTATCTTTAAAAATAACAAAATCTTTAAACTTTTCCTTTTTATTTTATAGTAGATTTATTAATAGTTTTAAAGATATTAATAATTATCTTTATCATTTATTTTTTTAATTATTTAAGTGAATTCAAACAATGGTTTATATATTTTCTACTTTTAACTTTAAAATAATTATAAAAATGAAAATAAAATAAGATAATAAATTTAAATGTACAAAAAAAAAATTAACCAAAATCCAAAAAAAAAAATATATAAAAAGAATTTTATAAAAAAAAAATGTCACAAGAAGCAAAATTTCAAGATATAAAAGAAGAAGTAGCAACATTGGTAGATGATACATTAAAGAAAAATTTAGATGAAAAAACATATGAACAAAAAGAAGCTCAATCATTATTAAATGGAATAGTAGAAGAAATAATAAATAATCTTCATGACAATCAAAAAAAATTTAAATTTGCTGTTACTGGAACAATGTTTCAAAAAGGTGATTCTAATCTTCATTATTGTTCCACTTGCTTATGGAATCCTAATACTGATGGTTCAGTTACTCAAAAATATGAAAATGACACTTTACATTGTTTTGTTTCTGTTTTTGGAATTGCTTCTTAAAAAAAAAAATTAGAAAAAAAAAATATTTTTTTTTTCGTTTTTTTTTATGTTATTTAAAAAAAACCTCATTTAAAAAAATATGTTTTAATTTTTTTCAAAAAATAAATCATTTTATTTAAAAAAATAACAGTAAAAAAACAAATAAAAAAACACTTTATTATTCATTTTCAATAAAAAAACCAATTATATATATAATAAAATAAAAATTAATTTATATCTTGATGAGTTCTGAAAAAATGAATTTTTTTAACAGGTTGAAAATTTAAAGAAGGAATATCTCTAATAGAAAGTTCATCAATTTCATCAGTATCATAATCGTATTCAGAACCATCAGTTTTAATAATATAATTTGAACTTTGAGAAGGTCTTTCTTTAATTTTTAATTTTAATTTTGATAATAAAAAGATTTGATTATTTTTTTCTTTTTTTTCATTTAATTCTTTCATTAAATCTTCTATTTCATTTGATAAATTATTTTCTTGTAAAGTTTCATTATTTATTTCAAATTTATAAGGTGCTTTATCATTATTTAATAATTTTGAATTTTCTTTTTCTATTTTATTTTCTAATTTTTCTATTTCTTTTTTATTTATATTATATTTTTCTTTATATTTATCAAATATTTTATTTAACATTAATTCATATTCTTCTCTTTTTATTATATTCTTATTATTTTCTACTTCATAATTGTTTAATTCTATTTTATATTTTAATATTTCTTCTTCAAAATTTTTTACTTTAATTCTATGATTTTCTATTATTTCACTTCTTTCTTTTTGAAAATTATTTTCTATTGTTTCTATTTCTTTTTTTT
>JAEEGK010029544.1_pt1 | contig 10921 bp, 7 predicted proteins | sample 8958771 | NCBI WGS metagenome assembly JAEEGK01 (sample SAMN16246547, study PRJNA631951) | gut metagenome | biome: gut microbiome; feature: rumen; material: SC-attached | host: Bos | place: Iran: Karaj | collected 2018-10 | reverse complement strand
TCATTGTATATTCTTATAATTCTTAGCTTGTCCTTGGCACTTGTTTCTCTAAGAAACTGACGCTCGTTTAAAGTTGATATCTGTTACAATATCTCGGTACTTGCTTGTACTTTCCTTTCAGTCTTTTCAATGAACTTTTTGGGTGCCCAGCCTTTCGGTTTTGGGCGTTAAAAACCCGCTCGTTTCCGAACGGGATTGCAAAGGTACACCTTTTTTTTGAACTCGCAAACTTTTTCCGAGAAAAATTACGAAAATATTTTAATTATTCTTTCGCTGAATTTATAACTGATTGATTTACAGCATTAAGACGTTTTTCGTCCATTTTGACGATTTTTCGGTCATACGTCATCAGTCCGTTCACCTCGCCTTCGACGTCCGTCGTCTGCGTATAGACGGCGGCGGAGACCCCCTGGCGGATAATCTTTTTCAAATCTTCGGCGTAAGCGGCGTACTGCTGGAGGACATCTTCCCCGCTCTTATATTCTATATATCCCCAGTTCTTGTCGGCCTGCCAAAGATGGCCCTCGACCGGCCAGCCGATACCGCCATACTCGCCGAGCACGTCGATCTGCCGTCCGCCGGAGGTGAACTTCATCGCCGGGTTCGGATAGTTATGGCTGTCGAAGATATCGCCCACCGGATAGGAGTTGCCGCCGGAAGCGGAATTGATGAGCCGCGTGGGATCGCAGGAGCGCGTGAACTCGACCACCTTCTTCGTGTCGAACTGCGACCAGGATTCGTTGAAGGGAACCCAGGCGACAATGGAAGGGTGGTTCCTCAGCTGGGCGATGATTTCGCCCCATTCCTTATAATAGGTGACCTTCGCGGTTTCGGTCAATTCGCGGTCATCGTCCGGGGAGGCCCATTTCCACATCTCCCAGTGCCCGCCGCGGGTACCGCCGATGGAAGGCATGTCCTGCCAGACCAAGATTCCCAGCACATCGGCCCAGTAGTACCAACGGGCGGGTTCGACCTTGATGTGCTTACGGATCATGTTGTAGCCGAAGTCCTTCGTCTTCTGAAGGTCGAAGCGAAGAGCCTCGTCGGTCGGAGCGGTGTAAAGCCCGTCCGGCCACCAGCCCTGGTCCAGGGGGCCATACTGGAAATACGGCTCGTTGTTCAGGCCCATGCGCTTGTATCCGGCGCCGTCCACCACCTCGGAGGTCTTCCGCAGGGCGGTGTAGCCGCGTACCTCGTCGACCACCTTCTTCCCCTGTTTCAGCCGGATGGTCAGTTCATAGAGGAAAGGGGATTCGGGCGACCACAGTTTCGGGTCCGTGACCGTCATGCGCACAGGCTTGCCCGGCGCGACGGAAGCGAACGCTACTGTCGATGTCTTCCCGGGATTGTCGACATTATAGCCCACGCCACCTTCCCGGAGCCAGATCTCCACCCGGTCGGTCTCCGTGACACCGTCGGCATAGACCGTTACGTCCACGGCGCCCGCGTCCACGTCGGGGACGGCGAGGTAGGAGGTGACGGCGGCGCTGCGCACCGGTTCCATCCAGACACTCTGCCAGATGCCCGTGACGGGGGTGTACCAGATGCCCTCGGGATTGATAACCTGCTTTCCGCAAGGCTGTTCTCCGTTATTGGTCCCGTCCTGGACACGAAGGACCAGCTTCTGCTTCCCGCGTTTTTTCAGGTAGGGCGTCACATCGAAGGAGAAGGCGGAATAGCCGCCGTTGTGATGGCCGGCCAGCCGGTCATTGACATAGACGTCCGTCGCCCAGTCCACCGCGTCGAAGTTGAGCATCACCCGCTGTTTCTTCCAGGATGAAGGGACCTTGAAGGTCGTGGAATACCAGAGGGCTTCCTCCGCACTGACCCTGCGGCCTACGCCGGAAAGCGACGATTCGATGCAGAAAGGAACCAGGATTTCCCCGTCCCATTTCTTGGGCTGCGGGGCGTCGGCCGACGTGACGGCATAGTCCCACAGGCCGTTGAGCGAGGCCCACTTTTCCCGCACAAACTGCGGGCGGGGATACTCCGGATGGGCGTTCGCCGGGGAAACATCGGCGGCCCAGGGAGTCTGGATGGGAATTTCGGCCGGGGACCATCGTCCCCTGCCAGCGTCTTTCTTCCCGCAACCGGCCACGATAGCCAGCAAAAGGCAGGAGGTGGTCAATAACGGATGTTTCATAAGTGGTTAGAATTTGGTTTTCAAGGCGTCCGTGAAGGTTTGCGCGGCCTTTGAACGCGGCAGGATCTGTTTGGCGGCCCGTAGCCAGGCATCGTTCTCATCGGCCCCGACGCCCTTGACCGGCCAGGTGTTCTCCACCAGGACCTCGTCGCCGCGGACCACGCGGGCCTTGATGTCGATGCTGAGGGCGGTCTGGGAAGACGACCCCGGCGTCTCCATCCGGTCGGTGACGATTCCCTCGACAATGAGGGTCTCTCCCGACTCGCCGACGGCCACGCCGGCGCCCTGGAGCATCTGGGTGAAACGCTGTACCAGCACCTCGCGGGCCGCTTCGGGCACGTTCTCGGGCACCTTCAACGATAGGGTCTGGGCGGAAACCGCCACGGAGAGCAGCGCTGCGGCTGCCAGCAGCAAAAATCTCTTCATAATCGCAAAAATAAGAAAGTTGCGCGGAATTCCACGCAACTTCCCTATAAATTTATGTAAGGCCGATTCCTACATCATTCCGCCGGCGGGCATGGCCGGGGCGGCCGGAGCGGGTTCGGGGATGTCCACGATGCCGCACTCGGTGGTGAGGAACATGCCGGCCACGGAGGCGGCGTTCTCGAGGGCCACGCGGGCGACCTTGGTCGGGTCGATGACACCGGCCTCATACATATTTACGTACTCGCCCGTGCGCGCGTTATAGCCGAAGTCGGCCTTGCCCTCGCGGATCTTGTTGATGATCACGGAAGCCTCGACACCGGCGTTGCCGGCGATCTGGCGGAGCGGCTCCTCGATGGCGCGGGCCACGATGTGGATACCGGTGGTCTCGTCCTCGTTCTCGCCCTTGAGTCCCTTCAGGGCCTCGGCGGCGCGGATGTAGGCGACACCGCCGCCCGGGAGGTAACCTTCCTCGACCGCGGCGCGGGTGGCGTTCAGGGCGTCATCGACACGGTCCTTCTTCTCCTTCATCTCGATCTCGCTGGTGGCGCCCACGTAGATGACGGCGACACCGCCGGCGAGCTTGCCCAGGCGCTCCTGGAGCTTCTCACGGTCGTAGTCGGACTTGGTGGTCTCGATCTGCTTGCGGATCTGGTCGGCGCGGTCCTTGATTTCCTCGGCCTTGCCGGCACCGCCCACGATGGTGGTGTTTTCCTTGGTGAGGGTGACCTTCTCGGCCTTGCCCAGCATCTGCACATTGGCATTGGCCAGGGTGAAGCCGCGGTCCTCGCTGATGACGACGCCGCCGGTCAGGATGGCGATGTCCTGGAGCATTTCCTTGCGGCGGTCGCCGAAGCCCGGAGCCTTGACGGCGGCAACCTTCAGGGTGCCGCGCAGACGGTTCACCACAAGGGTGGTGAGCGCCTGACCTTCGACATCCTCAGCGACGATGAGCAGGCCCTTGCCTTCACGGGCGACGGGCTCGAGCACCGGCATCAGGTCTTCCATGTTGGAGATCTTCTTGTCGGTCAGAAGGACGTAGGCGTCGTCCAGGACGGCCTCCATCTTGTCACCGTTGGTGATGAAGTACGGGCTGATGTAGCCACGGTCGAACTGCATGCCTTCGACGACCTTGACCTCGGTCTCGGTGCCCTTGGCCTCCTCCACGGAGATGACGCCGTCCTTGCCCACCTTGGACATGGCCTCGGCGAAGAGCTTGCCGATGAAAGCGTCGTTGTTGGCGGACACGGTGCCCACCTGCTCGATCTTGGAGAAATCCTCCCCGACCGGCTGGCTCTGGGCCTTGAGGTCGGCGACCACGGCCGCGACGGCCTTGTCGATGCCGCGCTTGAGGTCCATCGGGTTGGCACCCGCGGTAACGTTCTTCAGGCCGACGTTGATGATGGCCTGCGCGAGGACGGTGGCGGTGGTGGTGCCGTCGCCGGCCTGCTCGTTGGTCTTGGAGGCGACCTCCTTGACCATCTGGGCGCCCATGTTCTCGAAGCGGTCCTCGAGTTCCACTTCCTTCGCGACGGTCACGCCGTCCTTGGTAATCTGCGGAGCGCCGAATTTCTTCTCGATCACGACATTACGGCCTTTCGGGCCGAGGGTGACCTTAACAGCGTTTGCAAGTGCGTCGGCGCCGTCCTTCATCTTGGCGCGGACGTCGGTATCGAATTTAATCTCTTTTGCCATGGCTTAGATAATTGCGAGAATATCAGACTGCTTGACGATGAGGTACTTTTTCGTGTCGACGGTGACCTCGGTACCGGCATATTTCCCGTAAAGGACGGTTTCGCCCACCTTCACTTCCATCGGCTCATCCTTGGAGCCGGGGCCCACGGCGACGATGGTGCCCTGCTGCGGTTTTTCCTTGGCGTTATCCGGGATGTAGAGGCCCCCGGCGGTCATGGTCTCGGCCTCCTTGGGCTCGATGACCACTCTTGTTCCTAACGGACGGATCATGATTATATCGTATTTTAAAGTTTTTGCCGCGGAGAGTATCATCAATGCCCGTGCCAACCGGTCCGGTGTGACAAAATGTCAGTTTGCTATTCCCGTGAAAATGCCTACATTTGTGCCGATAGAAAACTGTCGTATGGAAACCATCCAAAACCAATATTTCGAGGGCGAACGCCCGCTGTACGCCCGCCACGGACTGCGTCTTGAGAATGTCGTCTTCGGTCCCGGCGAATCGGCTCTCAAGGAGGGCTCCGACTTCGAGGCGGAGAACTGCGAATTCAAGGGGAAATATCCCTTCTGGGAGTGCAGGAACGTCACCGTCCGGAACTGCATCTTCCGGGAAGGCGGCCGCGCGGCAATCTGGTACTCAAAGGGTTGTAACATGTACGACACGCTCGTGGAAGCACCCAAGATGTTCCGCCGCATCCACGGCGTGCATGTGGAGAACGTCCAGTTCCCCAACGCCCTGGAAACTTTCTGGGACTGCAAGGACGTGGAGCTGAAGAACGTGGAGGTCCATAACGGCGACTACCTGTTCATGCACACCGAGGACATCAAGATCGACGGTTTCAAGCTCCGGGGCAACTACTCCTTCCAGTATGCCAAGGACGTCGTCATCCGGAACGCGGACATGGAGACCAAGGACGCCTTCTGGGAGGCCGAGAACGTGACGGTCTATGACTCCCGCATCAACGGGGAATACCTGGGCTGGTACTCCAAGAACCTCCGCCTGGTGAACTGCAAGATCGGCGGCACCCAGCCGCTCTGCTACTGCGACAACCTTGTCCTGGAAAACTGCGTGTTCGAGGAAGATGCCGACCTGGCCTTCGAGTACTCTGACGTCGAGGCCAGCATTATCGGCCCGGTCACGAGTGTCAAGAATCCCCGCACCGGCCGTATCATGGCCGATTCCTACGGGGATGTCATCCTGGACAACAACATCAAGATGCCCGGCGACTGCCAGATCAGCACGTGGGCCAATCCGGACGTCGACTTAGGAAAAGAACCTGATATAGTTGAATATTAGGGGGATGGTGGTTATTTTTCAAACCCCCGCTACGCGGTCCCTCCCAAACAAGTTTGGGCCCCTCCCTCTTATGTGCCGAGGGTGGCACAGGTTTGAAAAACAACCACCATCCCCAAAAAATTCGAAGCATGGAAGTTTATAATTTCGATGAGATCATACCGCGGCGCGGAACCGCGAGCGTGAAGTGGGATTTGTTTGAGGAGGATACGCTGCCGCTGTGGGTGGCGGATATGGATTTCAAGACGGCGCCGGCCATTCTGGAGGCGCTCCGGAAGCGGTTGGAGCATGGGGTGTTCGGGTATGAACTGGTGCCGCAGTCGTATTATGACGCGATCAGCGGCTGGTTCGGGCGCCGGCACGGGTGGAAGGGCATCACGCGGGAGCATATCATCCCGACGACGGGCGTCATCGCCGCATATTCGGCCTGCATCAAGGCGTTCTCGCGGCCCGGGGACAATGTGATCGTCCAGACGCCGTGCTATAACGCGTTCTTCCCCGCCATCCGGAACAACGGTTGCCGGGAGCTTTGCAACAGCCTGATTTACAAGGACAATACTTATTCCATCGACTGGGCGGACCTCGAGAGCAAGGCGGCGGATCCGAAGACGACGGTGATGCTGCTATGCAATCCGCACAATCCGGCCGGGCGCGTATGGACGAGGGAGGAATTGGAGCGTATCGGCAGGATCTGCCTCAAGAACGGCGTTTTCGTCATTTCCGACGAGATCCATTGCGAGCTCACCTATCCCGGTCACGACTATACGCCTTTTGCCACGCTGCCGGAGGAGCTGGTGCGCAATTCCGCGTCCTGCATCTCCCCGACCAAGGCGTTCAACATCGCCGGCATCCAGATCGCGAACGTATTCGCCGCCGACAAGGATGCCGTCCGCCGCATTGACAGGGCCATCAACGACAACGAGTGCTGCGACGTGAACGTATTCGGCTGCGCCGCCCTGGAGGCCGCGTACAACGAGTCCGAGGAATGGCTGGATGCGCTCCGCGCCTATCTCTACGAGAATTCTCAACTTGTATATTCCTACCTGCGGGAGGAACTGCCGATGGTGAAGGCGCTGCCGCTGGAAGGCACTTACCTGATGTGGCTGGACTGCCGCGCCGCCCTGCATGAGGGAGAGTCCCTCGAGGGTTTCTCGGCGCGCTTTGCGGACCATCTGCGCTACGAGGCGAAACTCATCCTGTCCACCGGCACCATCTACGGGGCCGATGCGGAAGGATTCGAGCGCCTGAACATAGCTTGCCCCAGACCGACGCTGTTGGAGGGCCTGGGGCGGTTACGCAGAGGTTTTATAACCTATTAGAACTGGTAGTTGATGCCGATGCCGATCCACATGCCGGCATCCAGCGGTTCGTAGAGGCACTTGGCCAGTTCCACGGAGACGATGAAATTCTGGTTCATCGCGATCTTGAGGCCGGCACCTGCGCTGCAGATGACATCCTTGAGGCCTTCGGGATCGTAGATCTTGCCGTCGTAGCCGGTCCCGTGCTTCTTGTTGAAGTAATCCAGGTCATCCGTCATCTGATTCTCCGTGAGATAGTTCACATAATCGGAGAAGTCGTAGCCGGCAAGCTTAGAATCCTTCACGATGCCGGTAAGGATCCCGGAGCGATAGGGCTTCGTGATGACGCCGGCGTCAAAGAACGGATTCATGGCGATGTAGAAATACTGGTTCAGGAACTTGAAACGCACCAGTTTCACGCGCAGTTCCGTGTTCACCCAGGCGAATCCCTCCGTCAGGATCCGGTTCTCACGGAGTCCGCGGATGGTGTTGGAGGAGCCGAAGCCCTCGGAAATCATGTTGCGCTGGACCAGCAGCGGAACATTTTGGATCATGTAGAACGGGGTCTCGCCCGCGACGGTCTGCTGCCAGGCCAGCCGATAGGCGAAGACCGGGTCTCCTGCGGGAAGATGGACGGGAATGTCGATATAGTGACGGAAATACGAGCAGACTTTCAGATAGCGCTGGTTGATGACGTTTCCGTTCAGGTAGGCTTCGGCCCAGATTCCCCGGTTGGGGGCGGCCTCGATGTCACGGGTGTCGTAAACCAGGCCAGCGTTCAGCTCCAACGCCATGCCGCCGTCTTTCTCGGCTTCCGTGATGGCGCCGATTTCCTGATACTTCTTATAGAGGGTGAGGTCCGTGTCATAGTAGACTTTCGAGTCGTTCACATTGACGCCGTTGTCTCTCATGTCGCCCAGGTTCCACTTCCAGAAGTTGACGCCGGCGGCCCAGTTGAGGTTGTCGGTGATGCGGCCCTGGACATTGGCCAGACCCCGCAGCATCTTCCGGCTCATACCGTAGTAGTTCAGATTCTCGTGGGCGGCATTGGACGTGTTCCGGTTGCTCCAGAGGGCATAATCCTGCACCGAAGCCGGGCCGTTGAAGCCCCAGAAACTGTACAGCGGATCGTCCACGTAAGTCACGGACGCATTGATGCGCATGCCGGGAATCAGGTACTTGGAGTCATAGGCCAGATACAGGCGCATGCGGTGGCTGTGCAAGAAGTAAGAAGCTTCCCAACTGATCTTGTGGAGGGGGTCCGGATAAGTGGCACCGTCTCCGTAATAGTACACATCGCCGAAGGCGCCGGCCTGGAAGCCGTTATCGACCGAATAGGAGGCCGTCGGAAGGACGCCGAAACTCCAGCCGGTCTTCATTTCCTTCTCCTGGGCGGAGAGGAACGATATGGACGCCGCGAGGGCGAAAGCTGTCAGGATCAACTTTTTCATGGTCTGATACTTGTTTAGGGTCTGATACTTGTTTAGTATATGCAAAGATAGCATTTCTTTTCGTATATTTGTATTTGATAGACCAAGCTGAATTACTATGCGAAAATTCCGTCTCTGGGCCCTTGTGGGCCTTCTTGCCGCGGCCACGGCATGTTCTCCGAAACCCGCAGAGGCACCCGACTCCGCCTTTGCTTCCTACCTCAGCGCCTACACCGGCGGCGTCATCTCCGAAGGGACGCCCGTCCGCGTCGAACTGGCCTCTCCCGTCCCCATGGAAAAGCAGACGGACGGCCTGTTCTCCTTTAAGCCCAAACTTGACGGTACCGAGCGCTGGCTCAGCCCCACCGTCGTGGAATTCATTCCTGAAGGCCTGAAGGAAGGCGTGGTCTATGAAGGCTCGTTCCAGGTCGGTAAGGTACTGGACGTCAAGGAGTCCCAGTGCCAGTCCTTCCCCTTCCGCATCCAGGCGGCGCCCAAGGTGGCCACCCTCTCCCTGGACGGCATCACCATCCAGAATGAGGCCCGGCTCGAAGGCTCCGTCAAGCTCAGCGTCCCCGCCGCGAAGGAAGACATCACCCTGACGGTCGATCCTTCCACCGCCGTGACGCTCACCGGCGAAGGCGACACCTACCGCTTCGAGACGGCGGGCATCGCCCGGGGCGACAAGGACACGCCCGTCAAGATCTCCCTGAAGGTCAATGGCTTCCGCGAGGTCTCCCCGCTGAAGACCGTCATCCCGGCCGCCGGCGTCTTCAAGGTGGTCGACGCCCGGGTAGTCCGGGGCGGCAACCCCTGTGTCGAGGTGCGCTTCAGCGAGCCCCTTGCCGCGGCCGCCGCGAAGGAAGGTCTCATCGAGCTGTCCGGCGTACTCCGCCAGACCATCGACATAAAGGACAACTGCGCACGGGTCTATTTCGAAGGCGAGTCTGACGGAGATCTCGCCGTGACCGTGCACCAGGGCCTGAAGAGCGCCGGCGGGCTGGCCCTTGCCGAGGAATTCCGCTCCGCTTTCCCGTCCGTGGACCCGCTCCCGGCCGTGGAGATTCCGCTGGAAGGCAACATCCTTCCGGACGAGAGCGGCCTCATCCTCCCCTTCCGCGCCGTGAACCTGAGCGCGGTGGACCTCAGGATCATCAAGATCTATGAGGACAATGTCCTCCTGTTCCTGCAGGAAAACGACCTGAACGGCAGTTCCGAGCTTCGCCGCGTCGGCCGTCTCGTGTATAGCCGCACGGTTCCGCTCACCAGCGACGCGACCCTCGACCTGCACACCTGGAATGATTTCAGCATCGACCTGTCCGGCCTGTTCAAGCAGGAGCCCGGTGCCATCTACCGTGTGCGGCTGTCCTACAAGCAGGACTATTCCCTGTACGGCGGAAAGCCCGCCCCGTCGATGCTGCCGGTCCAGAGCGGCAAGCCCTCCGAGGAGGACGAGGCCAAATGGGACGTCCAGAACAGCTACTGGTGGGACAATTTCACGGATTGGGACCTGTATGACTGGGAAGACCGGGACAACCCGGAGAAACCTTCCTATTATATGATCGCCGACCGCTTCCCGGTCGTGAATCTCCTTTCCTCGAACATCGGCCTCCTCGCCCAGTACGCCGACGGCAACACCCTCTGGGCCGCCGCGACGGACCTGGGCACCGCGAAGCCGTATGCCGGCGTGGAACTGGAAGCCTATGACTGGCAGCTCCAGCGCATCGCCAAGGGTAAGACCGACGCCAAGGGCCTCGCCGAACTCAAGGTGGCCCGCAAGCCCTTCGTCCTCCTCGCCCGCAAGGGCAAGACGACGGGCTACCTCCGCCTGGCCGACGGCTACGAGAAGTCCCTCAGCCGCTTCGACGTGGGCGGACAGACCGTCCAGAAGGGCCTCAAGGGCTTCATCTACGGTGAGCGCGGCGTCTGGCGTCCCGGCGATACCCTGCACGTCTCGATGATCCTGCAGGACAAGGGCGCCAATCTCCCGGCATCGCACCCGGCAACCTTGGAACTTTACACCCCGCAAGGCCAGTTCTACAGCCGCCAGACCGGTACGGCAACCGACGGTTTCTATGCCTTCAACGTTCCGACCCTGCCTGAAGATCCGACCGGTTTCTGGAACGCATACATCAAGGTCGGCGGATCCTCCTTCCACAAATCCCTCCGCATCGAAAGCATCAAGCCCAACCGCCTGAAGATCGACCTGGACATGGGCGGGAAGACCTTACAGGCCGGCACCCGGGCCCAGGCCTCCGTGACCGCTTCCTGGCTGACCGGACCGGCCGCCGCCGGGCTTCCCGTCAAGGCCGACATGACCCTGACAGCGGCCGGCTCCCATTTCAAAGGTTTCGACGGCTACACCTTCCTGGATCCGACCAAGTCCTTCACCTCCAGTGAGGACCGGATCATCGACAGCCGCCTGGACGGCCAGGGTACCGTCCGGCTCGGCGTTGACCTGCCCAAGGCGGCAGACGCGCCCGGCCTGCTCAGCGCCACCATCGTCTGCTCCGTCGAAGAACCCGGCGGCGACGCCAGTTTCGTTCCGGTCACCCTGCCCTACTCCCCGTTCCCGGCATATGTCGGTGTGCAGGTGCCGGCAGAGACCCTCGAGCCGGACAAGGCCCATGTCATCCCGGTG
>JAEEGK010029542.1_pt1 | contig 10921 bp, 8 predicted proteins | sample 8958771 | NCBI WGS metagenome assembly JAEEGK01 (sample SAMN16246547, study PRJNA631951) | gut metagenome | biome: gut microbiome; feature: rumen; material: SC-attached | host: Bos | place: Iran: Karaj | collected 2018-10 | reverse complement strand
TATCATTTATATTATAATTCCCTTTATGATGATTATCTCTTTTAGTTTTTTTAATTTAAATTTAATTTTATCATAACCAATTTTATATTAAATTAGTATAGAAATATTTATTTTTTATAAATAAAAAAATTTTTTATTCATATTATATTAAATTCTTTATTAATAAAAATAAATATTCAATTTTTACTCATTATTTATATCATTTATATTTTTAATATTGAAAAAAATTTATATTATTTATATATTATTCTAATATAAATTTTTAATTATAATTAAAAAATCAGTTTCATTGATTTTTTTTATCAATTATATTTTCATTAAAATCATTAATTTGCGATTGTTCATTTGAATTTTCTTTTTTTTGAAGTATTATTTCTAATTTTTCAGCAATTTGTTCTATTTTATTTTTTTTAACAATATTATTTTCATTATTAAGTTTTGAATTTTTCATTCTTATTTTATTAATTTTTTCCATTATTTTACTTTTTTTTTCATCTAAAGATTTTTTAGATTCATCATTTGAATTATTATTATTTTTATTTTGTAAACGTTCTTGAAGTTTTTTTTTTATTTTCTCTTCAATTATTTCTCTTTCTGTTTTTTCTACATTATTTTCTTCTTCATTATTACTATTTTGTTCAATAGAATTATTTTTAATATTTTCAATTTCTTTTTGTTGTTTTGTTAATTCTAATTTTTTTTTCCTTTTTTCTTTTTCATTTCGTTGTTTAGCTAATAATTCATTTAATTTATCTATTTTTTCCTTTTTCTTTTTTTCTTCTTCAATTTTTTTATTTTGTTCTTCAAGTATTATTTTTTCTTCTTCTTCCTTTTTCTTTTGTTCTTCTAGTATTTTTTTTTCTTCCTCTTCATTTTTTCTTTTTTCATTTAAAATTCTTTCTTCTTCTAATTTTTTTTGTTCTTCTATTAATTTTTTTTCTTCATTTTTATCTTCAATAATAATTTTTTCTTCCTCTTTTTGATTTTCTTCATCAATTTGTTTAACATCATTATTATTTTCTTTATTTATATTATTACTAATTATTTCATTATTATTAAAATTATTTTCATTTTTAACAAAACCATTTTCAAAATAATCAGTTTTTTTTCTTAATAAATTTTCAATACTTTTTATATTATTTTTATTTTGCATTGTTCTAAAATTAGTAAATAAAAATTCATTTTCCTTAAAATTATTATTTAAACATAAACTATGTTTTAATTTATTTTCATATAATTTTTTTTTAAAAACTTCATTAGTTAATTTTAATTTTATTTCTTTTGAATATTGAACTTGATTATTTTCAGTATTAATAATATTTTTATTACTAACTTCAGTAATAACATAATTTTTTTCATTTTCATAAATTAAATTATTTTTTGTTTCTTCAAATTTATTATTTAAATTTTGAATATAAGAATCTTCATTATTTAAAATTAAGTTATTATTAAAATTATTATTTTTCTTATTATATTCAACTTGTGAAGAAAATTTTCCAAATGTTTGAAAACTTCCACTATAACCAATTAAATTTCTTGAAGGAGAATTAATTTTTTCTTTAGAAAATGATTTTTGTAGTTTAATTTTATTAATATTAAGATTATATTTTAAATTATCAATATCATCTTCAATTTTATTATCAATATTACATTCATTTTTTGATAAACCATTCGATAAATCAATTTCTTTTATTTTTTTATTTTCTTTTGATTTTTTTTCTTTTTCTATAATATTTATATAATTAAAAAAAATTTACTTTTTATTGATAAATTTTCTTCAATTCTTTGTAAATTTGGAGAAGAAAATGGTAAATGACATTTTGACTAAAATATATTAAAGAAATATTAAAAATTTTTTACGTTATTGCAATATTCACATCCCATTAATTATATTATTAATTAAAAATAATATATAAATAAATTTATTATAAAAACAATCAACTTATATAATTTCTAAATAAAATAAAAAATAAATTTTTATGATATTAAGAAAAAATATAAGATTTTTTGAATTTATTATTTATTATTTTAAAGTTTTGAAAATCAATTTATAAGTCTTTGATTATATTTATAAATATTAAAATAAGTTTTATTAATAAAATAAATTTATTTATTAGATAATTTTTTTTCAATTAAAAAATTTTAATTAGTAAATAAATATTTTCTTAAAAAACATTTAAACTTATTTATTTACATTATTATTAACATTATTTTTACATTTTATATTAAAAATATTTATTCTAATATTATCTACTTTATTCTTTAAAAAATTTTTGAAATTTAATAGTATTTTTAATACTTTTAATTGTATTAATTGAATAAAAATTATCATCACCAAAATCTAATTCATTTAATTCATTTTCTATTATTTCTGTTGTTCTTTTTGTTAAATCATTATTTTTTATTCTTTTTGAAGATATTTGAATATAACTAGAATTAGATGTATAATTATTTGTTATATTTATATCTAATTTAGATAAATATGTATCATAATCATCAACATTAATCATTTTTTAAAGTTTTTATTGGTAAATTGTTTTATAAAAAATAATAATTAATTATTTATATATTTTAATTATTATTTAAACTTTGAAATAAAAAATAAAATTTATTTTAAAATTTAATAAAAAATTTATTTTCTTTTAAATAAGACATATAATATCATTATATAATATTATTTATTAAAAATATAATATATAAATTAATTATATAAAATTTTTATTTATTATTTTCTTTTTCAATTTTTTCACAAAATTCTTTGAATAATAAATCAAATCTTTCGAAATTTTTTTCAAATCTTTCATTATTGAAATCTTTTCTTTTATTTGATAGATGTGATAAAATTAAATTATTGATATTATTTAATTCATCTTTTTCATTTTTACTTGAATCTCTATAAACCGTTTTTTTCTTTTTATATTTTTCATACTTATTTTTTTTCTTATTATTATTTTCATCATTACTTAAATAATCTTGAGTTAAATATTTTTCATATATTATTTGAAAATTCATATCAATTTCTTCAACATATGTGTCTTTCATCATGTCTTTATCTTGATTACTTAATAAATCATAAGTTTCTAAATCAATAACTTTTTTTTCTGTTTCATATAAAGAAATATGTCTAATAAACTGCTCTTTTAGTTCATCATTTGAATAAATTTGTTTTATAAGTTGTCTATCATCATTAAATAAATTATAATATTTATTTTTAAAATTTTCAACTATATTTTCTTTTAATTTCGTTTCTTTTTCATATAAACCATATAACATTCTTTCATGAAAATATTTTGCTTTTTCTTTATCTCCTAAATAAAAGTATTGTATACCTATATTATCATATGCTCTTAATTCAGCAGGTCTATTATTTAAAATCCATGCTAATTCAATCATTTTTTTATAACACATAATTGCTTTATTATATTGATATAAAAATTTATAAACTTTTCCTAAACATTCATAGGAATACATTGTTTCTTCTAAAAGTTCTAAACGAAATGAAACCGTTTTATAAAAACCATAAATATTTCTTGCATTTTCATAATCATCAAATTCAACATACATATCACCTAATACTTTTAAAGAAACTAAAAGAAGACGTATATCTAATGCTTGTAATAATTTAACGACTTCTTTCCATTTAGGAATAACATTTCGTCTTGTTGTACTTCGAATATAATCATCTTTTATTTCATTTCTTTTTTGTTTTATTATTGATATTTTGTGATTAATTTTTACTGTATCTTTTGTAACTTTATTAACTGATGCACTTGTTTCATTTCCCTTAAATAAACTTCCTCTATTTTTGCTCATTTTTGAAACTATTTTAGAATATGGTTTCATTTTTAAAAAAATTATATATTTTTTTATAATAATAAAAATAAAATATTTTATTATAATTTAATTATAATTTTGTTATATTAAAAATGATTTATTATAATTTATATTATTCAAATATTTTATTGAAAATGATAATTTGAATTAGATGGATAATTAATTTGATTTTTATATTGTTTTAGTAAATTGTCTTGAATCATTTGATGTTGTTGACTATTTTCATACATCATTCTTTTTAATTCTTCTTCTGTTGGTGGTTTACCCCATGTTTTTTGTTGATTATTTTGAGTAGATTGTTCACCTTTTAATTCAAAATTATCTAATTTTTGTTGTCTATTAATTTTATTATTTACATTATTATTTAAATTATCTTTAAAATTTTGAGGAATCTTTTCAAGAACTTCTTCATTATTTTGATTAAATTGAATTTGATTAAATTGATTTTGACTAAATTGATTTTGACTAAATTGGTTTTGATTAATTTGATTTTGATTAATTTGATTTTGATTAATTTGATTTTGAATATAATAATCATTATTATTATTGATTAATTTATTATTTTTGTAAATATTATATTCTTGTTTATAAGGATTATTTGTACCTCCTTGATTATTATAATCTTTTTCATAATATTGTGTAGTTGGATGTATATTCAATGTTTCTTGATTATAGTCAAATTTTGGAACAAAATCACCTCTTTGTTGAGGAGGAATTGAATCATAATTTATATTATAATCATATTTATTATAATTATATCTATTTTGAGGATCTTGTGGAAAATAAGGATTTCCTTCAAAATATTCTGGATAATAATAACCTCTTTTTCCTAAAAGAGCCATTTGTGAAGAAACATTATCATCATAATATTTGGGTGTGTTTTTGAGAGGAGTAATAAAACTTTCAGAACGCATTTTATTTCTTACTAATTCGTCAAGATTTTGTCCAGTATAATAATTAATATAAGTTATTTTATTAACATCATTGGGATTCATTTATTTTTAAGTTATTTTTATTTATAATAATTTATCTTTTTATAATTAATTATTTTAATATTATTTTTATTTTTAATGGTAGTATTATATTTTTCAATTTCAAATTCAAATAAATCAATAAAATCAAATAAAGATTTTATTACATATTTAAAAAAAAATATATTGACAAAAGATGATCAAAAAAAAATTTCTGATTTTGATTTAAAAACAATGAAAGATTTATTAACTGATAATTTAGATAATTTATTAAAAATAAATGATGAACTTATTACTACAGATAAGGAATTTGAAGCATATTTAAAATTTTTAGAAAAAGAAATATTAAATTTAGACCCAAAATGTGATATTCAAGTAAATGTTAAAGGAAGTAATTATAAAATTGAAGATGCAATATCAATATTTGGTTGGGATGATGGAAGATACCCAAAAAAACAAAAAAGTATTTCAGATATTTTAAATAAATTTAATGAAAAATTTACTCAAACTAAACAGAATTTAAATTCAAAAAAATTAGAATATACAAACGAAGATAAAAATCTTAATCAAAAGAAAAAAGGTTATAATGATGCTTTATCTTTAATGAAATATGATTATAGAGAAATTGTTAAATTAAATTTAGATAAAATGATAGAAACTGATTATTTATGTACAATGTTATGTTTCATTCCAGTTAATCAAGAAAAACATTTTAAAGAAACATATTTTAAATTATGTGATGGAATGGTATTACCTGGCTCAGCACAAAGAATTGACCAAAAACAAGATGATAAAGTATGTTTATATAGAGTTGTGGTAATGAAACATGTTAAAGATACTTTCAAACAACAATTACAAAATAATTTAAGATGTCAATGTAGAGAATACAATATTAATGAAATTAATTTAAAACCTAAAGAAGAAGAAGAAATAAATAATTTATCAAAAAAAGTTAAAGAATTGAAAACTACTTTGATTAGAAATAGTTTAGCAGGATATAGTGAAGTATATTATGCATTATTACATTTAAAATATTTAAGATTATATGTTGAAAGTAATTTGAAATATGGAAATGGTGATTATTTCACTTGCATAGTTTTTTGTAATGTAGGAAAAGAACAAAAAATTGTTAGTACAATGATTAAAAAATTTACAGATAGTAATGAAGAAGGATGGTATGGAACGAAAGAAGAATTAAAAGAATCTGAAGATTTTTATCCCTTTATTTTAATAAAATTAGGAGTTCCCTCTAATATTTGATATATAATAATTTATAAAATTAATTATTTATTTAAAAATAAAAAATATAATTTTTGAAATTATTATTCAATAAAATAATTATATAAATAACAATTTTTTAAATTATTTATAATTTTCCTTAATTAATAATTATATGTATAGCATAAATAATATTTAAAGAATATTTATAAATTTTTATTTATTCTTAATATATTGAAATTTAATAAATTTAAATTGAAAAATATTTATTTTATAAACAATAAATAATAATGAATAATAATGAATGGGTGGATGACAAAGAAATTATTAAAGAAAAAATAATAAAAATTACAGGAGAAACTGAAATTGTTAAATATTTAAAAGGAACTTTTTTAGGAAGGGGAGGTTTTGCAAAATGTTATATATTTCAAAATTTAAGCACAAATAAGATAACAGCAGCCAAAATTATTGCAAAATCTTCATTAGGAAAATCAAGAGAAAAACAAAAATTAATAAATGAAATAAAAATTCATAAGGCACTTCATCATAATAATATAGTTCATTTTGAACATTATTTCGAAGATAATGATAATGTTTTTTTATTATTAGAATTATGTAGTAACAAATCACTTAATGAATTATTAAAAAGAAGAAAAGTTTTAACTGAATTAGAAGTTCAAGTTTATGTTCTTCAAATAATAAAAGCTTTAAAATATTTACATAATCACAGAATAATACATAGAGATTTAAAACTTAGTAATTTATTTTTAAGTGAAAATATGGAATTAAAAATTGGTGATTTTGGATTGGCAACTAAATTAGATTTTGAAGGAGAAAAAAAACGAACAGTTTGTGGAACTCCTAATTATATAGCTCCTGAAATATTAGATGGAAAATTTGGATATTCATTTGAAGTAGATATTTGGTCTTTAGGAGTTATTATATATACTTTAATTATAGGTAAACCCCCTTTTGAAACAGATAATGTGAAAGAAACATATAAAAAAATTAAATTGAATAAATATAGTTTTCCTATAAATTCAGTAATTAGTGATTATGCTAAAAATTTAATAACAGATATATTAGTAACTGATCCTTCAAAAAGACCTACTTTAGATGATATTTTAGAATCAGATTTTTTTTATATGGGAATTAGTTTGCCAAAAACTTTAAATGTGAGTACATTATCTGTTCCTCCTACTTTAGATTATATTAAACAATATATTCCAAATATAGGTGAAAATGGGATAGTTAATAAAGTTGCAAGTAATTTTAAATATAAAAAACATTTTAATTTAACATGTATGTCACCTGAAGGAACAGCAAGATTATTAGATGATAAAGATATAGAAAATAATAATAATGTCAATCCATCAGATGTATATGTTGTAAAATGGGTTGATTATTCTTCAAAATATGGATTAGGTTATTTATTAAGTAATCATAATGTTGGAATTTTTTTTAATGATTTATCAAAAATTGTATATAATCCAAAAGGAACAAATTTTTTATTTGTTGAAAGGAATCCAAATAATAGAATTGAATTAATAACTCCTCATTTTTTTAATGAAGATTTTAATAAAGAACTTAATAAAAAAGTTACTTTATTAAATCATTTTAAAAAATATTTATTAGAAGAAGAAAATGAAAATATTCAAACAAATGAAAAATACAACATCAATGAAAAAAATTATGTTTATGTTAAAAAATGGATGAGAACAAAACAAGCAATTTTATTTAGATTAAGTAATAAAATTATTCAAGTTTGTTTTTTAGATACAACTGAAATAATTTTAAAAAGTGATGCAAAACAAATTACTTATATTAATAAAAAAAATGAAAGAAAAAATTATTCTTATAATTCTGCATTAGAATCCGAGGATCATGAAATGAATAAAAGATTAAAATATACAAAAGAAATGTTAGCTCATATATTAAGTAAATCTAATAATTAAAATAATTAATTGTTTAATATAAAATTACTATATAAATTTACTATTTATTAATTAAATTATTAATTGTGAATAAATTATAAATATTTTACAAAATAATTTATTAAAAAATAAATAAAAATAATAACAATTTAAAAAAAATCAATAATATAATAAAAAAATATGGACACAAAAACAGAATATTTAAAACTTCCGATAATTATTGATATTGGAAGTGGAGAAGTTAAAGCTGGTATAAGTGGTCAAGAAGCTCCAAAAACTATTTTCCCAAATTATATAGGTGAACCAAAATATCGTAAAGTATTAAGAACATTTAGTAAAGAAAATCAAGAATTAAGAGAATCATATACAGGTAGTGATTGTGAGAAATATATGGGAGTCTTAAAATTACGTTATCCTGTTAAAAACGGAGTTTTTGAAAACGATCAAGATATTTTAACCTTATTCAATTATATATATTCAAAATTAGAAATTAATTCAGAGGAAATAAGAGAACATCCTGTTTTAATTACAGAACCTCTTTTAAATCCTTATTCAAATAGAGAAAATATTGCAACAGCTCTTTTTGAAAATTTAAGTGTTCCTGCTTTATTTTTTGCATCACAACCTATCTTATCTTTATTTAGTACTTCAAACACAAGTGGAGTTGTGTTAGAAAGTGGGGATGGAGTTTCTCAATGTTGTGTTGTATATGAAGGATATTCAATTCCAAATTCATATTTGAGATTTGATTTTGGTGGTAGAGATGTTACAGAATATTTACAAACTTTATTAAGAAGACAAGGATATTCATTTAATACCACAGCAGAATTTCAAATTGTTAAAAAAATTAAAGAACAACTTTGTTATATGGTTATAACTAATTTTGATGGAAATAAAAAAGCTGAAACCGGAGAAACAAATTATATTTTACCAGATGGTAATTCAATTAAAATTCGAGATGAAAAAGTTTTAGCTCCTGAAATTTTATTCAAACCTTATTTAATAGGTTATGAATATTTAGGATTCCAAGAAATGATAAGTAATGCATTAAATAAAGTAGATCTTGATTTGAGAAGTAAATTATATAGTTCTATTATGCTTAGTGGAGGAAATACTTTATGGAAAGGAATACCTGAGAAAACTCATACTGAAATTAAAAAGTTTGCACCAAAACATATGAAAATTAAATTACATGTTCCTAATAATAGACAATATGCTTGTTGGATTGGAGGAAATGTTATATCTACTTTAGAAATATTTAAAAAAATGTGGGTAAGTAAAAATGATTGGTCTGAAAAAGGAAAAAGTATAATTCATATGAAAACTATTTAATTTAAATTAAATATTTAAAATAAAAATTATTTAAAAATATTTTTATTTATATGAATTATATTATTATAATTTGTATTTATATTTTTATAAAATAAATAAATAAATTTTTAAGAAAAAAAAATATCAATAATAATTATTTTTATACATGTTATTAGATTGATTTTCTAATTTTAAACTATTTTCATAAGAGTTTATATAAGAATCTAGCATTAATTTATTTTTTATTCTTCTTCTATTACTAAAATCTTCATATTTTTCAATTTTTTTTTCATAATTAGTTATTATTTGATGTTCCAATTGTTTACTATATAATCTTTTTAATTTTTTTTTCCTCAATTTATCTTCTAATAATTCATTTTGATATAATTCAAATTCTCGTTTTGCTTCAAAAAGTTTTTTTGTTTTTAATTTTTCTATATTTGAACAATAAACTTCAACATTATACTTAGAATATTGATTATCTAAATTATTTATATTATTTGGATTATATTGAATTTCATCCGTTTTAATAGGAGATAAATATGTATCTAAGCTATATATATTTTTATTACTTAAATTTTTAAAGATTCTATATTCATTATTGTTGAATTTATTATAAGCAGAATATGCTCTTTTTTTTATATTATTATTCATATTATTCTCATTATATAAATTATTATTATTTTTATTATTTAAATAAAATGGTTTGACATTATTAAAATTATAATTATGTAATTGAATATTATTAATTTTTTTATTAGGTAAAGGTGGAAGATAAGAATTTTGTTTTTGAAAATTATTATTTAAATTATAATTATACATTTTTATATTATTAATAATATAATATTATTAATAATTATTAAATATAAATATTACAGAAAATAATATTTTTAATTTAATGAATAAATATGTATAAATTATCTAAAATAATATGAAAAAAGATTTTTTATTATTATATTAATATCTATTTTAATAAAATAAAATTTTACAAAAATTAAAAATTTATAAAATATTTTTATTTTTAATTAATTCAAAAAACAACATAAAAAAAATTTTTTTTTCTTTTTTATTTCAATATTTTGTTTTTGTTCATTTTTTTTGCTGGTGTTTGAGTTTTTTAAATTTTTATTTGTTGAAATTTGGTTCGAATTTAATTTTTTATTACTTAAATTTATCACTAGATTATTATCTTTATCATTATTTTTATTATTATATATAATACTTTGATCCCTAATCCATTTTGAAATTAAACATCTATTATTATTATGTTGATATCTCGAATCAATTAAAATCATGCATCCATAATCATTCGAATGCCTAATAACTCTCCCCAGTGCTTGATTTACACATTTCAGTGCATTTTGATTATACCATTCCGACCCCGATAATTTTTTAATATTCTTATCTTTAATAAAAGCATAATATAATTTATTAAATTGATCCTGATATTCCTTCCTCAACTGCGTTTTCGGATCTCCTAAATACGCAAAAGGAATACCTACCACAATAACTAACCTCGCCGCATCGTTTTTAAAATTCATTCCTTCAGAGCAACTTCCTCTACAAACCGAAAAAAGTATTGCGCCTTTTCTTTCCCTGGTACTATTCGCCTTTTGGTATAAATCCAAAACAGCCTTATTTAATTTTTGGTCA
>JAEEGK010029541.1_pt1 | contig 10921 bp, 8 predicted proteins | sample 8958771 | NCBI WGS metagenome assembly JAEEGK01 (sample SAMN16246547, study PRJNA631951) | gut metagenome | biome: gut microbiome; feature: rumen; material: SC-attached | host: Bos | place: Iran: Karaj | collected 2018-10 | reverse complement strand
TTAGAGTTCCTCACAGGGTAGTTGCAGACGACAACATTGATAGGTTGCAGGTGTACGCACAGCGATGTGTTCAGCCGAGCAATACTAATCACCCGAACACTTCTTTCAAAAAGATATAATCTACCGAACGAACAAAACTTTTCTCCGAATGTCAAATCTCGGGGTGTAGCGCAGTCCGGTTAGCGCACCTGCTTTGGGAGCAGGGGGTCCCAGGTTCGAATCCTGGTACCCCGACGATTTTTTGACTCTCAAAGTCCTTTGGCTCCTTAGCTCAACTGAATAGAGCATCTGACTACGGATCAGAAGGTTACAGGTTTGAATCCTGTAGGAGTCACATCTATGTTGCCGTCATAGCTCAGTGGTAGAGCGCATCCTTGGTAAGGATGAGGTCCCGAGTTCAACTCTCGGTGACGGCTCAAAAAATATCGAGGGCGCTTAGCTCAGCTGGTTCAGAGCGTCTGCCTTACAAGCAGAGGGTCGGGGGTTCGAATCCCTCAGCGCCCACCCGTCACGATCTTTATTTATTTTGGCGCTTTCATCTAGCGGTTAGGATACCGGCCTCTCACGCCGGGTACACGGGTTCGAGTCCCGTAGGCGCTACATCTCTGCTGTATGGTGTAATGGTAGCACGCGAGATTCTGGTTCTCTTAGTCTGGGTTCGAGTCCTGGTACAGCAACATTAGTCAAAGACTATAACATAAGGCGGTTATAGCACAAGGGCTCCACCTCTTACCATTCCGAACAGAGAAGTTAAACCTTGTAACGCCGATGGTACTGCGAAAGCGGGAGAGTAGGAAGCCGCCACCTTACATGAGGCTCGAGTTAATTTAATTCGGGTCTCTTTTTTTATGTCTTTTTTGAAAAATTAAGGAAAAAGTTTCGTCATTTCGGAAATTATATGTATCTTTGCAGCGGTTTTCGCTAACTTACGTAAACAAATTTAGATTAATGTCTTTTCTATTATGAGTAAAACATCCCTGACTAACCGGAAGTATTTAATTCCGTTTATTCTCATCACGACTCTCTTCTTCTTATGGGGCTTTGCGCGTTCTATGCTGGATGTACTTAACCAGCACTTCAAGGACACGCTGAACATTTCTATCACGCAGAGTTCGCTGGTTCAGGTTTGCAGTTATCTAGCCTATTTCATGATGGCGATTCCTGCAGGCATCTTCATCAGCCGATATGGATATCGCAGGGGTGTCGTCTTTGGATTGTTGCTTTTTGCTACAGGTGCATTTATTTTTATCCCTGGTGCACAGATAGAATCTTTTTCCGTCTATTTAGGGGCACTCTTCATCATTGCTTGCGGCTTGGCATTCCTCGAGACAGCTGCCAATCCTTACTCTACCTTGCTTGGCCCTAAGGAGACAGCTACCAGTCGTCTCAACTTGAGCCAGTCGTTCAATGGCTTGGGCAGCTCACTGGGCCCACTTATCATGGGCGGTTATCTATTCAGCCAGGCTGATGCTGACCTTTCGATCCCATATGCTGTGATGGGTGTTGTGGTTGCTGTTGTTGCTGTTATTTTCAGCAGAGTGAACCTGCCAGAAATACAGAATGAGGAGGAAACTGTTGAAGTGGAAGCAACCAAGCATCCTTTGAAGATGCTGATGAGCAATCGCATGTTCCTGTTTGGCTTATTGGCTTTGCTGGCCTATGAAGTGAGTGAAATCAGCATCAACAGTTATTTCGTGCTCTTCGTGACTGGTATGGGTTGGCTGGCTGCTGATGGTGCCAGCTATGTACTCGGATTAAGTCTTTTCATTTTCATGGGAGGACGATTCCTTGGCAGTTGGATCATGCGCAGTGTCAAACCGGCGCGTATGTTGTCATGGTGTGCTACGGGCAGCATTCTCAGCATGCTGATGATTCTGTTGACCAGCTCGTCATTACACGATGACGCTTCCTGGACGCGTTATCTTCCCATTGCATTCCTGATGGTAAACTATCTTTGCGAATCCATCATGTTCCCCACCATCTACAGTATGGCCTTGAATTATGTGCCTTCTCGTCTGGTGGGTCGTGCGGGAAGTCTTTTGATGATGACGCCTGTCGGTGGATGTGCCTTCCTATTGATGGGCATGATGGCCGATAATATTGGTTATATTCTGCCGTTCTTCCTGCCACTTTGTGGCTTTGTGGTTGTGCTTGCTTTTGCAATTTATGCAAGGATGTCCAAAACCAGTGCGTAGGATGATAAGTACTATATAATATAAAATAATGAGAGGTATCACTTGGATGGTGCCTCTCATTATTTTATATATGAAGAAGTTATTTGCGACGTCCTTTCTGATGGCGCGACTTGTGCTCAACCTTTATGCTTGAATCATCTGCCAGTTTCTCTTTGGGAGCGGCTTCCATTTTTTTGCCTTGATCAGGACGAACCATTTTGGGACGCAGACCGCGTGGACCATTACCGAAGCGGATGACACCCTTGAGCATATCTGTCTCGATGCGGCGGGCAATCTCCTCAGCGATGAGCATGGCTCCGGCTGCATTTGGATGAATCTTGTCGGGCAGCAAATCCATGAAAGGTTTCATGGGCTTGTAGAGATCGATGACGGGCAGGTTGCGCTCTTGAGCGACGGCACGAATGCGTGGAATGACTTCGCCTTCAATAACTGAATCGCGAATGGTCCACACTTCGCCATTGGCGGGGATGGGCAGACATAGGTAGATGTACGGCTTGCTGGGCAAGGCCTGGAAGGAGTCGATCATTGCATTCAGGTCGCGCATGAAGTCGGCGTGGAGTAGCGAGTCGTAGGGAGTCTTCGAATCGTTAGTGCCAAGCTTGATGGTCACGATGTCGGGATTGCTGGCTAATGCCTTCTGGAAACGGAACCATTTGCCATCGTGCATATAGGGGCGGTCGGTGCCATTCATGAGCGTGTGGCCCGAGAGGCCGAAGTTCTGTACGAAGTAACGGTCGCCGAGCAGTTCCTGCAAACGTGCGGGATAGGCTTCGGTCTTCTTGTCCTTCAGGCCATGGCCTTCGGTGATAGAGTTGCCCACACAAGCTACGCGAATGGTATCATGGCCAAAATGGCGAGGACCTGGGGCCTGACGAGGAACAATCTGCTGCGCAGCAGCGGGAAGAGCGCAGGCGAGGAGGAGGGTGAGAAGAAGATGTTTCATAACTGTATTAATTATTTGTCTCGGGATTTCTGGATAAAGGTATTTCAGGATTCGGTATTACGGGATTTCGTAATATCGTTATTCCGAAATTCCAATATTCCAGAATCTCGTTATTCCGTTATTCCGGAAAGAATTACTTCGTCTGAATAATCAGATAGGGTGAACCCTCCCAGAAAGCATCGGGATCGGTGATGCGGAGCGTGGTGGTCTCGTCGGGATTCTCGATAAGCAGGTAGGAGTTGGCAGGTTTCTCGGTGATGAGTTTGGCCTTTTTACTGTTGATGTTGAGTTCCTTGAATTCGCGGATATCAACTTTCGAGAATTTCGAGTTGTCGAGGTTGGCATAATCGGCCTTCTTCTTGAAGACTCCCTTGATGAGACCAAGATCACGAAGCATAGACTTCGAACCAACAACGAAGTAGGCTGTGTTGATGACATCCTTCTGGAAGTTGGCCACTTCCAGCAAGGCATCGCGAGCCTTGGTCATGTTGGCAGTGTTCTCTTCGCTTTTGGCGAGCGTCTTCTCCAACTGGGCAATGTCCTTGTTTCGATTGTTCAGGTCGTTCTCCAGTTCGGCGATACGAACTTCCTTGTCATGAATATCCTGACGAAGGCGTCCGATGATGGTGCGGAGGTCGCGGATGCTTGCCTTGTCGCTCTTGACTTGGTTTTCGAGTCTGGCGAGTTGCTCACTCTGACGGGCAAGGAGGTCCTTGTAGTTCTGGATGCGATCCAGGATTTGCCGCTTGGTAGCCTTGGTGCCGTCTTCATTGTTGACAAAGAGGAGATTCTCCTGTGCATCGATGCTGTCGAAGCAGGCAGTGACAGAACCAATCAGGTCCTGAAGTTCAACGATGTGGGTTGTCAAAGAGTCCTTCTCTTGGGCAAGGGCATCAAACTCTGCCTGCGTCGGGCCCTTGGGAGCCTGTTGGCAGGATGCGAGAAGAGCTATGGAAGAGAATAGAGCAAATAACTTCTTCATAAACGGAAAGGATTAATTGTCGTGAATTACTTTACTGGGATGTCGTCGATGCGCTGCTGGTGACGACCACCTGCGAATTCGGTGGCGAAGAACTCGTCGAGGCACTGGCGGCAAACCTCTTCACTGATGAAGCGGCCAGGGAAGACGATGACGTTGGCATTGTTGTGTTCACGGATGAGGTGGGCAATCTCGGGACGCCAGACGAGACCGGCACGAATCTGCTGGTGCTTGTTGAGAGTCATCGAGATGCCTTCGCCGCTTCCGCACATGGCGATACCTGGATAGCATTCGCCGGCTTCGATGGCGTTAGCCAAAGCATGGCCGAAGGTAGCATAGTTGCAGCTCTCCTCGGTGTAGGTGCCGTAATCGTGATACTTGATACCTTTCTCGTCAAGGTACTTCTTGACAAACTGTTTCAGCGGAAATGCTGCGTGGTCGCTTGCCAGACCCACAAAATTCTTGATTTCCATTTTCTATTGGTTTTATTATACAAATGCACGGAATCAGAGTCCCGTGCATTTGTTTAATTAGGATATCTTATTTTTTGAGCATCTTCTTCACCTGGTTGTAAACGTTCTGTCCGGTGAAGCCGAGCTTCTCGTCAAGCACCTTGTAAGGAGCCGAGAAACCGAAGCTGGAGAGACCCCAGATTTCGCCATCCTGGCCAACGAGGCCTTCGAGGGTTACAGGCAGGCCGGCGGTCATACCGAACTTGGGCTTGCCGGGAGGCAGGATGCGGTTCTGGTAAGCCTTGGGCTGACGACGGAACAGACCCTCGGAAGGAACGCTGACGATGCGGCACTTGATGTCGTCTGCACGGAGCATCTCGGCACCAGCAACGAGGGTAGCAACCTCCGAACCCGAAGCGAGAAGGATAACGTCGAACTCTTCGTCCGAACCAGCTACGATGTAAGCACCCTTGTCGGCCTGGCTGTAGTCATTGCCAGCAGGCAGAGTCTTGATGTTCTGGCGGCTGAAGATAAGACCAGTTGGGCTGACGGTGTTCTCCATAGCGAGCTTCCAGGCAGCGGTGGTCTCATCAGAGTCGGCAGGACGAAGCACGAGCATGGAGTTGCGGCCCTTGTGGGTCTTGAGTTTCTCCATGAGGCGGATCTGAGCTTCCTGCTCAACTGGCTCGTGGGTTGGACCATCCTCACCAACGCGGAATGCGTCGTGGGTCCAGATGAACTTGACGGGGAGCTCCATGAGGGCAGCCATACGAACGGCAGGCTTCATGTAGTCAGAGAATACGAAGAAGGTACCGCAAGCGGGGATAACGCCACCATGCAGAGCCATACCGATGCAGCAGCATGCCATGGTGAGCTCGGCAACGCCAGCCTGGAAGAAGGCACCGCCGAAGTCACCGCGAGTGATAGAGCGGGTCTGCTTCAGGAAGCCGTCGGTCTTGTCGGAGTTCGAGAGGTCAGCCGAAGCGCAGATCATGTTAGGAACCTGAAGAGCGAGCTGGCTGAGGACGGCAGCCGAAGCGCTACGAGTCGAGTCGTCGGCCTTCTGCTGAACCTTGCTCCAGTCGATGACGGGAGCCTTGCCGCTGAACCAGTCCTTGAGCATGTGAGCCTTCTCAGGATTCTGCTCAGCCCAAGCTGCCTTCTTGGCATACTTGGCATCCATAATCTTGCGGAGCTCGGCACGGCGCTGCAGATAGAGCTTCTTAACCTCGGGGAATACCTCAAACGGATTCTCTGGATCGCCGCCCAGGTTCTTGATGGTGTTGACGTAAGCGTCGCCACCGAGAGGAGCACCGTGGGTCTTGCAGTTGCGCTCGTAGGAAGTGCCGTCAGCCTTGAGGGCACCCTTGCCCATAATGCACTTGCCGATGATGAGGGTAGGCTGGCCCTTGGTTGCCTTGGCAATATTGAGGGCACCACGGATCTGCTCAACGTCGTTGCCGTTGATCTCGAGAACCTTCCAACCCCAAGCACGATACTTGGCAGCAGTATCCTCAGAAGAAACGACAGAAGTCTCGGTAGAGAGCTGGATGTCGTTCGAATCGTAGAACATTACGAGGTTGTCGAGGCCGAGAGTGCCGGCGATACGGCCTGCGCCCTGCGAGATTTCCTCCTGAACGCCACCGTCGGAGATATATGCATAAATGGTCTGGTCCATGATACCACCACCGAGGAGTGCATCGAGGTGCTTGGCAGCAATGGCAGCACCCACAGCGAAGCAATGACCTTGACCGAGAGGTCCAGAAGTATTTTCGATGCCACGGTGACGAACCTCAAGTTCCGGGTGACCGGTCACTGGAGAACCCCACTGACGGAGGGTCTGGAGCTCATCGGTAGTGAACTTACCAGCCAGGCAAAGCTGTGCATAAAGCATAGGAGCCATATGGCCAGGATCGAGGAAGAAACGATCGCGGCCTTCGTAAGCCATGTTCTTTGGATCGTACTCCAGGAACTCGCTGTAAAGTACATTGATGAAGTCAGCACCACCCATGGCGCCACCAGGGTGTCCACTCTTGGCCTTCTCGACCATAGAAGCAGCAAGGATGCGAATGTTATTGGCAGCCTTGTTCATTAACTCAATCGAATTGTTCATTGTGTAATGATTAGATGAATATTGGTAATTTGTTGGTGTTGTTTAGTATATAATACGGGGACAAAGATAATGATTATTTTTGTATAAACAAAAAAAAACGCTCCAAATTTGCGAAAATGGAGCGTTTTTTTAGGTTTTTTGTCTTTTGGCAGTGTGACTGCCATCACTTTGGTGCCTTCTTTTCATAGACATACCAGCAAAGGGGCAGGTAAACAAGGTTGGGCAGCCACACAGCGAGTATCACGCTCATCGCACCGCTCACTGCGAACGAAGAACTGACGGTCTGGAAGAGAATGTAGGCAAACGCCAGCACCAGGCCGATGCCCAGATTGATGCCCATGCCGCCACGAATCTTCTTCGACGAAAGGCAAACGCCCAAAAACGTCAGAATGAACGAAGTAGCGATGGCTGCAAAGCGCTTGTGGTACTCGATCTCGTATTCCTTGATGTTACCTACGCCACGGCCTCGCTGCTTGTCGATATATTCCTTCAACGCGGGTGTGGTGAGCTTCTCCATGTCCTTCGAACCAACGATGATGTCTTCGGGCGCCACGTGAACCACGGTGTCGACTGCATAGCCTTCGGTGATGGTCTCACCGCGTTCAGTGATGTCGCGGATCTTGTAGTTGGTGAGGTGCCAGGTATCGTTCCCTTCCCACGAAGCGCGGTCGGCCGTCAGGCGTGAGACGAGCTGTGTGCCCTCAAACTTTTCCAAGGCGAATCGATAACCGGTCTGGCTGTCGCGGTCGAAGGAGTAGAAGAAAGCCACTTCGCCGGGCGCCACCATGAACTGGTTGTTGTATTGCGTCTTCTTGTCCTTGTCCTTATAATATTGCTTGAGCAGGGCAAGACGCGGCACCGATGTGACGGGGATGACCCAGCTGTTGAGCGCAAAGGTGAGCAAGCCCAGGAAGAGGGCCGACAGCATATAGGGCCGAAGCAGGCGGTTGAACGAGATGCCTGTGGCCAGCATGGCGATGATTTCGGAGTTGCCGGCCAGCTTGGAGGTGAAGAAGATGCAAGCCACGAAGATGACGAGAGGCGACAGCATGTTGGCCATATAAGGTACGAACGTGCAGTAGTACTTGAATATGGCGAAGGTGGGCGCCTCATGCTCCGCAAAGTTGTCCATCTTCTCGTTATAGTCGAGGACCACAGCGATGGCCATGATGAGCAAAATTGCGAAGAAGAAAGTGCCCAGGAACTTCCTGATGATGTACCAATCGATCTTCTTCAAAGACATTCGAATCTTTCTTAACCTTTCGAACCTTTCTTAACCTTTCGAACCTTTCTTAACCTTCAATTAATCTTCGTCCTCGTCGTCAACGATGCCGGCGGCACGCTTCAGGCGTTTGCGCTCCAGTTCGTCAAGCACAATCTTGCGCATGCGAATGTTGTGGGGCGTTACTTCTACATATTCGTCGGCCTTGATATACTCCAATGCCTCTTCGAGGCTGAATACCTTCGGCGGGATGAGTGCAGCCTTCTCGTCGCTCGACTTCGAACGCATGTTGGTGAGTTTCTTCGACTTGGTGACGTTGACGGTGAGGTCCTTGTCCTTGGCGTGTTCGCCCACTACCTGTCCGGCATAGACCTCATCCTGCGGGAAGATGAAGAACTTGCCGCGGTCCTGAAGTTTGTCGAGAGCGTATGCAAAGGCGGTGCCAGCCTCCTTGGCGATGATGGAACCGTTGGTGCGGCGCACGATGTCGCCCTTCCAGGGCTCGTAGGCAAGGAACTGGTGGGCCATAATGGCTTCGCCAGCCGAAGCAGTGAGCACGTTGGTGCGAAGGCCGATGACGCCACGCGATGGAATCTTGAACTCGAGGTGCTGACGGTCGCCCTGGGTGTCCATGGCAATCATTTCGCCCTTGCGGCGGGTCACCATATCGATCATCTTCGAACTGAATTCCTCGGGACAGTTGATGGTGAGTTGCTCGATAGGCTCGCACTTCTGTCCATTGATCTCCTTGACAATGACCTGAGGTTGGCCGATAGCCACCTCGTAACCCTCACGACGCATGGTCTCGATAAGGATGGAGAGATGGAGCACACCACGACCATAGACTACCCACGCACCATCGCGGGTCTCGTCTTTCTCGACACGTAGGGCCACATCCTTCTCAAGTTCCTTGTAGAGGCGGTCCTGAATCTGGCGCGAGGTGACGTACTTGCCGTCCTTGCCGAAGAAGGGCGAATCGTTGATGGTGAAGAGCATCGACATGGTTGGCTCATCGACCTTGATGCGAGGCATGGCTTCGGCCGTCTCGATGTCGCTGATGGTGTCACCGATTTCGAAGCCTTCGATGCCGGTCATGGCGCAGATGTCGCCCGAGAAGACTTCGTCGGTCTTCTTCTTGCCCATGCCCTCGAAGGTAAAGAGTTCCTTCACCTTCACTTGCTTCGAGACGATACCCTCGTCGGTGTGGTGCATCAGGAGCACCATTTGTCCCTGCTTGATGCTGCCGCGATGGACACGACCCACTGCGATACGACCTACGAACGAAGAGTATTCGAGCGAGGTGATGAGCATCTGTGTGGGGCCTTCGATGACCTCAGGAGCTGGGATATTTTCAAGGATGGCGTCGAGTAGGGGATAGACGTTGTCGGTGGGCTTCTTCCAGTCGTCCGACATCCAGCCCTGCTTGGCTGAGCCGAAAATGGTTACGAAGTCGAGCTGCTCCTCGGTGGCACCGAGGTTATACATCAGGTCGAAGACCTTGTCCTGCGCAATGTCGGGGGTGCAGTTGGGCTTATCGACCTTGTTGACCACGACGATGGGCTTCAGACCGATTTCGATGGCCTTCTGCAGCACAAAGCGTGTCTGCGGCATGGGGCCTTCGAAAGCATCGACCAGGAGGAGGCAGCCGTCGGCCATGTTGAGCACGCGTTCCACCTCGCCACCGAAGTCGGCGTGGCCGGGAGTGTCGATAATATTAATCTTCACGTCCTTGTAACGGACGGAAACGTTTTTCGAAAGAATGGTGATGCCACGCTCGCGCTCCAAATCGTTGTTGTCGAGGATGAGCTCACCCGGAGCTTCGTCTGATTCCTTGAACAGTTTAGATTGGTAAAGGATACGGTCCACGAGTGTAGTTTTACCGTGGTCAACGTGAGCGATGATAGCTATGTTTCTAATACTCTGCATTTTGTATTGATTACTCCTATTTATATTTTAAGGGACAAAAATACTAAAAAAACTGATTTTTCAAAAAAATCTTGCCATGTTGATTTTTCTTCTTATCTTTGGAGAAAATTATTCACGAAGTTATGAGTAGGCTCACACGGTCGGTGTTGATGAAATACTGGGGCTATCCATCGTTCCGTCCATTGCAGGAGGATATCGTGGATGCTGTGGTAGCTGGCCGTGACACATTGGCGTTGTTGCCTACAGGTGGAGGCAAGTCCATCTGCTTCCAGGTGCCGGCCATGGCCATGGAGGGCGTTTGTGTGGTGGTGACGCCGCTCATTGCCTTAATGAAAGACCAGGTGGCGCATCTGCTGGCTAAAAGGATTCCTGCTTCGGCGATCTACACTGGCATGCATCCCGATCAGGTGGACTTGACTTATAACCAGGCGGTGTTTGGACGGCTTAAATTCCTTTACGTTTCGCCTGAACGTTTGCAGACGGAGCAGTTTTTGGAAGCCATCAAGCGGATGAAGGTTAACCTGTTGGCAGTGGATGAGTCTCACTGCATCTCGCAATGGGGCTATGACTTCCGCCCGCCGTACTTGAAGATTGCTGAGATCCGACCGTATATTCCCAAGACGCCGGTGTTGGCATTGACGGCCACAGCTACAGCCAAGGTGGTGGACGACATCCAGTTCCGTTTGGGTTTCAAGCAACGTAACGTCTTTCAAAGCAGTTTCGAGCGTAAGAACGTCACCTATAATGTGTATCACGAACCCGATAAGTTTGGGGTACTTTTCCGCAAGCTTCAAGCTTTGAAGGAAGGCAGTGCCATCGTGTATGTCCGTAATCGTAAGAAGACGCAGGTCATTGCCGAATGGCTGCAATCCGTGGGTATTTCAGCCACGTTCTATCATGCTGGATTGGACTCCAAGACACGTGATGAGCGTCAGGATTTATGGATGAAAGGCAAGGTCAAGGTGATGGCGGCGACCAACGCTTTTGGCATGGGCATTGACAAGCCTGACGTTCGTTTGGTGATCCACATGGATTTGCCCGATAGCATCGAAGCCTATTTCCAAGAGGCTGGACGCGCTGGACGCGACCTG
>JAEEGK010029540.1_pt1 | contig 10922 bp, 6 predicted proteins | sample 8958771 | NCBI WGS metagenome assembly JAEEGK01 (sample SAMN16246547, study PRJNA631951) | gut metagenome | biome: gut microbiome; feature: rumen; material: SC-attached | host: Bos | place: Iran: Karaj | collected 2018-10 | reverse complement strand
ATAAAAATAATAAAAATCAAAAAAATGAAAATGAAAATAATGAAAATAAAAATAATGAAAATGAAAATAATGAAAATGACTTTAAATGAAATGACGATTAAGATTAAACATTTTTATATAATATAAAATTTAAATAATAAATATTTAATACAATTTAAAATTCATATTAAATAAATTAAATATAGAAAAAAAAATAAAAAATAAAAAAACTTCATAATAAAATCTTTTAAACCAAAAATAAAAACATAATCAAAAAAAAAGTAAAAAAAAAACCATTTAAAAAAAATCTTTTATAACTAAATAAACATTAAAAAATCAAATTTAAAAAAACAGAAAAAAAAAGCAAAAAAAAAAATATAAAAAATATAAAAACATTTAAAAAAACTTTTATTTAGGAGAATAATTAATCTTTCCAGCATCCCAAGGTAAATAATTATATTTAATCATATGTCTAATTTGATTTTTCATAGTAAGTAAAAAAATAAGAATAAAATAAACTAAAAGCAAAGGCCAAAAAACAGGAATATCAAAAGCATCAAAAAAAGTTAAAATAATTCCTATTAATAAAGTAAAAAACATAACATTCCAAAATTGATATTCTTTAACTTTTCTTTGAAAAGGTTTAAATTCTTCATTATTTCTTTGAGGTAAAAATGAATTTTCTTCATTTAAATTTTCTTCTGGATCTTCTAAAGGAGAAATAAAACCAATAAAAGAATTTAAAAAATGAATTCCTATACAATAAGTTAATGCATAATATCCATTTGTTAATAACATTCTTATTATGTAAATTATAAATAATATTAATACTAAAAGCCATCTTTGATATTTATATATTATTGTTTTATCTTTTAATAATTCTAAGTAAATATTAATTTTTTCAAATATGCTTTTATCTGATAAGTTTTTTTCTAAATTTGATTTTGAAATATCTGATTCAGTAAAGTAATTACTCATTTTTTTTTTTTTAAATATATATTTTTTTTTTGTTTTTTTAAAAGGTTTATTTATTTATTTAATATTTTATTTTTTTATTTTATTTTATTTTATTTTCTTTTATATTTTTTATTAAAAAAATAATATAAAATAATTTTATGAAATTATCATATTAATAGTTAAATAAAAATGGATGACTTAACATCAGCTTTATATTTAAAAGATATTTTAAAAAAAATAGAAAATGGAAATGTATTATTTTATTCAAAAGCATATTTATCAAAAAATAAAAATAACAAATTATCATATAATGAATTAAATACAATGATGAGTAATCAACAAATAACAAATATAACAAATAATAGTGTTTATTTATATTTTTTATGTGAATATGATAATAGAAAAATAGAACAATTTTATAAAAAAATCATAATTCCTCAAAATAATAAACTCCAAGATTTTTATATTATTTGTAATATTTTAGAATTTGAAGACAAATATAGACAAAGAAGTCATAGTGAATTAAGTACTATTTTTGAATCTTTTAAAAAAATGGCAGAATTATCAAAAAATAAAGAAGATTATATTTTATTTACTTATTATAAAGCTCTTTTATATTTTTTAGGAGGAAGAATTGAAAAATCAAAAGAAAAATGTAATATTTTAGTATTTCAAATTGAAGAAAAAAAACTTAATGATAAAATTATTGAAGATTATTTTAAATTAAAAGTTAAGTTTTTATTATATCGAAATTTAATTAGTGAAGAAAGTAACAAGTCTATAAATGAAATTAATCTTCTTTATTCTGATTTATATTCCCAAATTGAAAATAAATTTGAATGTATTAAATTTAAATATAGAAATTTTATAATTGTAAATATTGATTTTACAACTGATTTAGATGAAAAAATAAAAATTTTAAATGAAATTTATCAAGATTTAAAATTTATTTCAATTGAAGGAAAATATGAATTAAATAATTCAAGTGAATTATATTTATCAATTTTATCTAATTTAGCCTTTTTTTATTCATTAAAATATGATCAAGTTAATTTAAAAAAAATATTAAAAAAAATAAATAAGAATTTAAATATTTTCCTTCCGCAAAAAAAATTAGGTGAATTTTTAATTGTAGATTCTAATGATTCAGATGATAATTTTAAAGAAAAATTTTTATTTTATTTTCTTTGTTTAAGATATATTGTTTTTGGAATTAAAAATAATGTTGAAGATAATTGTATAAGTTGTTTATTTGAAAATGAAAAAAATGATATTTTATCAAATTTTAATAAATATTTTACAAAACTTCAAAAAAAAAACAATAATAATAATGAAATTATTACTTGTTATATAAATGCAAATTTAATTAATTTTTATAATATTAATAATTCAAATCCTAGTTTTAAAGAATTTATTAATTACACAAAAGCTTTTGAAAATAAAATAAATGGGAAAGACTCAATAAATAGAAATCAAATTTTAATTGGTTTAACTTCTTTATTTAGTATTATTTCTAATTTTTCTGCTTCTTATATTAATGATACAAGTATATCAAAACAAAAAGAATATTTAATTAAAATTAAATCTACTTCTCATTTAATATTCAATTTTCTTTTGAAATTATCAAATAATAATGAATTAAAATCAATTTTTAATATTCAATTAATTCAAAATATATTTATTCAAAGTTATTTTTGCTATATTTATATTTTATTACAAAACAAAGATAAAAAAGAGGTTTATAATTTATTAATTGATTATTTTAAAGAATATATAAATAAATTAAATTTGAAAGAAAATTTCTTTAATTTTTTAATATATAAAATATATGGAGATTTTCATGTTTATCAAAAAAATTTTAATAAAGCAATTAATTTTTATAAAGAATCAATAAAATTTATGGAATCAAAAAGGAAAAATAATATGATTTTTGATACTAAAAGAGCAATAATTTTTTTTAATATTGGTTATTGTTTAATTAAAGATAATAAATCATATGAAGGAAAACAATATATTGATTTAGCTTTTGAAATTTATTCTAAGTTTTTAACATACAATAATACTGATGAAAATAAAAAGAATATTAATCGATTAAAAGCATTAATTTCTAAATTTTCTTCATAAGTAATTAATAATAAAGAAAATTATAATACTCATAATTATATTATTTATAAAAAAATTAAAAAAACAAAATAACTCATTTTATAATAATTTAAACATAAATAAAAAAAAACAAATTAAAAAATTTAAATATTAAATTTAGTACTATATAATAATAAAATAAAATAACATAAAAAAATTAATATTCATATATAAAAACAAAAAAAAATAAAAAAAAACAAATTTACTAACTTTCATATAAAACTCAAAATTCAAAAATTATCATGTAAATCAATATCTTGAATAAAAGAGCAAATTTCGTCAAAATTCATTTTTAAAATAAATTCGAATTCTTTTTCTTCATCATCAACAAAATTAAGCATTTCATTTTCATCTTTAAACCATTTTAATTTTTTTCCATTTTTCCAAAAACCAAAAATGACTTTATTTTTTTCCATAAATTTACCAATTCCATTTTGTTTTCCATTAATCCAAAAACCAACAAAGATTTTTTTTGGATTTTCCCAATTATAAATACCAAAACCATTTTTTTTATCATTTTTATAATAACCAAAAAATTTTTTACCTTCATTCCATTTAAAAACACCAATTCCATTAATCATATTTTTTTTCCAATTTCCAAAATAAATTCTTCCATCAGAAAAATAATAAATTCCAATTCCATTAATAAAATTATTTTCCCATTCTCCTTTATATTTACTATTATCATTCCAAAAATATTCTCCAATTCCATTTTTTTTCCCATTTTTATATTCTCCTATATAATAAGAATTATCATTCCATTTTTCAATACCAAAACCATTTTGTAATTCATTTTCCCATTCTCCATAATATAATGCATTATTTTTATTATAATATATTCCTAAACCATTTAATTTATCATTTAAAAATTCTCCTATGTATTTATCTCCTTCAAAGTGATAAAAACAACCAAATCCATTTGATTTATTTTTTAAATAATTTCCTATATATTTTGTTCCATTTCTCCATTTTTGAATTCCAAATCCTGTTTTTAAATTATTTGAATCTGTTTTTCCTATATAATTTGATGATGATGAATAAATTGATGAAGAAAAGTTTTTTATATTTGTTTTTGATGGTGTTTTTAATATTAAATTTGAGTTATTATTTATATTATTGTTATTGTAATTTGATTTATTTTTAAAATTGTTTTTTAATGAGTTAATATTTAAATCGTTATTTTTGTTTTTTATATTTTTTTCTGTTAAGTAATTTTTTTCCATTGAATCATTTGCTATTAATTCTAAATTTGTTGATTGGTTTTTTTGATGATTTTGATATGGATATTTTCTAAAGTTTAATTTGGAATTGTTTGATTTAAAATTATCTTTAATGTTATCTAGATTTATTGAGTTTTCTCTTTGGAAATTTTCTTTTAATAATAATTGTTCATTATTTAAAAATTGAGTTATTTTTTCTTTTTTTTCTAAATCTTCTTTTACTGTATTACTTTCAGTATTTTGATCTTGATTTTTACAAGAACAAAAAGTAATTTCATTTCCCATTAACAATTAAAAAACAATAAAAAAAATTATATTTATTATTTCATATTAAAAAAAATAAAAATTCCTTTTATTATAAAAAAAATAAAAAAAAATTAATTTAATAAAATTTTATAATTTAAATAAAAAAAAATAAATAAATATTATAAATATTATTTAACAATTTTTTTTAAAAGTAAATAAATTCTTTCATCAACATTAATATTATTAAAAGCTGATGGTTGACCAGAAATACTAAAAAGTAAACCTCCAAATGAACAAGAAATAGTAATATTTCCATTATTTTCTTCAGTAAATTTAAATACTTTACCATACATAACATAATCATATTTATCCATTAAAGTATCTTTTTTAATATAAGAATCATAATTAAAATTATTAGGTGAAGGAGTACCATCTGTATTTAATGATTTAGATAATAAAATAGAATAACATGTTTTCTGCATTGGATAAATTTCACTATTTACATCTAATATTATTTTACAATTTGAATCCTCTGTTTTTCCTTCTATTCTTTCTACTTTTTCAAATATTTTGATTTCTTTATCTATTGATTCTACTTGTAATAAATCTTCAAATAATATATTTGATTGAGACATTTTTTATTTTTTTTTTTTAAATTAAATTTTTTTAGTTATTTAAATTAAATATAAAAGATTAAAAAGAAATAAATTAAATTGTTAAAATTCATTGAAAATAATTGTTTTGATATCAAAATATTATCAAATAAGATATTAAAATTGATTATTTTAGAATATATTTTTCAATATAATTCATTAAAGTGAAAAAATAACCAAATTTTATCTTGGCAAATATAATAAAGTTTGATTTTAATGATTAATTCATCACTTTTTTATCTTAAATTTTTTAATCTGAATTTATTAAATAACAAAGAAATATAGATTTATTCTTATTATTATTGTATTATTTTAGTTTGAGATTCATTTTTTCCATTTTAGAATAAAAGTTGTTTTTTTTTTATTTATATTTTCCTTTTAATATCTCGAAATAATATAATAAAAATGTATTTTTAAATTTAATTTAAATTTTTTTTTAATAGTTGTTTTTATATATCAAATATATATATTAATTTCAATTCTTTAATATATAAAATACAAATAATAATAATACCAATTATTAATTTTTTAAACTTTAAAAATCCCAATAAAAATATTAAAAAAAATATTTCTAAAAAAAATAACAATGTCTTTACCAATAATATCAGTAAACTCAGTTTGGAAAACAGTGTTTGACTTTTTTATAATTCTGGCCAGTTTAATATATTGTATGAAATTAATATATTACTTAACATTTTATGAAGAATATCATGAAACAGATTTATTTGATTACTTTGTAATAATATCATATGCAATATATATAATATTAAATTTTTTTCAATCATACATTGATAAAGAAACAGGAGAAATAATATATTCAAATAAAAAAATTGCTTTAAATTATTTAAAAGGTTGGTTTATAATAGATTCTTTATCAACTTTTCCTTGGGAAATAATAAGTGATACTCCTTATTTAAGATTAATAAGATTTGTAAGAATAAATAAAATACTTCAATTTTTTTCTTTTGTTGAAAGAGTAAGTTTTAAAATGAGACATACTATTTCTTTATTTAGATTAGGATTTTTTGGTATTTTTGGTACTTTTATTTTAAGTTGTCTTTGGTTTATTTATTGTTTACATTTTCAAAAAAAATATGAAAAATTAAATTTTTTAACAGAGAATAAATTATCAAAAAAAGATCCTTTAAATAGTTTATTAAATTGTTTTTATTTTTCTTTAACAACAATAACAACAACTGGATTTGGTGATTTGACTGCAAAAAATATATATGAAAAAATATTTGCAACTTTAATGATGTTAATAGGAGTTTTATATTTTTCTTTTTTAATGTCAGTTTTATATGAAGAAATAAGAAATGTTGGTGAAGATAATCAAATTTTAGATGCTCAAAAATTAATTTTTGATTTAAAACAATTTAATATTGGAAAAAGTAATAAAAGTTTTAGAGAAAGAATAGATAAAAAAATATTAGCAGATGTAATGTTTAATGTACAACATTCAAGATATGAACAAGAAACAAAAAAAGTAAATTTTGATATTTTACCAAGAAAAATAAAAAATATTTTAAGTGATTATTTATGGAAAGATGTATTTAAACAACTAACTGATTATTTTAAATTATTAGAAAGTAGTAAATTAGAAACTTTTTTATGTAAATTATCTTATCATTTTAAATATAAATTTTATAATAAAAAAGAAGTAATTTTTCATCCAAATAGAAATGTAAATGAAATTAATATTATTCAAAGTGGTTATGTTGATGTAATAAATTATAAATCTTCATTAAAAAAAAGATTAAAGCCTGGTGATATAATTGGAGATTTTTATATTTTATATGATTTAAAACCAAATTATGCTTTTGTTGCTGCTACTAGAATTGAAATTATTTCAGTTGAAAAAAAAAAATTAATGAAGTTATTAAATAGTATGAATGATATAAAAATTTTTAATCAAATGAAGAATAGAACTATGGCAAAGTTTAGAGAAATTTTTAAAATGATTAATAATAGTAAAAAAGTTAAAGACAGTGATTATCTAAATAATACTAAAAATGATTTTGTAATTATATAATTAGGAAAAAATATATTTTTTATTTATTATTTGTATAAGTTTTTTTAAATTTATGAATTCTTTTTTTTAATTAAAAATTTAAAAATTCAAAAAAAAAATTTAAAAAAAAACCTAAAAATAAATTAAATAATTACATATAAAAAAACAAAAAAAAAATGTCATCAAACCAAAGAAATCAAAAAACTGCAGAATTAATAGATAAAATGTGTCGAAAAATATCACAATTAACAAGAGTAGTTTATGTATTAAATAGTAAAAATGATGAACATGAAAGTTTAATTGATGCCATGGCACAAGCTTATGAAAAAGAATTATCAAATTCTGAAAGAGAAAAAAATATTTCTATAAAAAAAATGAAAAGTCAAATTGAAAAAATTAAAATTCAAAATAATCCAGAACAAAAAATTTTAGAAATAAATAAAAAATTTGATAATCAAGTTAATTCATTTAATAAAGAATATGATAAATTGAAAAAAGATATGAAATCAAAACAAAAAAATATTCAAGATGAATATAATGAAAAATATAATAAAATGATAAAAGAAAATGTTGAAATGAAAAAATTATATGAAAATAAAATAAATGATATTTTAAAAAAAGTTGAAGATGAAAAAAAAAAATGGTTATTAGAAAAAGAAATTGCTTCAAATGCAAATGAATCTGAAATTGAAAAGTTAAAAAGAAAGTATGAAGAACAAATTATAAATATTAAAAAAGATGCTGAATTTAAATTTAATGAAATGAGTAATAATTTAAATAATCAAATTAATAAATTAAAATTAGATTATAAAAATAAAGTTGATGAATATGAAAAAAAAATTTCTGAATATGAAAAAAAAATTGATGAATTAAAAAAATTATTAGAAAGTAATAATAATAGTAATAGTCAACAATTAGAAAAAATAAAAAATGAATATATGAAAAGTAATCAAATGTTAAGTGAACAAGTTGAAAAATTAAATGAAAAAATTAAAAATTTAGAAAAACAAATTGAAGAATATAAATTAAAAATATTAGATTTAGAAAAAAATAAAGATGGAAATAATAAAAAAATGAATGAATATGAAATTATTATTAAAGAAAAAGATAATCAAATTGATAAATTAAATAATGAAAATTCAAATTTAAAAAAAGAAATTGAAGACAAAAATAAAATTATTGATAAATTAAATAATGAAATTAAAGTTTTAAAAATTGAAATTGATAATTTAAAAAAACAAATTGAAAATTTAACTTCTTCACAAAGTGATAAATCAAATCAAATTAATTTTATCAATGAAAAATTAAATAAATTACTAAAAGAAAATGAGAGTTTAAATGAAAAAATAATAACATTGACAAAAGAAAATTCAGATTTAAAAAAAGAAATAGAAACTTTAAATAAAGACAATGATAATTTAAGAAAAGAAATAGAAAAATTAAAAAATGAAATAACACAAATAAATAATAATAATAAAAATAATATAACAGGATTAAATGAAAAATTAAATGAACAATTAAGAAAATTAGAAGAAGAATTAACTCAAAAATATAATAAAGAAAAGCAAATATTAGAAACAAAAATACAAAAATTAATTTCAGAATTAAAAATCTCAAATGATAATTTACAAGATTATAAAAATAAATATGATCATGAATTAAGTGTAAATCAAGATTTAAATTTAGAAATAAAAAAATATAAAGATGAAATAGAAAGTTTAAATAAGAAAATAACAGAATTAGAAACAGAAATTAAAAATTTAAATTTAAAAATAAAACAATTAAATATTGCTTTAGAAGATAAATCAAGAGATCAAACTTTATTAAATGAAATGAATGAAAAACATAAAATTGAAATTGAAAGATTAAAAAAAGAATTTGAAGAAGAGAAACAAAAATTAATTTTCAGATATGAAAATGATATTAAAAAATTAAATGAAAGTCATAATAAAGAAATAGAAAAATTAAAAACTGATTTAGAAGCAAAACATAAATTTCATATTAATGAAATTGAAAAAGAACATGAAAGTAAAGTTAATAGTTTAAAATATGAGATTCAAATAAGAGAAGATAATATAAAAGAATTAAATTTAGAAATAGAAAATTTAAAAAAAGAAATTGAAGAAAAAAATAATATAATAAAAAATTTCGACGACTCAATTTCAGAAAAAAAAAACGAATATGAAAAAATGAAAAAAAAATATGAAGATTTAATAATAGAATTAGAAAATTCTTATAAGAAAAAAAATGAAGAATTAGATTTAAAAATGAAAAAAAATTCAGAAGAATTTAAACAAAAATACATTTTAGAATTAGAAAAAATTCAAAAAGAATATTATGAAGCAATAAAAATTCTAGAAAATAAAAATTTATCATTATCAAATGAAGTAAAAGAATTACAAGAATATTTAATTAAAAGACCATCAAAAGATGAAGATATTGAAATGATAAATAGATTAAAAGATGAAATTAAAATGTTAGAAAAAAGAATGGCTGATTCAGATGGATTAATTGAACAATTTAGAAATGAATTATTAAATAGAGAAGAAACTTATAATGGATATTTTGGAAGAAAACCTGAAGTTGGTTATGTTAATCCTTTGAAAAATAAAAATAAAATGAATACTACTCAAGCTATGCCACTTATTAGAAAATAAGTTTATTCATTTTTTTTTAATTTTTAAAATGTTTTTTATTGTTTTTTTTTTATTTTTTTTTAATTTTATAATATTGTTTTTTTTTTTTAGATTTATTTTATTTAGTTTTGATTTATTATTGTTTTATTTATTAAAAAAAAATTAAATTTTGAGATTTCATTGTTGAAAGGATAAAACAATTTTTTATATTTTATATTTATTTATATAAAAATAATATGTTAAAAATAAAAAATAATATTAAGTGAAAATTAATATATTTTTAATATTTGAAAAGAAAAATAGAATAATTTCTCAATAGAAGAATTTTATCAAAATATATAAAATTTAAATTAATAATTTAATTAATCTGGTTTTATATACTTTTTTTTTACAAAAAGGACATTGTAATTTTCTTTGAAGACATTTATCCCAACAACCTTTACATAAAATATGACCACATTTATTTATTAAATATTCATTTTTTTGATTTGATTCATAACAAATTTTGCAAGAAATATTTTTATTAATTTTAAAATCTTTTTTTATATTATATTTTATTAAAAAAGGTTTTAATGTATTATTTTCTTTCATTTCATTTAATTTTTTTGCTAAATTTTCTTCTGTTATATCATCTAAATTATTTATTTTTTTTTCCGTTAAAAACGAAAAATTATCAATATTAAAAATATCATTTTCTTTTTCATCTTCTTCATAAATAATTTTTTTTATTTTTCTGCATAAAAAATTATTATTGGTTTTATTAATATCTAAATCACTATCATCAGTCTCAAATAAACTCAGATTTTCTTTTATAAATTCATTTATTTCCTCACTTGTTATTTCTTCTATAATATTTTCATTTTTTTTTATATTTGAATTATCTTTATTAATGTCAATAAAAGACTTAGAAAATAAATTATTGTCATTAATTAATATTTGATTTAATGTCTTTTTATCTAAAGATGTGTCATTCATTTTAAAAATTGACTTTTTTTTTATACAAAAAATTAAAATAATGCTTAAATTAATATGCAAAAAATTAAAAAAATATAATAAAAAATAATTAAAATAATTAAAA